>Ga0080006_1148188_pt1 | contig 21640 bp, 23 predicted proteins | sample RS3BMetagenome_FD_69209 | JGI IMG/M metagenome (GOLD analysis project Ga0080006, IMG submission 69209) | Ferric oxide microbial mat and aquatic microbial communities from Rainbow Spring, Yellowstone National Park, USA - RS3B (SPADES... ...
AGTATTCCTAAGGTATGCCGGTCGAGTTCGAAGTTAGCCTCATACAGGTAGGGAACAGCTTGCGGGTGACTATACCAAAAGAAGTCGTCCGTGCGTTAGGCCTCAAGAAGGGGATGAAGCTCGGGCTCAGCCTCACGGATTCGGAGATCAGGCTCAGGAAGCTCGTGTAGAGCCTGTAACTAACTGGCATTGAACGTGGCGTGAGCCAAAGCCAGCCGCTCGGCCTTAACATAGGAGACCGTCGACGTGATTCGATACGACAGGTTAGCCTCCCACACTACACATGAAAGCGTTGACGAAGCTGATATATGTCGATCTGTGTGAAATAGGAAAGATGAAGATATGCTATCCGGCTCTGACGGACGCCCCACGCTGACATGTACGTACGAGAACAAACGAATACGCCGACAGACGCATCAGCATTCAACAGCTGTGCGATATTCTAAAACATCACCGCTTTGAACGAATGTAGAGACGACGACTGCCCATTCCTTCCCGCTCTTCCCACCATCGCCTCTGTCCCCGACCGTTGATGACGATAACGACTTCCGACTTACTCGGCTGGACTTGACTTGACCCCGGTCAAAACCAGAGCATTTTTGCAGGTTTGCAGATAGCTCTTTCTTTAATGTGCCAAAAATGCTCCCATCTTAGCCGCACGAGCTAGAACCAAGCCATCTCCCTCAACCCTCAGTATCAAGAGGAGCCTCTCCTTCGCCTTCACAACCTCCTCCTTTCTGTACAATTCCTCAAGTTCACTTCTCGCGAATGTCAATGCATGATGGAGTAATGAAAGGAGAAAATAGATTGCCTACCCAGAAACATGCGACAAAGATGCCAAGAAATTGTTAGAGAACTTATTTTACTTGGTATAGAAATCGCGAGTGATACATATAATCGAAAACATATGTTCCGCTAGCGAAATTTACTATTCGCCGACGGGGAACCAACCAGCAAGAAAGTCATGAATGTGAAAATCGTAACTGATGTCCATTTATCACGCCTCAAACCAACCGGCTTGGATTAACTCCGCGAAGAGCGCACGACAGGATGCCTAATTAGGTGATTGAATAAACTTACCAATCATGTCCTTTAGTTCTTGGTCGATTTCATCTTCACGCATGGCTTGAGCGATTTGTGCACCAAGCGCCCCAGTATAGGGACCGATTGCCCCTCTTCTGAGTAGCAAGTCCAATACTTCCTTCTTGTTCTTTTTCGAGTCATTCTGTTCAATAAAGTCATCTATTTCATCTTTAGACAAGCGGATTTGAGGAAACGCCCTTTTGATGGCACTTGAAATCAGCAGATAGGATTCTATACAGGGCCTCTTCAATGTTATTATATGGTCCTTCTCGATCTCTAGGTCCTGGGTAAGCCTGGCCTTTATTTTTATATATCTTTCGTCCGCTTCGGCTTTGGGAAACGGTAGCGTAGGGTCATCGAATTTCAGTGGTAGCGTCCAGGCAGGTTGATGATCTCGCTCATGGGCAGAGTGTAAAAGGCTAAAGTATATAATTGTATATCCTCGATACTACTGCCGTGCGAAAGGTCGAGGTGAAGACGGAGGACGGCACTATCTCCTTGACGGACAAGGTAGCGCTCTTCTTCGAGGACACTGTGACGAAGTTCGGCAACGGGGCAAAGATCGGCTGCCCCAAGAAGTACATCGGAAGGAGGGTGTACGTCATCGTCTGCGAGAAGGAGAAGAAGTGAGCGGCTACGAACAGGCAGGCCCTCCTCGAGGAGTTCTCCTCCATTCTCTCGAGCGTCAGGTCGAGGACGTTCCCTTACGTGAGCAAGCCAAGGGAGAAGAGATGCTGGGCCAGGTACGACGAGGCACAGGAGAACGAGTACCCTGGTGTGATGCACCTCATCGCGAGCATGGTGGACACGGCCTCGCCCTCCTACGAGCTCGTGAGGCGTGATGCCGCTGGGAGGGGGCGCTCCCGCTCGGACGACATAGCGAAGTTCGTCCTCGCACAGCAGTATGAGGGGAGGTCCGACAGGGTTGCGATGGGCTACCTCAGGATGATCAAGCGCCATCTCCGCGCGCATGCATGGAAGAGTATCGTATAAGACGCTGGAGAACGCCTATGGCGACGCCGATGTCATAGCAATCCTGAACGACGTCTTCTTCCTCACGCAGCTCCCTGTCATGAAGCTGGAGCACGACTTCTCCATGGACGGCACGTGCCATCCCACCACCATAAAGCAGAACTGGGAATCATCCAAGGACGAGATACTGAGGCTGGCCGGAAAGAAGGGTTCCGGCAGGGCCAGGAAGAGGCGCGAGTTCGAGAAGACGGTCCTTGCCGTCGGAACGACGTTCAAGATCATAGCCTCCTTCGCGAGGACCAGGAGCCTGTTCTCCAATGAATCCCCATACCTCAAGCCACTGCTCCACCAGGTGGCCGAGCTCTACGCGATCGTGTTCAAGGTCTGCCTGGACTCGGGCCTTCTCTCCAGGGAGAACTGCACGCTGATAGAGGAGGCAGGAGCGGTGCCGAGGATATTCCCGAAGAAGGGAGTGTCGCTGAAGGCCAAGGGCTCCCAGGCATGGAGGAGGATGATGCTGGAGTTCGTGGAGGACACCCAGGAGTGGTTGAGGCAGTACCACTCACGCTCCATAGTGGAGACAGTCAACTCGACCCTTAAGAGACTCTTTGGGCCCTTGAGGAAGAAGCTCGTCGAGAGGAAGGCGACAGAGATACTCGCCAGAATCTGCGTCTACAACATCCGTCAACTCGTCTATCTGAAGTACACGAAGGGCATCAACCCGAACGCGATCAGGCCGATCAGAGCAAGGCCTGTTCTGCAGAATTGCGTAGCTCAGTAAGACCGTTTCCCAAAGCCTTTTCCATCTAAACATTTTTAACTTACAATGGCCATTCCTAACGCTGCAGAGAATTGGTTCCGGATATCGATGAATTGTTTGGAGCTTTGAAGACTTTTGGTGAGATGCGAAATTGGCACCTGAAGTACGCCAAGTTTAATTGGCGAACACACCAATCGCTCTTGGCTCACTGTCTGAATGTGAGCTCATTGTCGTATTCGCTCCTCGATTATCTGGGTGAACAACAGTTCGTCAAAGCAACCGACAAGCTCCGTGTGCAAGTCCTTCTGACCGGTTTCCTTCATGACGCAGGTAAGGAGAGAGGCTCTTACCAACAGGCTGTAGAGGACTTTCTTTGCGGTAGGGGTTTCGAACCTTTGGATTTTGGTCACCAGCAGGAGATGGATCTCCGCCCCGTGGTAGAGCCTCTGCGGACGTATGTCGAAGATCGACTACCCCCCATGCGAGATTTGGGAAGCATATGGGAGGAGATTGTTTGGAGCATAACTCAGATGGGTCGACGAGAAGATGCTGGAGCAGTATCACACAGCTTTGAAAGAGCACCATCCAACGATGCTCTGACGTGCAAGGAAGTTGTTCACCTTGCAGACGTGATGATGTCGAAGCTCGGCGTGGATGACACGGCCTCCGTATCCCTTAACGGGCAAACTATATCGAGGTTGCAGCTCACTTATTCTAAGGTCTCTGTGGTTAGGGGCGTGCTTACTCAGTTTCTACATGCTGCTCTTGAAAGCCAGTTTACTGGTGCTGGATTCAGACCCGTCCAGTGGTTCCCAGACGGCACTGTCTACATAGGAAGGGCAGATGCTAAGGTGCCGCAAATCGATTCAACTAAACTAATCGAGTCAGTAGTGAGAAAGATGCAGGACGTGCTTGACAAAAGCCGTCCTCTACAAATGGCGAAGGCAGCATACGGCAATCTCAGAGCCCAAGTCATCGCCGCACCAGAGTTTCTCTTTGCTAACAACGATATCATTCATGAGTTCTGGCAATATATCTCAAAACAAAGGTTCGCGACGCCCAGTAACAAAAAGCTAGATGAATTCAGGGATACAGAACGAAAAGTCTATCAGCAGATTTCAGACCAGTTAACTGGGAAAGACGAATCCACAAGACTGACCCTTCTGGCCCGTTTTCTCGCAGACTTCAATCTCCTGATTGTTCTCTATGCTGCGCGAAAAGAGCTAGTCGAAAACGCAAGATACGCTGGCTCTGATAGTAAAAAGATCGGAGAAGAAGCGTCCAAGAAGATTCAAGAAACACTTGCTCAGGTTCTTGAGATTCCGTTGGCACATATTGCTACTTGGCCCGAAATAGCACTTCAAACTAAGGCTGAGAGACGTTTACCCGTTGCCCAAACACTTTGGCTGAGCCCCTATTATAGAGACCCAGATGAGTGGCAGAAAAAGCTTTTGGAGGCATTGGAGAAAGCGACTATTGGACTTGCAGACATCTGGCGAGGGTCTATTCCTGACAAATATGTTGCCATAGCGCGTCTTCTAGCATCGGATGTCTCACATCCTCTAGATCCCAAAGCCATATTGGAAACGGTGGAAAATCTGAATACGGTCATAACAGAAGGAAAAACTGGTCATGGAACGTCTACTTGTCAAAGGTGTGGTGGAGTAGCTGCCTACGAAGCCCAAGCTGAGCTCTTCGGAAACTCTGAGATCTATCATGACAATTTGGTCGCGGGTTCAAGGGTGGGTGGTGGCAACAAAATCCGAGTCTGTGAGCTATGCGAATTTGAGGAGAAGCTACGCTCAGTGTTTATGACAAGAGGACAGGAACCTTTCTCCACCTTCTACATAATTCCACATTTAGCCATATCTAGAAACCAGCAACTAGATTGGCAGAAAGTAGCCCGTGAAATCATGTACAATCAAGGACAGTTGCCCCCTCTTCTGCGAGTGAATCGATGGGCAGAATTCATAATAGAGGGCGGTATCCCTTCCTTCCCTACACCGTTGGAGAAATCGAGTTCTTTCTTCTCTGAAAAGGAACGCGCTTGGGCCATCCAAGAGATTGCAGACGAGGAGGGTCTGGAAGGAGATCTGTCTTCGATGATAGACCCACCACTGGACGCCAAGGACGGCAAGGCCGTAGCGTCTTACCTTAGCAAGGGAAGATGTAAATTAAAGGAAAAGTATGAAAAGAAGGTGTATGAGATCCTTAATCGACTAGAACCAATCTATCTCTCACCCAACTTTATCCTGCTTCTTACCACCGGTACGGTGGAAAATCAGGATGAACCTGAGTCTTCGGCAGCAATCAAGTGGTTGTTCTTCCGATGTGTGTTGGCGCGGCTCTTCTCTGCGACGGTGCTTGCTGATGACTCAATAAGAGAGGAGGGAGCAACCCTAGGCTATACCACTTTCCCGCTTAACATTACCTTGAGATCTTTGGGGAAGAAGCTTGGTGTCCAAAAAGGATGGATTTCTATCCCAAATCTCGAGAGGGCTTTGAAGAAGCTTTCCGCTCTCATCTTGGTATCGCATGAGCTTTCGAATGAACAAGCAGACTATGGCAATGCTACGCTTCTGCGTCTGTTGGATGAGGAACCAGGTCGTGTATTGGTTCGTGTAACAAACAAGAACCAAGCATATCCAAAAAAGGTTATTTCCTATTTGGACGCTTGGAATGATGGGAAGCGAAATGTGTTGAGAGGTGTGGAGTATGCGTAAGCCAATCCTGATGGAAAAGATGGCCACGGACGAGGTGTGGCCAACAGAGGAAATAGAGGCCGCAAAGGAGAGCCTCTACAGGTATCTCGCCGACTATGTTCCTGAAAGGTGGACATACAGTAAGCATGCCATAATGGGGCCCGCGGGAAAACTTCTTGGAATAATCGCAGCATCGAAATTCGGCGACAACATAGATTCATATGTAGGGTACATAGCCAATGTCCACAATCAGCAAAGCAAGAAGCATCTCACATTGGAAGGAATTGAGAACCTGAGGGAAGCTGTTTCTGTGCTCATACATCTCAAGCAACGTAGTTCCGAACGCGCCTTCCTCAAGATGCTGAATAGCGTGGACTACGGAGTATACTACATGAAGATGAAGGAGATCAGCAAGAAGTCCGAAGCAAAGAAGTCGAGAGGCGAAAATCAATGAGTGTAAATGGAATCGTAGAAGACGTTAAGAACAGACTGTCTAGCACAATCCCAATCCTCCGTACGCCGAAGACAGTTCAGATCATGCTGATCCGGCAGACCCACGACTACACAATACTACGGACGGAGGAGACAAGGGAGCTTAATGTTGCAGTGACACCCACTTCCATATCTAACCCTGCGCAGAGGGCGAGGGTGGTCTTTCTTGCGTCGAAACAGAAGGCTCCGGAGACACGCGAATTCGCTGCGATGGTAAAGGAGTACTACCGTCTCCATAAGCTTACATCAGAGGCTGAGAAGGCTATCTTAGAATGCGAGATCAAGGACAAGCTTTGCCGTGCTTGCCCTAGGTGCACACTTTTCGGCGCCGTTGTGACAGAGGAGAAGAGCCCTATTTGGAAGCAGAGATGGAACATAAAGCATCGCATCGAGTACAGCAGTGCATTCTCAATCGAACCCTACGACCTGATCAGTGAGAACATCACTTTCAACGCGGTAACCGAATCAACGCAACTCACCGAACAAGCATTAGGCTCCACAGAGAATGTGGCACCTATGGTGAACTTCCCGAGCATCGTTTCACTCAACTCTCCGACGTTGGAGGAGCTAGTCTTGGTCATCAAGAACATCCTTCGCTGTAAGAGCTACGGCGCAGAAGGGAGAACGAAGGGCGATACGGTTAACTACATCACAGGCCTAATATTCGCAAACGAAGAAGTCTTGACCTCGCTAGAATATGTTTTGGAGCTCTCTGAACCCAACACAGACAGGGATTTCATACAGGCAACATACAACATCGCGCAGAAATATGGAAGGATGGCAACCTTCCAAGAAGCCCTCAGAATATTGTCGCCTCAAGAACTCGAGAACTTCGTAGACCATGTCCAGACGCTACAACTCGGTAAAGAATTCATCGCCAAAGCGTTCGACGACTCCCTAAACTTCGGCAAACAGATAGAACAACTGATAAAGGAATAAAGGCTTGCCAAAGACCTTTCCTACGACGGTATCAGATAGGCAAGCAATATACAGATGCCGACTGGTAGCTCACGATTACCTTTTCTTTACTACGTTGGGCTTTAGGGACACAACGATGACGAACTACATAGGAAACTATGCACTGATCTACGCCATAAACCGCCACATACAGGCAATCCAAAGGAACGCTTCGGGAACGAAGCCATACTACCAACAGGACCTACGCAAGATATCAATCTACGCGACACCAGCATCCTTATCATCCGAGTCTGAAACACCACTTGCAAGAGATAAGATATTTTCTTGGCAGAACCAGCCTTGGGTCTACATCACTTTCAACAGCGTCAACACACTGACCCAACTCACAGAGACCGGACGGGCGAACCTGCCACAGATAGGGCGGAAAGCAAAGTATCCTCCGCTTGATAGCTTTGATTTCTTTACCATAGGCGGAAATCCCCAAGGCGTTATCAGACTTGGGAAGAAACAAGTCCCCTGTCGAATCTTCGCAACCCCTCTGAAAGTAGAAAGGCTTTTGACAGGAAGCTTCATACCAAGTCACCCTGTCAATCCCGCAGACTTGACAAGCCTGTCACCCGAAGATATCGAAAGCGCAGAGTTGATACGTCAGACCCCTCCTCTCCTAGTGAACGCCCGCCTCAGAGCCTCATACTATATATGCACCGACGGGAAGAGAACGTATCACATAGCAAGGCCCGACCCCAACAGATACCCCGCAGTGCCACTACTATGAAGATTCAAGTTGGGCCTTTGAGGCTTCCTGTCTCAGATGATCCTGAAGATGTTGTTGGAGATATCCGTCTCAGGCTTTATCAATCACAACTGAGGCGCTGCGATCATCCCCGAGTCCTCCTTGAGGCACCGACATCGAGCGGCAAGACCCTTGCCTACCTCATCAGAGCCATAGAGGCAAAAGGAATAGACCCCCGGTTCAGAACCACCATCATAATCTATCCCACCAATGCACTTATGTGGGACCAGGCCCTTGCACTCAAGAAACTCATTTCGCAGAAGATAGGCAAGAAGGTCAACCTCACCGTAGAATCTGATGAAGATGTCCGATGGCGAACTGAAGACCCTAATGCGGACGTAGACCTATACGTGTTGAATGGTGAAACCCTAGCCGCCATCTCCCAAGAATCAAAGAGCTCCGAAGGAAGAGCCATGATAGAACAACTCAGAAGGAATCAAGCAGAGGCTAGGATCGTCCTTACAAACCCCGAAATCTTGTATTACCTATTTCTCTACAAGTTTGCTAAAATGGAAGACCTGATGGATTTAGTATTTCAGACAAAGCCCCCCAACCTACTGGTGTTCGATGAGTTCCACCTTTACCACGGATACAGCCTAGCCACCATAACCTATATGCTGGCTTACATGAAGGGGCTCTTCGACCAGATCATCTTCAGTAGCGCAACTCCTATAGAAGTAAAATCCATTATCCACAGTGAATATCAGAAGATATCGGCTGAACCCTCAGACGAAGGAGACACCGTCAGATATCCCATCGAATTAGACATTGAAGGCGCAGAAGGGATTCTAAGTTCGGATGATATTCCGAATATCAAAGGACTGGTGGACAAATACTATGAAGCAGGCAGAAACAGAGCTCAAACAGTGAAAGTCCTCGTGATAGTCAGTAGCCTCGTGACATGCCTAAGGCTTCAAGAGACCCTTGAAAAGGCTTATCCGAATAATGTTACAGCTATACATGGCCTTGCTCCCCCAAGTTCGAGGCCTCGAGGCGCATCAGAGTTTAGATCCATCGTAGTCGGTACAAGCGCCATAGAAATAGGGGTCGACTTCGACGCCTCCTCGCTCATCATTGAAGCCCATGATTCCAGCACGTTCGTTCAACGCTTAGGCAGGGGAGCACGACACGATAGTTGCCTTGCAACGGCCTTCATCCCTGAACTGTATTTTCCATCAGTGACGGAACACGTAACGGAAGGGGCGTATGTGACTCCAGATGGACTGATCTCATACGTCAAAAAAAGCCTTCCCGATTTGCCGTCCTATGCTAATTTTCCGTTAAGTAACCAATCAGCGCCTATCTTGCTTGCAATACTGATGAATTGGGTCATAGAGCGCCACGCAGGAGGAGGCAGGCTGAACGAAGGAGAGATCATACGGCAAACAACAACGCAGCTAGAAGAGGGCAGTTTCAAAATACCCGTCGAGTTAAAGCCGTTGGAACGGGAATTGCTGCGCATTTGCAAGGAATCCCCAGGAGCCGACGTGTTGACGATGGCTCGTAAAATGTCGTGTCGTAGCTCTCTAGACTCGATCCCAGCGGTCTTCACCTTCACGGGTTCACCACAGTTTGACAGATTATCACTACACGAGCTTCCCAAGATCTTCTTTCGCCAAGCTACAAGAGAATCTTTGAGGGAGAAGGGGATAAGAATCCCGTGGAAAATGAGATCTCACGACGAGTTCATAGAGGTCTATGAGATAAGGGAGAAACAAGCAAGGATAAGAATCGACGTTCAAACAGGAAGGTTCGATGAAAAGCCTGCCGCATTGGTGAAGTTTCAGCTCCTTGCCAATGATCATGACCTCGAAGACAAACTAAGTTCGATCCTAAGAAAGCAGCCCGCATACATCTTGTTTGGTAAAGAAGATTGGCGGTTACCAGGATTCTATACAACAGATAAGTGTTTTCTTGTTGTTGGAGGTGACGCCTATCTGGGGTGGCATATCAGGAAAGGTGACGATAAACACGAATACGACGACTAGAGTAGCCATAAGATCGAAAGAGTCTATTTGGTAGCAAGGATTTGGTCAACTGTGAAAGCGATAGTTTTCACTTTGGGCTTTGATGTGACTTCGGTCATTGCAAGACTATCAGAGATAGGGCTGGCGGGAAGGGAGCACCTTGTCTTCGTCGTTCCAGAATCCTCCTCACCGAGAGCAACTGCAAGCCAGAAGACGTTAGAAGACCACATCGCTGTTCTGAACTCGCGTGGTTTCGAGCTAACTTTCGAGTTCCTAGAGTTAGAGGAAAATGATGCAGCAAAGGCTGTGGCGACGGTCTACAACGCTCTCTCGCGATATGAAAACATAGTTTTGGAGTTGTCAGGGGGGCTACGCTATCTTATTCTCTCTACTTTCCTTGCTGCGATGGCCCTCAGGGGCCGTGTAGAGGAAGTTGCAACACGGCTAGAAAGTAATGGTAGGCATATTGTAGTCCCTGTCCTTGAGCCTAGTCCACTTACGACTCCGGACGCCAGGGTCCTCGAAGAACTTAGAATTTCAGGGTCCCGAAACCAGCGCCAGCTCGCAACAACCATCGGACGAAGGATCTCAAGCATCAGTAGATCTCTTTCGAAGCTTGAAAAGATGGGCTTTGTCAACTCATCAGGCTCTCACCCTCGCAGCTATAGCATTTCACCACTAGGCGAGATCTTCCTAAACGATTATCAGACGAACAGCAAGGCCAAGGCAAGCCACCGGTCAGTGATAGACGGGGGTGAAATGAAATCCTAGAATATACAAGGCTCAACCTCGATCTTGAATTTCCTCAAGGCGCCAGTCTCCCTTACTGGATGGGTTCAACATTTAGGGGAGGCCTCGGACAGCACCTCTCCAGAGATGTCTGCCTGGGTTTAAACTGCCCATATTGCCGTGACGCACCATGCCTTTTTCGCGAGGTCTATATGCCGAGACCTTCTAGACGTGGCCATGCGCAACCGCCGAAGCCGGTCATCGTCGTTCCCCCTTTCTTTGGAAGAAGGATCGACTTGACCGTTGGCGGGAGAATCGGGGTAGATGTCATCATCTTTGGCGGATATACCCGATCATTCTTGCAGCTACTGTTGGGGATGATTGCTTTTGGTCAATCGGGGATAGGGCCTGACAGACACTACGGGGGAAACCGGTTCGAGGTCTTAAGTGTAAAGTGTCTTGAGTCTAAGGGCTACGTCCTAGAGAATTCGGAGATTCATTCCGATTCATTCGCAACGAGAGATGTGAAAGACTTGGATCCGCTTTCCGGCGACGAGGTCATAATCAGCTTTAAGACACCTTTTACCGGAGCTTACATGCCATCCAGCCTACAAGATATAATCAAACTTATTCGCCATAGGTTAATCCTCTTCGTAAACGAATATGGCTCCGGCGAAGACATCCCACCGGCTGACGCAGAAGGCAGTATAACTATAAGAGATATGCATCGACACATTCTTCGGCGCAGGTCCAGCCGCAGTGACAAGGATTTCTTCCGCGGCTGGACAGGCTCTATTCGCATAGATATCTCAAAGCTTTCAGAGAGGGCCAGGTGGCTATTCTCATGCGCTTCAATCGTGGGTATGGGGCCGGACTCGGCCTTCGGCTCAGGCTTCATCGAGCTCTCCCCGTCTGATACCTCCGAAACGGGGATGATGCATCCCAAAGTTCTCTAAAATAGCAAATGACGGCTAAAACATAACCGATGCATCATTTGAATCACAAGGAGGAAATTGAAAGATGATGACACGGTCAAAGCTCCTTATTCTTACCGGTAAAATGGCGCTAAAGTCCCTCTTGTATCGTTCAGGTGCTAACGCTAACATATAACAGGCTCGAGTCATTCGCTCCTCGACGAGCACTCCACATTCTCCGTTTCTAAATCCATTTCGACCTGCGCGAGTCTTTCTCCTTGAACGGTTCGCCACGCGCGGCCTATATCAGAGAGCTTATCTTCTCTAGGATCTTCTCATCTTCCAGTCTGCCGGCTTCCTGCAGAGTGTGGAAGCACGTGGTAGCAAAGTCGAGGGAACTCCTAGAACTCTTCCGCAGGGGCATGAAAGGTTTCATCAAAGAGATGATAGCCGAGACCACCTCGATGGATGCAGAGAAAGCTGCTTCACTCACGGGATCAATAGACGGACTCTACGGATATGCGAGTGATTTACATCATATCGTCGACAATCAAGGTAAAGTCAAAGAAGACATCTACACAGGGGGGAAGGAGGACGCATACATGGTGTATCTGATTTCCACTTCTTTCGTAAACCTGCTTAGGAGGAAATTCATCGCGCTGACTGCTAAAATGAACCCAAGGGCTTAGATTTGACCATGGATCAAGGCCGTTCTGATGGATGACCTCCACTTTCAAAGCTGAGGAACGAAGATACAGAGAAGCACTTCTCAAAAGGCAAGAATAGCGGTGCGCAGGATGTGGCAAGCAGCTAACGAAGTCCGCGATACTCCACTATGACCCGCCAAGGAAAATCCCGATCACAAGTTGATTGACTTCGACTTCAAAGCCCAAAATCGAATGCTGTGCAGGGCTTGTCACCTGGTGGTAGAGCGGCCGAAACTAATCAAAGCCCAGCTTGACAAGCTTGTCGCCCGAGATGCAATACCTTCAGCTCGAAAAGCGAACCTCCAGACGATATGCACAGGTAGTCATGCTTGAGAGAGCTATTGAGAGCCTGAGGAAGGTCCAGAAGAAGGCGGGCGTCCACCTCATTGATCCAGCAAGCTTCCTTGCTCCTTAGTCTGATGTACCCTCGAATTCAAGGAGCCACCATTTCTCTTTGCATCGAATATAGAGTCGGCTCGGAACAATGAAGTCTGGGCCCGGTGCCTAGCAGACGCCGGTGCAGGGGGCGAGCAATATCACAATCCCTGCGAGAATTAGGATGCCAACAGCAACGAACACCCCCGTTCCGAGAATGGTGCCCGCTGCGTAACGCCCGATTCCAGAGTTGCCGCCGTACCTCCACCTTGCGAAGAAGGACATGACAAGACTGTTGACCAGCGTCGGGAGGAGGAGCGGGAAGGCGATTATGATCGCATATCCGGGGATTGAATCGGCCGGCTGTAAAAGCGGAAGGAGGTATCCGGAGGCTAGGAGCTCGTAGACGGCCAGTGCGATGATGAAAGCAGACACCGCTCCCGCTGTGAAAGGATGAGGAATCCTCCCTGTTCTAGCAGCCCTCTCGAATGGTCTGGGGGACGGAAACGCGATGGCCACCTGACGGCGCCTCCTTCGGGCAGGAGACCGCTCCTTGGAAATAAGGGTTTGGTGCCACAACTACGCCTTGGAAAGTTCTAGTTTCTTCTTCTTGGAGTTCAGTGAAATCAACAGGAGGTCCCCGGGCTTGAACGGGAACTGCGAGTCCTTGGCGACCTCTGTCGGGATGTAGACGAAGAACTTGTCGTACTTCTTCCCTCCCGTCTGGGTGGGCCTGTTGATGAAACGCCCCTTGGATTTCAGTGCCATTGATGCGGCAAGTTGGTGCCACAGTAGGACGATACTCTTTTCCGAGCACCAAATTGGTAGCACAAGCCACATATGCAACAGGAGGGTTCGGGTAGATGTTGAGAGGCCGGCCCGTCTGGACGGTGGTGGTTGCGGCGATAGTAGTCATCTCTCTGGCCGCTTATCTATACTTGAATCAACAGAACACACCAAATTCGGGTTCGACGACGAGCACGACCACTGAACACGCAACAACGAACTCCGCCTCTCTGAACAAGACCGCTGTCCCTGTAGGTGTCTTCCTCTATCTCTGGTATGGTAACTTGACGACGGCCGCCGGAGGCATTGGCTCCCCGGGCTGGAACAGCTCAAGCTGCCCGGGAGGAGGGGCGGTGGTGGACCAGCCGAACATCGGCTACTACATCTCGGATTCCAACCAGACCTTCCAGACTCAGGTCCGCGAGATGCAGGGAGCCGGGACCTCCTTCGCCGTGGTCTCCTGGTGGGGACCATTCACCCACGGTGAGGCCGGGTCGATCAACCGGGCGACACTGGACCTCTTCAAGTACCTCAAGGGCACGAACAACACATTCAGACTCGCCATCATGATCGACGCTTTCCCGGGAACCTGCAACCCTGCCCTTCCGAAGGTGCCCATGTCGCAGGCCTACAATTACATCTTCGGCAACTTCGCCGCCCCGTACAAGCAGTGGTACTTCGACTGGCAGGGCAGGCCATTGCTGCTCACCTTCAACCCCGTCGAACCCCTTTATAATGACACGAGGTTCACCTCGAGGGAGATTGGGAACTACGCTTGCAAGCCGGTCGAGGGCTGCCCAGACCACGGTCTGAACAAGAAGCTCGACTGGATATTCTGGCAGGCACCTGGAAACTTCTCCGAAGGCCAGGGAGGGACCGACGTGAACATGACCAACGACATAGGTGCCCCGGTCATCTCGTCAGACGGCGAGGTCACCATCGTCCCGAGGATTGACAGCTACTACAACTACCTCTCCAGCTATCAGCCAGGGTATCTCAGGTTCGATTCTGCCCTCCAGCTTGGGATGTACCAATATGAATGGAATTACGTACTCGGTCACATGCCGCAGGTGAAGCTCGTCCTGATCTACTCATGGAATGAGTACCATGAGCGATCTGCCATAGAACCTCACGATGATCCGACCGGTCTGGTACCCGCTGGGTATCTCCTGAACGTCACTTCGGCTTACGTGGCCATGTTGGACTCGAGCCAATAGTCTATCCCAAAGGAGGAGATTCAAACGGCGAGTTCGGATTGAACCACCTCCCCGCCCCTTCTTTTTTGCTCGTATGTGGGCCGCAAGAAGCGTATTAGACGGTCAGGCGATTCCAGTCGCATGTTCCACGTTGGACTGGATCTCCACAAGAGGTACTCCGAGTACGCCGTGATGGACGTTACCGGCAATATTCTGAATCAGGGACGTGTTCAGAACATCCCTGACGAGATGGACGCGTTCTCGAGGAGCCTATCTGAGCCATCCTCGATAGCCATCGAGTCCTCCTCGACTTGGTACTGGGCGCACAAGCTCCTCTCCCAGAGGCGCACGGTCGTCCTCTCGAACCCGATGAAGAACAAGGCCATCGCGTCAGTGAAGGTGAAGACCGACAAGATCGATTCGATCATGCTCGCGACCCTTTTGAGGGGAGGGTTCCTTGCTGAATCCTGCGTGCCTCCCAGAGAGACAATAGACTGCAGAGAGCTCTTCAGGCACAGACCCAACCTGGTGAGGGAGAGGACCAGGATGAAGAACTGGGTCCACGCATACCTCATCATGAGCAACATCTCGATCGACGCTACACCCTTCACCAAGGAATACGTCACGGAGCTCAGGAAGATCGACGACCCGAGGGTCCAGAGCTACCTGAGGCTCATCGATGGCGTGAACGCAGAGATTCGCGAGGCATCGAAGACGATAGAGGAGAAGGCGAAGGACAACGAGGACGCGAAGCTGCTCATGACGATACCAGGCATCGGATTCTATGCTGCTCTTCTGATCGCCAGCGAGGTGGGCGAGATATCCAGGTTCGAAGACTCCTCGAGCCTCGTCACGTACGCGGGTCTCGCGCCATCGACCCACTCCTCTGGCGGGAAGACGTACCACGGACCCATAATGAAGACGGGGAGCAGGTATCTCCGATGGATCATGGGACAGTGTACGGCACCTCTTCCACCCCTCTTTCGATGACGTCTGGGCTAGGGTCGGCAAGCCCCCGGGGTGGGAGAACTTCAGCTTCAAAGGGGAGCTGAACTATCCTCTTCCACAGGCTGCGGCAGATTTGCATACGCTTTAAGGAGCTAAAGCACCAACCGAAGCGGCAGTGAAAGGTGATGTCTGGCCCCTACGAATGGGTTTGGGAACCCGGATTCAGCTTCGAAGTCACGCACATCGCGGGTGACTCGCCAGTTGCTCTGGAGGTTGGCTTCGGGCGCAAGCCGAAGCGCTCTCAGCTCATGTTTATGGTCAAGACGACGGCCCCAAAGGAATGGGTGGCGCTGAGCGGAGAGGAAGTGCGGCTCCTTGACGATATTCTCGAATTCTTCGAAGTGCACAGGGTTTACTTCACATCTTGGCGTTCCCCAAATGCTGCCAGCGACGTTGTCGTTTGCAGCAAAGCCGATTACGACCCCCTGATGGACGCCCTGAATCAGTACTCTTCCCTATCAGAGGCAGATGAGGTCGAAGCGGACAAACTGCTGGAGAAATCAGAAGCGACCATGACCAAGGAGGCCTATCTCCTCTTGAAGGTGCTCACCACTTTTGTTGACCAAGCAAACATCATTTCTCAAGTGGCACCGGATGACCCGGAACCCTTCCCGCCTGAAGCAGTTGAATCAGATGGATCAGTGAGCGTGGACCAGAGAGAGCAAGTGGACATGGCAGTCCAGGAGATTATTGGATTGCGCAAGAGATTGGTGGCCGAACTTGATGCCTTGTCGACCTAATGTCTCGCAGGGCGAATTCTAGGGTCAGTCGGCCCCTTCAGGCGAGGCGCCCGACTTTGGAATTAATTCCAATTTTGCAAGCACACACCGCTGGCAAAGGGGAGGCCATAGTGCTCTTCAGGTACATGTTGTAACAGTTTCCACCTCTTTTAGGCAGGGTTTCTGCCGCGGATGAACGTGGACTAGAGCACTTTCTGGCGCATCAGCATCGTCACCGTGTTCGGCCTAGCCGAGATAATGATAGCCTTCTTCCGAACGGTCCTCTTCCCGATTCTGCAGGGCCTAGTGATCCTGTGGATAGGAATCGGTTTTGCCCTGGCATCGAACATAGGTGCCTTCGTCCTGACAAAAGGGGGCAGTTGCGATGCAAGGCGTGGAGGCCGAGGGCAACCCAGTCGCAAAGGAGATGTTCGCCAAGCAGAAGTTCACTCCCCTTCATGCCTCATTCGCCTTCATCATTGAAGTAGGGGTACTCCTGTCTGCCGTATCCTAATCACCGGCCTAATTCAACTCTACTTGAGCGGAATTATAGCCCCATGGCAGGGAAACAATACCACTAATTAGGGCAACCCGGGATGAGAAACCCGATGGTTCCAATATAATTGATAACGCCATTGAAAAAAGATTCAGGCTGAAATCAAGAATCGCAGGCAGGATATCATACTAGGAACGCCCGCGCTCATGCGAGGAACGTACATTCGCTCCATTATCGGTCGTCTTAACTTAATCTCTAGTGATGCGGGTTTGAAGAGCACTGAAAGATCAAGAGCTGCTGGCTTGGCTCTATCATTGAATAGGCGGTTTCCGGGCTTCATTGAGAGGAAGCTTCGAACCCTTTTTGTCGAAGTCAAGAATGAAGGGGGAATTTAGCGTTCCTAAATTCATTAGAGAGATTCGTGGAAGAAAACACGCTACGAGAACTCGCTCCCGTGGATTCGACTCAGAAACAAATCAAAGTCAAGAAAGACGTCAGGCGTGAAATTATAAATAACATCCTTCGTCTCAACGTGAGGTTGCGTTCTGGCCTTGCTTCTATAGGGGAATCGGTCGGAGAAATCGCCGTCCACTTCGGCTATAACTTAATCGAGTTCTTCTCAGGGCATTTCTATAGCTCACCGATAAAGGCCGTAGAAGAGCTGGTCGCCAATTCTCACGACGCATTTGCAAGGAAGTGTGTCGTATACGTCCCCGAACACATTGAGGGGTCACTGGTGCGGGTCTGGGACAACTGGGACAGCTGCGTCCAGGATAGCCAGGGATCAAATTCATGGCCAGTTCGGGTTTAGCGTTGGTGAAGACAAGGAAGCAAAGACGTCAACACCGCAAGTGGGTCACCGCGAAGACAGCCATCGTTGTGGGGCTCGTCTTAATAGTGATAGTGTACTTTGCCTACTCTTTCCTCGCGTCAAACTCCAGCGCGTCAAATGCTACCACTCGAACGAAGAGTTCAGCCGGCAGCTCAACGACCAGTGACGGCGGACCTTGCTCAGATGGCATGGGGCAGTACTGTTTCTTCCCAATACGGCCGATTGGGGCCAACAATTTTGTAACTAGCATCAATGGAACAGTCTATTTCGACTCCGACACAAACGAAAGCACGAACATTCCGCAATGCAGTGGACCGTGCTTCTCCATCCAAATGAACTCCAACGGATTCGACAGTCATGCCTGGGTCCAAATTGTCACCACCATCAATTTCACAGAACAGTCCGGCTTGACTGTTCACCTCGACTATCAGGTCTACTGGCTGGACTCTACCCGTCCTTCTGTTACCTGTAACGGCGAGCTCGGATGGCAGTACAGGGTGAACCCGATCACAGGAGCCCCTCTCTGGATTTGCGATAATTTGCCCCCCAAGCAGTACAGCCTTGACAGCCCCAACGGAGATATTCCGGCAACGTCAGAGTTCACAACTGCAGCCACCTTTCACGAAAACGGCACCGTAGGCGTCACAATGGACTACTACTGGCAGGGGAAGGAACGGGTTTCACAGACCCTTGACGTGATGGGAGGATTCAATCCCTATGGGCAGATAACCACGGTGTACCAGGTTGTAGTAGGGGTGGAAGGGGGTAGGGCCACATTCTCCTCAGGCTCGATGCTGAGGCTCTATCTTAGACCAGTCACCAATACCGGTGACGTCTTCGGTGTCAACTGGGAAGAGGGTGGGACGGCGTTTCCAACGGCAGAGTCCTCAAACCTCCTGATCGATAATGTGACCTACACGGATAACGCGCAATTCATCAAAGCGTACGCTTAGTCAGCGGAACGACCCTGATGAACCGCCCGTACAGCTTCACCCGGACAGCTTCATACTCCAGCAATACACCCTAAGGATGCGAACCAGAAACGTTCCGCATTAAGAGGCGCGATGGGTTTGCTCGAGTCTGGAACCTTACCGAATAAACCCTTCAGAGTCCGGGTCCCTTCGGCCCGAACCCCCGGGCGCTGGCTGCATGTGAACGAGTACCAGGCGAAACTAGCACCAAAAACGGCGCTAAACGTGCCAAGCGAGTGAAGGGCCCAGCTATCTTAGACCTCTAGTCCCTTAGAGTCCCGCTTTCGCTGTTGCAATCCAGACAAATTTCACTAAAGGTAGCGAGGAGACGCTATTCTAATGGTCCGGCCATCGCGGTGGAGGCGCGATGAACTCTATGTACGGCAATGATGCGGCATATGAGCGGGTCGGGCAAGCCCTAATTTGACACGCCATAATTCGACACTACTTGTATCGAATTGTTGCCCTTTTGACCTCAATTCGACACTACTTGTGTCGAATTATCGGCCCTATGAGGAGCGAGAGGATTGCAACGTGAGAGCACCGACTTCGTCAAGTTCCTAGTGTGCCTCATATTGAGCCCCTCCGTGCCTGTCTCTCTGTCGGACATCAAATCCTCGATTTCAGAGGGACGGAAGAAGCAGATTGTAGCCCAGATGATGAGCGAGATCCAGAGGGACTCCGGCGAAACTCCGGCAAAACTGATGTAGCACCTGCTACATGCAAATCCGGTGAGGTCAAGATGCAACCAAATGCTGCACGCTCTTCAAAAAGACTACCAGCGGTCTGTCCATATTGGCGCCGTAGGGTGGACCTTCCTTTCGTCAAGTTGGGCCTGGACCATGTGTGTCATGGACGATGCGAGAGTACCAACGCTCAGGTAGGGCCTCAAGGACCTCCTGAATGGACATATTCTCTTTAGTATGAAGCGCCATCTACGGCCGTTCGTCAAACCTCCAACTCCTCCCAGAGAACCATGGGCGGACCTCCCGAAGGAGTCTCAAGGACTCGTGCTCTTGGGAATCAAGGCCTGGAGAGAGTGTGCCCAAGCCGTCGGCGACTGCTATGAAGGGAAGATTTCAGAAGAGGAATACATGAAGGTGCAGGCTCGGATGGACGAACTCGCAAAGAAGTTGGAGCATCTCACCGGCTTGTCCAAAGGTGCCATTCTCGGCTACCTCTCAGAATACGCGTAGGAGACCTGAATAGCATTATACAGGCGTAGCGACGCAAAGCACTACGGCAAGGGCGGGACACGCAGGAAAGCAACGCCGCCGGAGAGGATCAGGGGCCCACTGCCTGGCCGTCAAAAGTCTATTCCGCCAGGGCCTGGCGACAGAAGCCGAACTGGAGCAGGCCATCGAGAGCCTGAGAGAAGCTCAGAAAAAGGCGGGCGCTCGGCTCTTTGATCCAGCCGTCCTTCTTGCCCCCTAGTCTGAAGTACCCTCGAACTCGAGGAGCCACCATCTGTCCTTGCATCGAAGGTGGAGTCTGCCGTAGTGGACCAATACCCAAACAGCCTTACGGGCTGGCGCCACGGATATCTGAAATCGATCTCCGTCCCACTCCGCAAGGTACCATTCCCGAGGCCTCACCTTCAGTGGATAGGCAACAAGACCCCGATTGACGAGCGAGGTCATCATCCTGTAGATGGCCGAGATATGCCTGATCTCTCTTGAACTCCTCAGGGTCATCGGGATGTCGATGAAAGGTTCCTTGTTCTCTTTACGGAGCTTCCATCGCCAAAGTAGCTCTGAAATCTCGAAGACGTTCAGGACTTTGGCCTGGCGAAAGGCCTCCATGATGTACTGCTGTTTCTCGCTAAGCCCTCGACCCATTCGGAACCTCGTAATTGTATAATTGGAGTTCTACGCTTACCAAATTCGCAGCATAGATTGAAGGTTCGCGACCTCATCGCCTACAACTTGGTGGTTGCATGACTGGTTAGTTGGGAAATCGAAGTAGCACCTGCCACTTGTTCTCAAAAATCTGGTGTGTTGCACGATTTGAGTTCATAATCAAAGAATTTTGATTCGAGTGTGCTTGTATCGAGAGGACGCTCTCTGACGCCATGTCCTCATCAGGCAAAAGGGACTGGCACAGCTACAACGAGGCGTTGGTCAGGAGGGGAGAGCTTGAGCTCGACTCGTCCGTCGTCGAGGAGTGGAACATGGAGCTGAAGAAGGAGAACGACGGGAAGGTCGGGGAGCCCTATCACTACCCGGAGTCGTACATCAGGCTCCTTGCGTTCGTCAGGCTCCTCTTCCACATGCCCTACAGGGAGACCGAGGGTTTCGTACGCTTCCTCTCCAAGCACATTGAGGGGCTGAAGGTCCCGGATTATTCCACGATCGACAGGAGGACGAACAGGCTAGACGTGAGGCTCGACGAGACACTCGTCAAATCGAACTCTCCAGTGACGATTGCAGTGGACGGGTCAGGGATCAAGGTCCACAACGCGGGAGACTGGATTCGAAAGGTCTGGAAGGTAAAGAAGGGGTACCTGAAGATACACTTCGCTGTCGACGTGAAGACAGGCCAGGTCGTCTCGATGGACGTGTCGTCGGAGAAGGTTGGCGACGGCAGGCGACTGAAGAGGCTGGTGAAGAGGGCAAGGGGGAACAACGTGAGGGTGAAAAGAGTCCTCGCTGACGGTGCCTACGACTCGAAGGCCAACTTCAACTTCCTCGCCCAGGAAGGGATCAAGCCAGTGATCAGGGTGAGGAAGGGGTCGGTGCAGAAGAGCGACGGGAGCTACGCGAGGAAGCTCGCCGTCATCGAGCAGCAGGCGTTCAAGCCGAAGGCGTGGAGCAACATACACCGGTTCGGGTACAGGTGGAGGGTCGAGGGTGCGTTCTCTGTCATAAAGAGGGTCTTCGGGGAATACGTCTCGGCGAAGAAGTTCGTCAACATGGCCAGGGAGATGGCGATGAAGGCGTTGATCTACAACGGGTTCATCAAGGCTACGGTGTAGGGCCGAGGAGACGCCCAGCCACGACCATGCTGGTCATGGATTCATGCAACAGAACAGATGCAGTCGAAGGCCCTTCTCCACTCTGTCAATCTTCCCCCTCTCCGGTCGTTCTATCTGGTCTGGCCGAGGTTCTTGACGCCATGATAGGAGGGCGTATCCTCTCTTTCTCTCTCTTTCTCCGTTCTCCGGGATACGCGATCCTATCAGGGCAGGAGAACATGAAAGACGACTGCGAGAAAGAAGAAG
>Ga0080006_1143094_pt1 | contig 21623 bp, 10 predicted proteins | sample RS3BMetagenome_FD_69209 | JGI IMG/M metagenome (GOLD analysis project Ga0080006, IMG submission 69209) | Ferric oxide microbial mat and aquatic microbial communities from Rainbow Spring, Yellowstone National Park, USA - RS3B (SPADES... ...
CGGTCAACAGCGCGCCGGTAAGCGTCATGATAACCGCGATGAGTCCCGGAATCAGGAAGTCCTTGCTCATAACCGCAGGATTGAACCAGACGCGCACATCCACCTGGACGGGCGTTTTCAGCTTGAGACCTTGGGTGGCCGCGAACTTGGCCAGCCAATCCGCCCAGACCTGTTGCAGATAGCCCTCGATCAGACGAGCGTTGTTGGCGTCAACACCGTTGACGATAAGCCCGATCGGGGCGTTGCCCTGACTCAGCATCTGGCGGCTGAAGTCGCTGCGCAGCCATACAATTCCGTCCACAAGCCGCGCCTCCATCGCCGCGTCGGCTTCTTGGATGCTGCCGAAGCGCAGGGGCACGAAGTATGGCGATTGGAAAAAGCCCGCGATGAAGCTCGCGGTGTCGCGATTAGGTCGCTCTACGACGAGTGCGAGTGGCACGTGCCTGGCATCGAGAGACACGCCGTATCCGAAGATCAGCAGAAGCACGACCGGCATGACGAAAGCGATCGCGATGCTCGAGGGATCGCGCAGTATCTGCAGCGACTCCTTGCGTAGCAGGCCGCGCAGTCGCATGATCTTTTCGTGGTTCATGCGGCCGCTCCGGCTTGTCGAGCTTCCGCTCCGGTGATGAGCGCGACAAAGGCGTCCTCCATAGTCGGATTGGGCAGCGTTGCGGAGCGAAAGCGCTCTCTCATTTCCTCGGAGGTTCCTTCCGCCAGAATCCGGCCTTGGGCCATTATCACCAGCCGATCGCAATACTCTGCTTCCTCCATGAAGTGAGTTGTGACCAACACGGTGATTCCGTTCTCTGCCAACGCGTTGATTCGACGCCAGAAATCGCGCCGGCCGAGCGGGTCAACGCCTGAGGTCGGTTCGTCGAGAAATAAGATGTCCGGTTCGTGCATCAAGGCGACTGCCAAAGCCAGGCGCTGCTTGAAGCCCAGCGGCAGGTTGCGGCTGGTGGAATCGGCGAATGGCTTAAGCTCGAATTCATCAAGCGCCCAGTTAAGGCGCTCGCGTTGGCGCGTCCCTCTAAGGCCGTAGGCGCTGCTGAAGAAGCGCAGGTTTTGGAGCACCGAGAGATCGCCGTACAGCGAAAATTTCTGCGCCATATAGCCCACACGGCCGCGTGCCTGCGCGGCGGCGTACCGCAGGTCGAGCCCCGCGACGCGAAGCGTACCTTCGGAGACCGGCAGCAGTCCGCAGAGCATTCGAAAGGTGGTTGATTTGCCGGCACCGTTGGCCCCCAGCAAACCAAAAATCTCGCCGCGCTTCACGGTGAAACTGACGTCGCGGACCGCGTAAAAGTCGCCGAACCGCCGGCTCACGTTGCGCACGACGATCACGTCTTCGAGGTTCACCCAACCCGTGGTTAAAGCCACGCCGGTCGCGCGAACCGGGGGCGGCGCAGGCGTGCGTTCCGAGGCCTTGAGCAGGCTTACGAAGCTGTCTTCGAAACGCGGCGGCGCAGGCGTAATGACAACGTCGCGCAGGTCACCGGCCAACTCCGCGGCAGTCGGCGCCACCGACTGCGCGGTCACCACGCGTACGCGCGATCCCTGGATGATAGCGTCGATCACGCTCGGTGCCTCGCTCACGCGTTGCTGGAGGGCGCGCTTTGATATGCCGGGCGCGAAGACGTGAAAAGTCTTACCCGCCATACGTCGAGTGAATGCCGCAGGATTGTCCTGGCCGAGCAGTTTGCCGCTGTGAATCAGAATGACCTCGGTGCAGCGCTCCGCCTCGTCGAGATAGGCAGTGCTGAGCAGCACGGTGGCGCCTCTCTCCTCCACCAAACGATGCACAATCGCCCAGAGCTCGCGGCGCGAGACCGGATCGACGCCGACCGTCGGTTCATCAAGCAACAGCAGGGGCGGTGAGCCGACCAACGCGCAGGCAAGTCCTAGCTTCTGTTTCATCCCGCCGGAGAGCCGTCCGGCGAGCCGACTCGTGAACGGTGCTAGGCCTGTCATCCGCATCAGATCGGCGTAACGAGCCGCGCGATCGACGGCCGCGACCGCGTGGAGGTCGGCGTAAAGATCGAGATTCTCTTGAACGCTCAGGTCTTCGTACAGGCCGAACCGCTGCGGCATGTAGCCAACGATCGACTGAACGCGCTGCGGCTGCGAAAGCGCGTCAATTCCCAGTACGGCGATTTTTCCGCCATCCGGAGCCAGTAAGCCAGCGACCAAGCGCATGAGCGTGGTCTTGCCGGCGCCGTCGGGGCCGATCAGTCCGGTCACGGTTCCGCGTTTGACCGCAAGGGTCACGCGATCGAGGGCCTGAACCGTGCGGCGTCCGGTAAGGAAGCTCTTGCTAACCGATTCGAGCTCAAGCGCGTTTTCAGTGTATTCGCGGCTGTCCGCCGGACTGATCCTGTTCTCCACATCCAAGGCCGTTGACCTGGCTTGCGCTGGGGACTGGCTGATCAAGCGCGACTGTCACGGTCGCTGGCATCCCAAGACGTAACTCATTCTGGGGATTGCAAGCATAGACGCGTACTTGGTAGACCAGCCGGGTTCGCAGCTCAGGCGTCTCGACGTTTTTTGGAGTAAATTCCGCGGTCGGCGAGATATATCCGATCCATCCTTGAAAAATTTTGCCGGGATAACTGTCGGTTGTGATCGAAGCTTTCATGCCGAGATAGATCCGCCCCATGTAGGTTTCCGGAACGTAAGCACGCACCCACAGTGGATTAGTAAGCGCCATCGTAAAAACCGGAACGTTGGGCGCAGCCATGTCGCCCGGCTCCAAAATGCGGTCCTCGATGATTCCCTCGGAATGCGCGTAGAGCTTCGTGTCAGCCAGTTCGCGCTCGGCGAGAGCGAGCGCGGCTTCGTCCGCTTTTAGCGCCTGGCGGGCATTTTCGATGTCCTCGATGCGAGGCCCCTTAACCGCTAAAATCCAAGCCTGCCGCGCGGCTTCGTAGTTACCCCGCGCTTCCTTGAGCTTCGCCGCCGCGTCGTCAAGGGTTTGTTGAGGGATGACCTGGTTGCGCCTCAACTCCACGTCTCGTCGATAGGTTACATCGGCATCGAGCATCGTCGCGCGCAGCGCTTCCATCGTTGAACGCGCCTGCTCGATTTCCTCAGGTCGTGACCCGTGGAGCATCCGTTCCAGGATTTGCCTTTGCGCCTCGACATTGCGCCGGGCCTGTTCGAAGTTCGCGGTATAACGGCGAGCGTCAAGTTCGGCGAGAAGCTGTCCCGGCCTGACAAAATCACCTTCCTGGACGTACATGCGCACGATTCGGTCCGAGTCATTGAAGGCGAGCTGCACCTCGCGGATGTCCACGTTGCCGTAGAGCGTGAGTTTCTCCTCCCTGTGCGCGAAGCGGTAAGCCGCCAGCCAATAGATCACGAGCGCCGTCGCAAGACACGCCGCGAGGAGCAGCCCAACCAGAGAACGGCTCAAAAGTCGCGACTTCTCAGCCATCGCGAGGGCCAAGAAAAAACGCGACGATCACAGGAAAAGGAAAGCTCCTGGCGATGGATCGAATGCCGCAGGCGCGAGCACTCACGTCGGCAACCGCGTAGCCCGAATAAATTCCTTCCATCGCCTCGAACCTGTCACCGTATATTATATCCTGACCAACACGATCCAACCAGGAATGATCGAATCGCTGGTTGCAGAGGTGATGTGCGGCCTGTGCGTGCGCCCTTTGTGCTCGCTCGCTATGCGCTTTGCGAAAGCACATAGCGAGCGGCTCTCGCCCGATGGTCGTGTTCCGGCAAAATCTTGACCGGGCTCTGCCGGCGCGGTCAGAACTTGCCAAACCAGGGGATGTTCGTGTGCGGATCTTGCAGCTCGAAGTTGATGCCGAAGAAGGCGAGCAGGCGTCCTTCGGCATGCAGGAGCTGAAGCCTTGCTTGTTCGAGGTCAACCTGGGTCTGCACTTCATTGCCCTCGGCGCTGACCAGCTCGTTCTCGAACTGCAGGAGGTCGTGCGTGGTTGCCATCCCGACTCTGAAGCGCTGTTGTTCATTATGCAGCGCTTCGCGCGCATACTGGGTCGCCGCCGCGGTTGCAGTGACGCGCTTTAAATCGGCGCGCACATTAGCGATCGAACTCTCGACGTCGGTAATAACCTGGGAGAGCATGTCGCGATACTGCATACGCTGCTGCTCGTAGACAACGCGGGCCTGCGACAACGCGGCCTTAGCGGTGGCGTTATCAAGCTGCATTTCCCAACTGAAAAAGAACGCGTAGTTGTAAAAGCTAAAGTCGAACATCTTGGACAGGGCGCTCGCGTAACCGCCCTGGAAAGGCACCTCATAACCACCCTGCGGGTTGGGGGCGAGGTTGCAGTTTGGCGCCACAATCCCAAACGTCGGCCCGCAGACCGTGTAACCCTGTTCGTTGCTGATCCCGAATTGAGTCTGGAAATTAACCTGAGGCAGAAGCTGATTTTCCTGGAACTTTGTCTGCAGCAGATCGGTGACGATTGCCTGGCGCATGTTGTGCAGCTCGGGTCGGTAAAGCACCGCTCGCTCCAGCGACCCCTCGGTGTCGAGTCTAAGCTCTTGGCGTGGGTTGGGTGCGTCGGCGGGCTCCACGTCCTCGGGGATAAAGACGTGCTCCGGATTTAGCATCACATCCTGGCGCAGGGTAACGCGCGCGGTCTCCAGATTAGCCTCGGCCGTATACACATTGGCGCGCGCGGTTTCAGCGGCTGACTCGGCCTCTTGGACGTCGATCGGAGCCATCGTGCCGACCCTGAGGCTGATCTTGTTTTGTCGCACCAGGTCTTCGTTGAACTTCAGCGCCTCCTGCGCCACGCGCAAGTTCTCGTGCGCTCGCACTAGATTCCAGTAGTCGTTGCCGACGCGCAGCACGAAGTCCTCCGCTGCCTGCTCGTACTGCCACTGCGATTGTTTTTGCTGAGACTCGGCGATCTGGACGCTCAGCGTGGCGAACTTCCAACCGAAGTTGCGCAACAGCGGTTGAGAAAGAGAAAGCTGAAGCAACGGGTTGTAGTATGGGTTCACGGTCTGCGTAAGGTTGTTCGTGTTCTCGTACAGGTTGGTGAACTGAGCTGTCAGCGTCCCGTTGGTGGTGGCGAGTATCTTGTTGAGCGCGAAGTTCCATTCATACTGCCTGGTGGTTAGCTGGGGAGCTTGATCGAACGTTTCGATCGGGGTCGAGATCGGCAGCGAACTGTAGATCGTACCAATGTTGGCGGTTGAGTCGGGATCAAATTCCGCCCATTGCATGTTTACGTTCTCTTGGGCGGACACAGGGTTTAGTCGAGAGGCCTTGATAGCAGGGTTATTCAAGAGCGCGATGTATACGGCCTGCTTCAAAGTCAAGAGCCGCCTAATCCGCGAGCGAGTGCGTACGTAGTCTCGGTTGATGATACTTTCGGGCGGGACCTCCCGCGTCAGGGACCACTGATGTGCAAAAACCGAAGGCAGGTTCACGAAATTCTGACCCTGCTCGAACTTGGAATTCTCGGAGATGGGCACGCTCACCTGCGGCGTAGTTTGCGAGCCTGTAAGAGGTATCGGCGGGTCAACCGTTGATGCTCCGGCCGCGGCGGCGGGGCGTGTCGCCGCACTCTGAGCTAGGATTGAGCGCGCCGTGAATGCCTGGCTCGTCAAAACTGCGAGCGCAGCAACCAGGAGGTAATTCGCCATATTCTTCTTCATCGCCTTGCTCCTCGGCTAGTCGTTGACTCAGCCGCTCAATCACGCAACGTCAACAGCGCTCGCTTTCCGGTTAGCATCAGAACCGTCCGTACCACGGGACGTCCTGATTTGGGTTCTGGACCTCAAAATAGATGTCGAAGTGAGATAGAAGGTCACCGCGAGCTCGCAAGAGCTGAAGCTTGGCCTGCTCAAGGTCCACCTCCGCCTGCACCTGGTTGCCCTCCGCGCTCGCTAGTTCTTCCTCAAATTGCAACAGGTCATGCGTCGTGGCCATGCCGACTCGGAAGCGGGCCTCTTCGTCGTTCAGTGCCCTTCGGGCGTATGCGGTCGCGGCCTCAGTGGCTAAAACGCGCTGGAGATCGGCGCGCACGTTGGTGATGGAGGTTTCAACTTCCGTCACCACCTGGGAGAGCGTGTCGCGGTACCCAAGGCGCTGCTGTTCGGTATTGACCCGCGCTTCGGACAGGGCGGCCTTCGCCGTAGCGTTGTCGAGCTGATAGGTCCATGTGAAAAAGACCGAATATTGGTAGAAGCTTAGGTTGAACATATTCGCCAAGGCCGTGTTGTAGCCGCCCTGAAACGGCAGCTCATAACCCGGCTTGCCGCGTACAATCGTCCCGAAAGGCGGCCCAACGACGCAATTCGTAACCACACCGGCACCGAAAACCGGCGAGCAGAGCGCACTGCCGCTTTCGGCGGTGAGCCCGACTTGGCCGGTAAGGTTGAACTGCGGCAAGAGCTGGTTTTCCATGAATCTTGCTTGAAGCTGGTAGGTTTCAATGGACTGGCGCAATTCGTGCAAAACCGGACGGTAGAGAACGGCACGCTCGATCGCTTGCTCATCGTCGAGGGGCACTTGCTCGCGTGGGTTGGGACGGTCAGTGGGTTCGACGTTGTCCGGAATAAAGGCGTGCGAAGGGTTGATCATCGCATCCTGACGCAGAGTGACTCGAGCGCTTTCCACGTTGGCTTCGGCGGTGTAGACGTTGGCGCGGGCGGTTTCTGCCGCTGCCTGCGCCTCTTCGACGTCGATCGGCGCCATCGTACCGACTTTAAGGCTGATCCGGTTTTGGCGGACCAGGTCGTCATAGAACTTGAGCGCTTCCTGCGCCACGCGCAGATTTTCTATGGCGCGGACCAGATTCCAGTAGTCGAAGCCAACCTGCTCTACAAAATCGTCAATCGCCTGCTTATACGCCCACTGCGCTCGCTTTTGCTGTGATGCGGCGATCTGAACGCCGATAGTCGCGAAGTTCCAGCCAAAATTTCGCAGCAGCGGCTGCGACAGCGTGAGCAACAGCATAGGTTGATAGTACGGGTTAACCGTCTGAATAAAGCTGTTGCTGAACTCATAGATATTGGTGAACTGGAGTTCGGCGAGGCCGTTGGTACTGCTGAAAACTTTGAGCAGGGCTGCGTTCCACTGGTATTCGGTGGTAGAAAGCCCTGGGCTTGCAGCGAAAGTCTCAAGCGGCGTTGCGGCAGGAATTACTGAGTTGGTTATGCCGATCGACGCCTGGGTGTCAGGGTCGAACTCGGCCCATGCCATGTTGACGGCTTCCTGCGCGGCGATAGGGTCGAGTCTGGCCGCTTTGACTGCAGGATTGTTCAGCAGCGCCACATAAATCGCCTGCTTCAGACTTAGCAGGCGGCGAACGCGCGAGCGCGTGCGCAGGTAACCGCGATTTACAACGTTTTCCGCGGGCACTTGCTCGACCAGCGACCATTGGCGGCGGAAAACCGAAGGCAGTGAGAGCACGTCCTCGTTCTCTTCAAAGGGGGCGACGTCTTTGACGGGTATGCTGACGTCGGGCGGCGTTTGCGGCCCCGGTAAAGGCAACACCGGGTCCTTGGTTATGGTAGCGGCCCCGAGCGCGCTGCTCGGCGAACTCTGCGCAAGCGCGTGTTCGACAAATAACCATTGCGTGGCCAGAAACACAAAAACGGCAATCCACGATGCGCAAACCGGCCTGTGCATTGTCCTATTGGGTGTCCTTGTACTCCCCTTTACTTTTCGCCGGGGTCTTGCTTGCGCGCTAGGCTGCAGAAAGTTGGTGATGCCGTCGTTCGTTCGCTGACTAGTTTTGCGCCGAACACTGGCAGCCTTGCGCGGCAGGCTTGCGCGCCGGCGCGGCAACGTCAATGATAGCGAATATACACGGAGAACGGTCAACGCAAAACGGACTGGCTGGTTCCAAAATAATTGGCGTGCGGAATGGCCCGCGAGATATCTCATCGAGCGCTGAGAACGCTGGTCGTAGCGGCGGTGGTAGAGATCGCTCTGACGCTCGTCGTAGTGGCGCAGCGGGCGCGCGACCGGGTTGAGGCGCAGGTCGGCGTTGGCGTTCCGCCGCCGCCGGTTGTTCTACCGGCGCCGCCGTTGCCTGGGGTTCCGGTGCCGCCAGCGCGTCCGGGAGCGCCGGCGACCCTCGCGCCCCTGGTGCCGTTGGCGACCGCCAGCTTGCAAGCTACCCCCACGTTGGTCCCCCCGCTGGCGCGCGCTACCCCGAGCGCGTCTCCCACGCCGCGGATTTTCGCGTGCACCTGTTACGGCTTCGCCTCGCGCCCGTTTTGGAGCGGCAACGTGTCGGCCACCGGTTACTACGCGGCGCGGGCCGCGGCGGAAAATGCCTGTCTAACATTCCAGTTCAGCCGCTCGCCCGCAACCGTCAACATTCCGACTCCGGTATTCGAGTTTTTTCCAACGCCGGTTCCGCCGATCGGCAACCTTCAGGGAGTGCCCGGGTTGCCGAACCTGAACGTTGCCCCTGGCGGAGTCAGCGGTTTTGCGCTTTTGCAAAGTCGGCGCGGCCAGTTTTTTATCCCGCGATGTGCTCAGTGCGCGTGCAACTGACCGAGGCGTGCGACGATAACGAACGGCAGTCGGATGGCGCTCGGCGATGTCTTCAGCCACGCGTGTGTCTGGAGCGATAATAGCTGACTGCTGGCAGCGTTATGAGCTGAGGCCCCGGTCTGTGCGGCAGTCCCAGGGGCAAATTGCTATGCCTAATCAATTGGCCGCGGGCGCGTCGTGAAACTCGTCGATGGACGAGTCGTGACCGTTATCGCCAGGTTTGTTCCCGGCTACTAGGGTCGGCGCCAGTTTCTGTCCTCTTGCGTGACGGTTGCCGTCAATCACGTGAAGCGAATGCGGGCTGCGCGCCACCTCGGGGATGCGTAAGGTTATTTCGCGGCAGGTTTCCTCTTCAGCTCGTGTTATGCGGATATCCCTGAGCGATTCAAACAGGTTCAGGCCGGAATCGATCAGAATATCGGTAAGCGTCAGGGCCGGCTGTAGCACCATGGCCCACCGCCCGCCTTCGGCGTTTATCAATTCCTGGCCGTTGGCGGTCGATACCATCCGAACGCGCAGGCCTACTATCCAGCCCCCGACCAAAAATGCATAGTAGCCCTCGTACCTGGTGACGTCGCCGTAGACGACCGCGTCTACGTGGAGCCAGCGGCCGAGCTGTGCGGGCGTGATTTGCATCAGCTGCTGATAGGTCGTGATGCCGAGTGTCTTGAGGGCAGCGTCGACTTTAGGCAGGGGTACGATCTCGAATTCACGCTGCGCTAGATAGGCGGTAAACGTTCGCCGCACACGATTGCCCACCGTCCACCGCCACTTCTCTTGCTCTCGCGCCCCATGAAAGGTGACGGGAACCAACTTGTCGACTTGAAGATTTCCACTGCCCGTGTACCGAAAGGGCAAAACCGCCACGGTGCTGGGCGGATTTTCGTAGTAACGCTGGGCGACGTGCATCGGAAACGTTTCCGGATCGGTCTCTATCATGCGGTCCAGGACCGTCTTGCGGCCGTGCCTCAAATTGCGCTGCTCGGGAAGAAAGAACCGTTCGGGGTGGGACGCGGCCTCGGAATAGCTGTCCTCGTTGTTCCACATCGCCTCGCCGATGCAGGCTGAGGTTGAAGTTGTTTCGACCGTTTGCGCCGGCAGGTCCAGTGGATCGGACTGCAGAGCGCCGACCGGCTCTTCTCGCCCCGCCAGGTCTTCTCGACTAGTTGAGTCAAGGTCAAGGCTGGCTCGCCGAGCGTAAGTTGCGGGCGGATCAAGTTTGTCGAGAGGTGCTGTTGATGAATGAAGGGCTCGCCATTCGCCCGCACCGTCTGAAGCATCCTGCGCGACGATCATCGCGCCGCTCGCCTGCCCGTCGCCTGAACGTCGGCGTGTCCGCAGACTGTCGAGTTGGCGGGCTTCGCCTGCGGGGGAGCCCGCTTTTGGGTCCGCGGGGAGCGGTGGGTCGGTGCTCACTGCGAGGCTCGGTGTCCAATCTTTGGCGAACTCTGGCGTCTGGTTCGATGCGGATGCTTTCGTCGGATCGTTTCTGTTGCTTTCAAATTGCTGTCCTGGCGCGGGTGTTTCCGGCAGCATCGACGCGCTCTCGGCCGAGCGCGAAACGATACCCGAAGCTTCAGGTGGCGATGGGGGAGCGTCAGTATGCGTAGCATAAGGAATGCGCCAGACGATTTCACGCGCGGCTTCCTCTTCGGCACGTCGCAGGTCGACGTCGCGCAAATCGGTCAGTTCAATCGCAGAATTAAAAGCAATATCTCTCAGTGCGACCGCTGGCTTGACCTCCATTTTAAAGCGCGTGCCGGCGGCGGCGAGCAACGCGCATCCGTTCTTCGTTGACACCATTTTGACTTTGAGCTTCACGCGCCAGCCGGCCACCAGGTAGAAATAATACACTTCGTAATGCTTTACCTCGCCGTAAACCACGGCGTCCACACCGAGCCAGCGACCGAGTTGCTGCGGGGTGACATGGCTTAGTTTGGCATCGTCATTAATTCCGTGGGCCGCCAGGATGGCGTCGACGTCGGCCAAATTGACGGTCGCGAATTCGCGTTCTGCTAGGTATCCTTCAAACACCTTTCGCAAGCGATTAGAGTCGGTCCAGCGCCAATCGGCCAACTCATCGCTTTTACGCACCGCGACTGGCGCCCCGTTGAGCACGTAGTTGCCGCTGCCAGTGTCGGTGAAGGGCAGCACGGCGATTTTTTGTGGCGGCTTGGCGCGATAATCCGCCGCGGTGCGGACGTAAAATGTGCCCGGGTCGAACTCTACCAGGTGGTCGAACCAGGTCATCCTCCCGTGAGTTTGTCGGCCGAACTCGCCGAGGAATAGGTGCTGATCTTGGTCGGCTGGCTGGGAAGAGATGAGGCTGCAGCCCCATACCAGTGCGGCGATTCCGAGCAGCCACAAACGCCGCAACATTAGTCTGCCTTTAGTAGCCAAATAGCCTCACTGTCCCCAGCTTGCTGAGAGGTACATCCGGCACGTCCGATTGATCTAGAGTCGCGGAGGTCTGCAGCGCAACTGTCCCGGGACGCTTTAGAAGATCGCTCCTAAAACCCGGGTAGGGTTTTCGTGCCGGAGGCCCAGTTTATGGAGGCAACAAGTAGGCCCTCGGCCGACGTCGGCAATGGATGGCAAGATAGTGCCCTCGGCCTCTGGCAAGATGTATACTTGTCTGAGGCGGCAACTTCAAGCAAGCATTGAGTAAATTAAGTCCGTCTAACGACTGTCGCCACGGCGCCCGTTCCCCTCTGCGCATTGCAGGACCCTGCGTAAGTTGACGCGTCAGATGAAGCGCATTCCCATGACGCGAATGGAGCCCAAACCAGGTTTGTTTTTGAGGAGCGTGAAAATGAGTACAGGCACGTCCCGACGCAGTGGCGGGTTTCGGACCTGTTGACCTCGAGCGACGGCGGCTATCGTGCGGCGTTCGATCTGCCGAGAAGACTTCGATGCGCCTCTTTTTCCGACCAAAAGGAGACTGGATCCTGGAAAGGAAACGCCGGTAAGGGCGGCTTGTGTTCAAAGTGACGACGCCGGGGCGTCATCCGATCGCGGACACAACTCGTCAAAAATTAGGAAACCGTCGCGTGGCGAGGCGTCGCGGTCAAGCGTTTGTGATAAAACGGGTGAAATAGGTGTTTGCGCTGGGTGCTCTGATTCTAAGCGGCTGGCGAACCTCGAGGAGTGACGGTTCGTGAAAAAATGGATTGCGGTTGTCGGGGCGCTTGCAGCGTTGGCGGTGTTTGCTTATAGCGCCGGAGAGCGGCGGGCGGCGCAGAAAGTCTCTCGTCCGCGCCATGGCATCCCGGTCGTCACAGTGGTGCGTCCACAACGACGTGACCTTGCGCGGCGGGTGACTCTGACCGGCGATTTATTAGGGATCAAACAGGTTGATTTGACGGCGAAGGTTCCGGGTTTTATCAAGAGCCTGTACGCGGACCGTGGCGACTACGTTAAGCGCGGCCAACTGCTTGCGGTTTTGACTTATCCGGAGCAGGAAAAGGCTTATCGCCAAGCCAAAGCCAACTTCGAGTTAGCCGCGGCGAACTATGAACGCTACCGCCGCCTGCTGCAGGAGCACGTCATCTCGCAGCAGGATTACGACACGGCGCTTGCCAACTACAAGTCCACTCGAGAGACCTATCGAGAGCAGGAGGAACTTTACAATTATCGGTTCATTCGCGCGCCATTTTCCGGTTATATCATCCAGCGCAACTACGACCCGGGTCATTTAGTCTACCCCGGCATGAGCCAATCGCCGTTGTTCGTGCTCGCTGACTCCCACAAGGTGCGAATCTTCGTCTACGTGCCGGAAGAAGACGTGGGCCGGCTTAAGGTGGGCAGCCGCGCAGAGATCAAGACCGACGCGTATCCGGAGAAAACGTTTGCCGGCGAAGTAACGCGAATTGCCCAAGGGCTTGACCCCACGACTCGTACCATGCAGACCGAGATCGATCTGGCCAACCCCGAAAACCTGTTGAAGCCAGGGATGTTCGCTCGGGTAACGCTGAATCTTTTCAATGAATACGACGTACTGACGCTGGTGCCGACTGCTGTCATGCACAGCGATGAGGGGAGTTTTGTTTACACGGTTCGCGACGGGCGAGCGCACAAGACCCCGGTCAAAACCGGCCTTGAGGAAAGCGACGCGGTGGAGATCGTGAGCGGTTTGAATGGCGACGAGGAGGTCGTGGTCTCAGGCGCTGAGCTGCTCGACGACGGTTCGCCGCTTAGGGTCGCGGGCGCGCTTAACGATGGCGGCCTGCAAAAGGCTCAAGCTTCCACTCGCTCGCCTGCGGTGTTGAGCGACCCGCGTCCAGGGGTCCCCTCGCTTTCGACCACGGAACGAGCAGCACTGGACGCAGCCCGCGGCGCCCGCGACCGCGCCCAGGCCGGAGCCGAGAAGGCTCAAGCTGCGCCTAACGGAGCTCTGGGATCCGGTGGCAAAGCTCGCGCCGTGGCCACCAAGCCGCCGTCCCGGGGTCTGAGCTGGGATGCTGGGGTTGATTCCAGCGCCCCGGCAAACGCTCCGCATCGCTCGCCGGATAGCTAGAATACCAGCGCAATGCTTCCTCCCCGCTACGAGATGGGGATTTTTTCGCCAAGGTGCTGCAGGGTCACGCACCGTTCCCGCGGTGATTCATTGATAGGTCGCAGATTCGCTCCTCAGGCACCGTGCGGGATTAGGCTGGTAAGGCATACGTTTCCAGTTATCCACGTATTTCGGATCGTGCGGCTGAACAGGGCGATTCAACTCGATTACCCAAAACAGTTGCCTCGTCTAAATGTTAACAGCATCAGGTTCGTGCCCGTTCGCAGTTCCGCCCCGGCGACCTGGCCAAGAGGGAGCCGGTGGTAGGCGCGTAACGCAAAGGGTTCGTAGAACAGAGTAAGAAGAAGTATGTGGCTCACCCGGCTCGCGCTCAGGAATCCAATCTTCATTTTGATGGTGTCGCTTGCCATCGTTATCCTCGGCGGAACATCGTTGACGCGGATGCCGGTCGATCTGTTCCCGAACATTTCGCTTCCGGTGCTGATCGTCGGCACCATCTATCAAGGCGCTAGCCCCGAGGACGTTGAAAAGACCGTCACCTACCAGGTCGAGAAAGCGGTCACCTCGGTGTCGAATGTTGATCACGTTCAGTCGTACTCCAAGGAGGGGTTATCGATCGTCCAGGTGTGGCTGCGCTGGGGCTCGAATATAGAGAGCGCGATGGTCGAGGTCACCCAGCACATTCAACAGGTCCTAAACATCCTTCCCGCCGGTGTGCAGCAGCCTTTTGTGATCAAGTTCGACGTCTCCAATTTACCGGTTTGCAACATTACCGTGGGCGGCGCGGGGATCGACGAACGTCGACTGTACGATTTGGCCTACAATTTAATTGCACCGCAGCTTGAACAGTTGCCCGGGGTGGCCACGGCTACGGTCAATGGCGGCAAAGTTCGTCAGATTACAGTCTCGGTGGACCGCGATCAGATGAAGGCGCGCGGTATTTCAATTCTCGACGTTGTGAACGCGATCGGCAACTCGAATTTGATTCAGCCTTCAGGATGGATTCGCATCGGTGCGCGCCAATATAACATTTTCTCCAACGCGCAGTTTCGGTTAGTACCTTCGATCGCGCAGGTCGTGGTCGCAACTGTCGCAGGGGTGCCGGTGCGGGTCGCTGACCTCGGCACCGTTAGCGACTCGTCGGAGGAGCAAACCAATATCGTGCGCGCCGACGGCCGGCGGGCGGTCTATCTTGCGATTAACAAGCAGCCTGGGGCCAACACGGTGGATGTAGTGAGCGCGGTGCGCGAGCGGCTCAAGCACTTGGTGGGTGTCCCCGAAGCGGTGAAGCTTAAGCTTACCTTCGACCAATCGGTGTACATCAACGATGCGATACACAGCTTGGAGCACGAGGCGCTGGAAGGCGCGGCGCTGGCTTTCGTGGTGATTTTGTTGTTTATGCAGAGTCTACCGGGCACGCTGATCGTGTCGGTGGCGATTCCGCTGTCGATCGTAGCGACCTTTCTTTTGCTTTACTTTTCTGGGCAGGCAATCAATGTCTTCACGCTAGGGGGCTTAGCGCTGGGCGTTGGGCGACTGGTCGACGATGCTATCGTGGAACTGGAAAACATCTCGCGCCACTTCACTGCGGGCAACTCGGGCACGCCTGGCGTATTGGCTGCGGCGCGCGAAGTCGCGATGCCCATCCTTGCCTCGACGGTGACGACGATCGTGGTCTTTCTTCCAATCATTTTCATCACCGGCGTGGCGCAGCTTCTTTTTATTCCTATGGCGCTCGCAATCAGCTACTCGCTGTCGGCGAGTTTCCTCGTTTCGCGCACGGTCACTCCGCTTTTGTGCCTGAAGTACCTCGGGCCCGAGCGCCGATGCGACCCAAAGAGCGCGCGTTTGCTTGAGCGTGCCGGCGCATTTGTTCAAGGGCTGATGCGCGGGCTGGAGCAGGCCTATGGGCGCATGCTGGAGCGCGCGCTCGCGCGTCCCGTAGTTACAGTGGGCGTAGTGGCGGCACTGTTTGTCGCATCGCTCGGGCTTGTTCCGCTGATTGGTACGGAGTTCTTCCCGGCCTCGGACGAGAGCCATTTTGAAGTGGCGATCCGCGCCCCGGTCGGCTCGCGCATCGAGTACACCGAGCGCCTCGTGGAGCGAATCGAGGCCGAGATTCGGCGCGAGCTTCCCCCGGGGACGCTCAAGATGATGCTTTCGAACATAGGGCTGCTGACTACGGCCGGCAAGGTCAACGCTCAGGCGGCGGTCTATTCCAGCAACACCGGGCCGCACGCGGCGTTTATCGACGTCGAGCTGGTGCGACCCGATCAACGGGCGCTGTCGACCGAGGAAATCGTTGCGCGGCTACGCACAACGCTGAGCGCCGCATTCCCGGAGGCGCAGCTCTACATTCGGCCAACCGGAATGGTTGAGAGCGTACTCAACTTCGGCGCTGAAGCGCCGATCGAGGTCGAGGTGCTGGGCTATGACCTTGCGCAGGGACGGGAGGTAGCCGCGCGTGTGGCGGCGGCGATGCAGGCGACGCCGGGTTTGGCTGGAGTGCGCATCGCCCGCGAGCCAGACTTCCCCAAATTCAACATTGTGATCGATAGAATCAAAGCCTCCCTGCTCGGGGTCAACGAGCGGGATGCCGCGAACGCGATTCTTTATTCGCTCAATGGCAATACGCTTAACCCGCCGGTGTTCACCGATCCGGTCACGGGCAACGAATATAACATCGTGGTCCAACTGCGCTTTGCGGATCGCTCGCACATTTCGGATTTAGGCGAGATATTCCTGGTCAACCGAGGGCTCCCGCCGTCGACCTCTGTGAGCGGCCTGCCGGCTGCGCTCAATTTGATAACGTCCGGCGTGCCTGGCGCAGGTCAGGGTGGTGGTGGGGAGCTTCCTGGGGGCGGCGAGCAGCCTCCGCCCGCGCCGCTCGCGCCCGTCACCGGCACCGCGGGTGCGAGCGCGGCGCCGGCCGTGAACCAGATTGTGCAGATGCGCAACATCGCGCGGATCCTGCCCGGCGCTGGTCCGCTCGAGATCGACCGCAAGTATCTTCAGCGCGTCATTGACGTAACCGCGTCGCCCGCGGGGCGCGATTTGGGCACGCTTGCTCTGGACTTGCGCCAACGGCTGGACCAGATTTCGCTGCCGCCCGGCTTCAACCTGCGCTTGGCGGGTCAAATCGCCCAGCAGCAAAGCGCCTTCAGCAGCTTGTACTTCGCGACTGCGCTGGCGCTGCTGCTGGTGTACATGGTGATGGCCTCGCAGTTCCGGTCGCTCATCGATCCTTTCATCATAATGTTCACGGTGCCGTTTGGAATGACCGGCGTGGTTTGGGCGCTGTACTTGACCGGCACGACCTTCTCGACCAGCTCCTTTATGGGCGTGATCATGATGGCTGGAATCGTGGTCTCCAACGGGGTGCTGCTGGTCGACTACGCCAACGTGTTGCGCCGGCGCGGGTTGGCCGCGCGCGAGGCGGTGGTCCAAGCCGGACGCACGCGCTTGCGCCCGATTCTGATGACGACCGTGGCGACGCTGGTGGGTTTATTCCCCATGGCGCTCGGTCTTGGCATTGGCAGCGAGTCTAACGCACCGCTCGCTCGCGCCGTGATCGGCGGGCTCTCGGTTTCCACGGTTCTGACGTTGTTCTTCGTGCCGGCCTTTTACCTGTTACTGGAGAATATCTTCCCCCGTACGATGCGCCCGTTTGATGAAGATGAGGATGAAGACCTGCTCGCGGTGTCCGGTCAGTGAGCGCGGCGTGGTTGAGCTAAAGGCTTTATCGGCGGCGCAACGCTGCGGTCGGCGCGCGAAAGTTGGCAAGCGAGGAGGCGCCAAGCGCTAAGACGGCGCGCGCGTTTGGTTAGCGGATATGTGGCTTACTCGTCTTGCGCTTAAAAACCCGGTGCTGATCGCGATGCTGACGTTAGCGGTCGCGATTCTGGGCTTGGTCTCGCTCAATCGCCTGCCGATCGACCTGTTTCCGAACATTAACCTGCCTGTTTTGCGGGTGGCGACACTCTATCCAGGCGCCGGCCCCCAAGATATCGAGCATACCGTTACCTATCCCGTTGAAAAGGCGGTCTCCGGACTTTCCAACGTCGAGCATATCGAGTCGGTATCCAAAGAAGGCGTCTCGCTCGTGAGCGTGTGGCTGGATTGGAGCGCCGATTTGAGCGCGGCGATGGTTGAGGCCAATAACCGCATTCAGCAGATTCTCAACCTGCTCCCGACCGGCGTGCAGTCGCCCTTCATCATCAAGTACGACCTGGCTAATATCCCGGTGTGCGCGGTTGATGTTTCCGGCGCGGGCATGGATGAGCGCCAGCTTTACGACTTGGCGTACAACGTTATAGAGCCGCAGTTCGAGCAGCTTCCAGGGGTGGCGTCGGCGGTGGTATCTGGTGGCAAGATCCGCCAAATCTCGGTCGCCGTGGACCGCGAACGCATGGCTGCGGTCGGCCTTTCGCTGCTCGACCTGTCCAAGGCGATCAACGGCGCCAATCTGCTCGAACCGGCGGGATGGATCAAAGTCGGCGACCGCCAGTATGGGGTCACCACCAACGTTCAGCTTAGGGTCGTCGATCGGATCAACGAGGTAGTGGCGGCCAACCGCAACGGCGTACCCATCACCATCGGAATGCTGGGGCGCGCGATGGATAGTTCCGAGGACCAGAGCTACATCGTGCGCATCAACGGTCAGCGTGGCGTTTACATGGCTATCTACAAACAACCCGGCCAGAACACCGTAGAGGTGGTTAACGCAGTGCGCGAAGCGCTTGATCGGTTGGTCGGAATTCCACCCGGGGTAAAGCTCGCCATTTTCTTTGACGAGTCTACGTATATTCGCCGTTCGATTAGCTCGCTGCGGCAAGAAGCATTGCAGGGCGCGCTGTTAGCGTTCGGGGTGATCCTTTTTTTTCTGCAGAGTTTGCGCGCGACAGCGATTATCTCGCTCGCCATTCCGCTCTCGATTCTGGCTACGTTTTTGCTGCTCTATCTTGACCACCAGTCGCTCAACATTTTTTCCTTGGGCGGGCTTGCGCTAGCAGTCGGGCGTATGGTGGATGATTCTATCGTCGAGCTGGAAAACATCGCGCGTCATTTCGCTTTCGCCGCCTCTCGGCGCAAGGCCGTCCTAGAGGCGGCGAACGAAGTGGCGATGCCTATCCTGGCTTCGACAATCACCACGGTGATCGTTTTTTTGCCGAGCCTTTTTGCGCAGGGTGTGGGGCAGATTCTTTTCACGCCGCTGGCGGTCGCCGTTACTTGTTCCCTGGTAGCCTCTTTTTTGGTCTCCCGCACGGTCACGCCGCTTTTATGTCTGCGCTATCTGGATGAAGGCCCTCATCGCCGGCCGCGCGGGAGGCTGGCGACTGAAGCCGGGGCTGCGTGCAAAGCCGTGGTGGATTGGTTAGAGCGCCTGTACCGGCGTGCCCTGGAACGAGCGCTTGACCATCGGGCGTTGGTCATGTTCGCGGTGGTCGGCTTTGCACTTGTTTCAACGCTGCTGGTGCGCGGAATCGGCGTCGAGTTCATGCCCGTTTCCGACGAAAGCCAGTTTCATCTCAGTATCCGTCTCCCTGTGGGAACCCGGATCGAACTCACCGAGCAGGTCGTCGGCCAAATGGAGGACGAGATCCGCCGCGACCTTCCGCCTGGGTGGATCACGATCACTCAGTCGGCGATAGGTCTGTTAACCACCGCCGGACGCGCCTCGGCACGCCAGGCCACTTACTCTTCGAACACCGGCCCGCACGCGGCGCAAATCAGCATTCATTTAGTAGCCCCGACTCGCCGCTCGATGTCCACGAGACAAGTCGTCGACTACTTGCGTCCGATTTTGGCGAAAAAGTTCCCGGCAGTGAAACAATATATGGACCCAGGCGGACTAATTACCCGCGTGCTCTACTTTGGCTCGGCCGCGCCCATTGACGTGCTCGAACTCGGATACGATCTGAACGCCGGCGCCGCGTTGGCACGCCAAGTCGCGCGGATCATGAGAGCGATGCCAGGTTTGGCTGATGTGCAGATAAGCCGCGAGGAGAATTTTCCCGAATTCGACATCGACGTCGATCGCGAAAAAGCCGCGCTTGCCGGTATTTATCAGTACGATGCTACGCACTTGATTCTCGATTCCACCAACGGCTCGACTAATTCGCCGTCCATTTATATCGATCCCCGCACCGGCAACGAATACAACATAGTAGTCCGCTATCAGGACGATTTCCGAAGCCATGTTCGCGACTTGGGTGACACGTTCCTAGTAAACCCGGCCTCGGCCGGCGACCCGTCGCGCAACATGGGCGTGGTGCGATTGCGCACGCTCGCTTCGGTCCGGCCTGGGTCCGGGCCTATCGAGATCGATCGTAAGTACCTGCAACGCGCTATCGACATTACCGCCAATCCGGTTAATCGCGACCTCGGCGGCGTCGCGCAGGAACTCGAGGAGCGGCTAACGAAGCTTGCCTTGCCGCCCGGCTTCACGCTCAAGTTGACCGGCCAGGTGGAGCAGCAGCGCGGCGCATTTCACACTCTGGAAGGCGCGGCGATTCTGGCCATGATTTTGGTCTATATGGTCTTGGCCGCGCAGTTCCGTTCGCTGCTCGATCCGTTTATTATCATGTTCTCGGTTCCATTAGGGATGGCGGGCGTGGGGTGGGTGCTCTTTCTGACTCATACCGCTTTCTCGGTATCCTCTTTCATGGGTGTTATCATGATGGTGGGGATTGTGGTGTCGAACGGGGTCTTGATGGTTCATTACACGAATCTCTTGCGCGCAGAGGGTCGAGAGGTGCGCTGCGCGGTAATCGATGCCGCCTCTGTGCGGCTGCGGCCAATCCTGATGACTACGGTGGCGACCTTGGCCGGACTGCTTCCCATGGCATTAGGTTTCGGCGTGGGCAGTGAGACCAACGCTCCATTGGCGCGCGCGCTTATCGGCGGTCTTTCGCTCTCGACGCTTCTCACTCTGTTTTTTATCCCCGCGCTATATACGACAATAGAAGAGCGCTGCGGGAGCAGGAAGGTGGTGCGTGACTCGAAAAGTTAGGGCTTGAGAACCAACCGGGGCGAACTTCGCGGGGCCGAGAAGGCTCGAGTTGATACCACCGCTAAGGCCTTGTCACCGCCATTCATCTCGCCAGCTCTCGCGCAGACTGGGGGAGTCGGTTAGAACCGCAACGGCTTAAGAACTCCGCAAGGATAATACTATAAAGGCGGAACTGTGATAGCGCGTAAAAACCTTACCTCGTGCGGCAATCTTTCGTGACAAAAGCGGTGGCTTGGCGGCTGGAAAAAAGTTGAGAGAAGAGTTGCCGGATCAACGCAATAGCGCGAAGCTTCGTAAGGCTTGTCAGAGGGCTTTGTCGTGGAATACGTTGGGCGGCAACCTTTGCGCGACCAACGGTTTGAGTTGCGTGAATCTGCATCGGTTCAAAGAATCTGCAAAGCGAGGCCCTAGGACGGTGTGAGCAGCGCTAACTCGAATCGCGAAGCGCTGGGGCAGCCGGATACCGCGGCCCGAAGCAGCGAAAAGCATCCCTTTCGCGTCCCAAAGCGCCCGGGGCGACGGCCCGACCCGCAATTGAGGTCTCGTCTAATACGCTCGGCTGCCGAGTTGTTCGGAGCGCAGGAGTTCCATCGCGTGCGCGCTCAAGAGCTAGCCGCTCGCGCCGGGGTGGGGAAGGGCACGCTCTATCGCTGTTTCGCTTCCAAGCGAGAGCTATACCTGGCGGCGATTATCGAGGGGTTTGCCGCGCTGCAGCAGCGGCTGACACAGGCGTTGAAGGAGGCTGCCTCCCCGACGCAGAAGGTTGCGCTCATCGCACGCCATACTACGGAGTACTTCTGGGACCGACGTCTTTTTTTCGTTCTGCTCCAAGCTACCGAACCGGTCTTCGGCCCGCTGTCGCAGGGCTTTTATACCGAACGAGCAAAGCTGTCAGATATGATCCGCGCAGCCCTCGCCGAGGGCGTTGCGGCCGGTGAGCTTCGTGCGGACCTGAACACCCGACTGTGTTCCGAGGCGCTTCTTGGAATGATCAGAGGCGTGATTCGCTTTCGCAAAAGCACCGACACACCGGAGACCTCCGCCAAGACAGTGCTGGAGCTTTTTTTCACTGGGATGACCGGCGGCGCGCGGCGCGGGGCTGACTCGCGTTCTCAACGCAAGGCTGGCTGCGGCGCAAGACCCAATCGACCCTCATCCATCGGCCGCAAGCCGCGCCGAACGTGAGAGGCGAGGGTGGTCGAGGTAGCGCGAGCGCCTCGTTGGTCTTCTCTTCACAAATGTGCGGCTTTGCTACTGGCCTCGCTGGTGCAGGGTCTGGTTACTTGCCCCGCGGGCGCAGGCATATCGCTGTTCTCCTGCGGGCTTTGCCCTAGGTAATCTAGAGGCCGGGCGGCGCTTTTAACCGCCTAAACAATCCCACTGCGACAAGCGTGGTTGATGTGGCGTTTCGAGAAGGTTTGTACGACACTATTAGGAAGATTGCCCGTATCAAACCGGCGTCTTGCTGATGTGCCATAGTCGTTCCAGGTCGGGCTTTTGAGCTGCCGGCTGCGGCTGTCGGTTGATGCGGTTGGATTTGAATTAGGGAGGATCCTGGTGTGAGATATCAGTTCACTAGTTTGCTCGCAGCA
>Ga0080006_1102746_pt1 | contig 21614 bp, 16 predicted proteins | sample RS3BMetagenome_FD_69209 | JGI IMG/M metagenome (GOLD analysis project Ga0080006, IMG submission 69209) | Ferric oxide microbial mat and aquatic microbial communities from Rainbow Spring, Yellowstone National Park, USA - RS3B (SPADES... ...
GGGGGGGCAACGCCAGCGCATCGGCATCGCGCGGGCGCTTGCCGTCAGCCCGAAGTTGATCGTGGCCGATGAGCCGGTATCGGCACTCGATGTTTCGGTGCAGTCGCAGGTGCTGAACCTGATGGACGATTTGCAAAAACAGTTGAACCTGACGTACATCTTCATCGCCCACGATCTAAGTGTTGTGAAGCACATCAGCGATCGCATCGGGGTCATGTACCTTGGCAAGATGGTCGAACTCGCTGAGGCAGATGATCTGTACGCACAGCCACTGCACCCGTACGCACAAGCCTTGCTGTCCGCGGTGCCTGTGCCAGATCCTGACGCCAAGCGTGAACGCATCATCTTGCAAGGGGATCTCCCGAGTCCGGCGAACCCGCCGCAGGGGTGTTATTTTCACCCGCGCTGCAAGGACGCGATGGACGTCTGTCGCGTGCAGGCGCCCGAGTGGCGGGAAGTGAAGCCCGGCCATCACGTCGCTTGTCATCTCTACGACGCCGAGCAAGGGGGCTCCACATGGCAGATGTGATGATGACCCCGACCGGACTCGAACAGAGGCTGGCCTATCCGGTCAAGAAGTCGCAGCCCCGACTCGTGCGCTTGCTGCGGGCGTACCCGCTGGTGTTTGTCGGCGGGTTGATCGTCGCCGCGCTAGTGTTTGTGGCCTTGTTCGCGCCGGTGTTGGCACCGTACAATCCGGATTACCAGTTTCCCAATGGATTGGCAATGAACGGTGCTCCGCTGGCTCCGAACCATCAGTTCATCATGGGTACGGACGATCTTGGGCGCGATATCTATAGTCGCGTGCTGTATGGCGCGCGCGTATCGCTCGAAGTGGGCGTGTTCTCGAGCGTTATCAGTCTGTTTATTGGAACGTCCCTCGGCATCATCGCGGGCTACTTCGGCAAATGGGCAGACAGTGTCATCATGCGCATCACCGACATGATGCTCGCGTTCCCCTTGATCCTGTTCGTTGTGGCGCTCGTGGCCGTGATCGGGCAGTCCGTAGACAACCTGTTCATTGCGATCGGGGTTCTCGGTTGGGCGACGACGGCGCGGATCGTGCGCGGACAGGTCCTGTCCGTCAAGGAGTTCGAATTCGTGCAGGCGGCGAAGGCGCTGGGCAGTCCCAACTGGCGGATTCTACTGAGAATCATCCTGCCAAATATCATGGCACCCGTCATCGTCTTGACGACGCTGTCGATAGGCAATAATATACTGCTAGAGTCGACGCTCAGTTTTCTTGGCATTGGGGTGGCGCCGCCGACGCCAAGTTGGGGCAACATGCTGGCGGAGGGGCAGTCGATTTTCGAGTACGCGCCCTGGCTCCTGTATTATCCAGGGTTGGCGCTGTTACTCGCAGTTCTTGGCTTCAACCTTCTCGGAGACGGTCTGCGCGAGTTGTTTAACCCGCGTCGGGTGCGCTAGAACGGTCCGTCGACGACGGATCACCCCGCGTACCTACCGACCGCTCGTACTGAGAAGATGAAAGCATATCGCGTCAGACATACAAGAGGGGGAACTTCAATGACAGCAAGAAAACTCAAGTTGTTCGGTGCAGTGGCATCGATCAGCATGCTGGGCATGGCACTTGCGGGGTGCGGAACAGAGGTGGCCAGCACGCCCGTGCATCACACCGCGGCCCAAGATGGCTCGCAACCTGTTTACGGAGGGACACTCAATCTCGATGTCAACGGTGCGTTCCCGCACCTCGATCCAGCCAGGGCATATGACACGCTGTCCTATGAGGCCGTCACTCAGATGTACAATGGCCTCGTAGCCTATAAGGGTGCCACAAACACCATTATCGGCAGCCTCGCGTCATCGTGGACCGTCTCGCCTGATGGCAAGACGTATACCTTCCATTTGCGCAACGCCAAGTTTTGGAACGGCGATCCCGTGAATGCGGACAGCTTCATCAAAGAATTTGAGCGGGTTCTGACGCCCGCCACCCAATCCGGTCTGTCCGGTTTCATCAATCCCTTTATCGTGGGATCGGCGGCGTACGCGGCGGGTCACGCCAAGACGCTGACCGGAATGACGTCACTCGATGGCGGCAAGACCCTTCAGATCAAGTTGACGACGGCCGATCCTGTGTTCTTGCTGGTGCTGGCGATTCCGGCCTTCTCGGCAGTGGATCCGGCCTATGTGGACGGGCACAGTCTGGACTATTTTGACTATCATCCGATGGGAACAGGTCCCTTCGAATTGGCGAGCTACAAGCCGAACCAGCAGTGGATTCTGAAGAAGAATCCGAATTACTTCATCAAAGGCATCCCGTATCTCAACGAGATCGATTTTACGAACAACAACTCGGCTCAGGCTGTGTTGGAGCACTTTGAACAAGGGTCGACCGATCTGATCGCGTGGAACCAAGGGGGCATTCCGTCCGCTGACTACTTGCCACTGTCCGAGAACCCCAAGTTCAGCGGGGATATCTACAAGCAAGTGGAGGTCTCCACCCTTTACGTTGGCCTCAATTCCAAGGTCGGTCCGACGAAGAACCTTGCCGTTCGCCGTGCCCTGGAGTACGCGATTAACAAGGAACAGATGGTCAAGGTGCTGAACGGTCGGGCGATTGTCGCCAATCAGGTCATCCCTCCGAGCATGCCGAGCGGCTACGAGGCGAAACTTCCGGCTGACGCGACCTACACGTACAACCCGGGACTGGCCAAGAAGTTGCTGGCCAAGGCGGGCTATCCGCATGGGTTCACGACCACGATCTACACGGACAATACCAATCCAGACGATGTGAGTGAAGCGGAAGTCGTGCAACAAGACTTCGCGCAGATCGGCGTCAAGGCATCGGTCAATCAAACGACCTGGGGGACGTTCCTGAACAACAACGAGACGGGCAAACAGGGCATCTTCATGCTTGCCTGGCTGGAAGACTTTCCGGATCCCTCGGACTTCCTCAACACGCTGTTTAACTCCAATCAGAGCCCAGAGAACAACTCGACCATGTACAGCAACAAGACCGTTGACCAGTTGCTGAACGAGGCGTCTGTCATGCCAAACGGTCCGGCTCGGTTCGCGATGTACAAACAGGCTCAGAACATCATCATGAGCCAAGCTGCCTGGATTCCCTACGCGTACCCTCTCTTTACGGCAGCGGTGCAGCCGTGGGTCAAGAACTACTACGCGAACCCGAACTTGGTCGACGATCTCCAGTCTATCTGGCTGACCAAGCATTAAGTAGCGGTATTCGTTTCCTTATGCATGGGCAGAGCGACGGTCGGGCGCCTCAAGGCGTCCGGCCGCGGTCTGAGATTGGACAGGAGGTGTGCGGTTGTTCTCGTACATTGTTCGCAGACTCGGTGGATCCGTCGTGGTCCTGCTTGGCATCGCCCTGATCACTTTTATCCTTTCTTATGCAGTCCCTGCGGACCCAGCCCGACTGATCCTTGGGATGAAGGCATCCGCGGCGCAAGTCGCGGCACTGCGTGTGCACATGGGTCTGAATCTGCCCCTTCCAGAGCAGTTTTGGAACTATCTCGTGAAGTTGCTCCATGGTAACCTGGGGCAGTCCTATATCCTGGACTTGCCCGTCACGACGCTGATCGCGCAGCGCGTGGGGTATACCGCTCAACTGGCCTTGGCCGCATGGCTTATGGAACTCGTGATCGGCATCCCGCTCGGGATCATTTCGGCGCTCAAGGATCGCAAAGCGACTGATCATATCCTAAGTATCCTGGCCCTGATCGGGATCTCGCTCCCTCTTTTTTTCGTGGGCCTCGAGTTAATGTACTGGTTGGCGTTCAAGGCGGGGTGGTTCCCAGTGGGCGGCACGGGCGGCTTGCCTTATATCATTCTCCCGGCCCTTGCCTACGGGATCACGGGGGCGGCCTATTATGCCCGTCTGCTGAAGTCCTCCATGCTCGACGTGTTGAACTCCGATTACATCCGGACTGCGCGTGCCAAGGGGGCGAGTTCCTTCCGGGCCGTCATGGGGCACGCCCTGCGTAACGCGATGATCCCGGTCCTCACGTATGGGGCGACGGATGTGGCGGCGCTCTTTGGCGGCGTGGTCGTTCTCGAGGACGTGTTCGGCTATGCCGGGATGGGGCAGATGGCCGTTCAGGCGATCAATCAGTTGGACATTCCGCTGATCATGGGTACAGTCTTGTTTGCGGCCGTGTTTGTCGTACTGTTCAACCTGATCGTCGACGTGCTCTATGGTCTTATCGATCCGCGCATCACGTATTGATCGCATAGCAGACAGGCGAAGGCCCGCGCGGCGACAAGTTTTCACTTGATGCCGCGCGGGCCTTCGCCTGTCTTGCAGCGGGGGTTCACATACTGGCTGGCGCCTCCAAGCCCAGAAGCGAGAGCGCATGGCGGATCAGCAGGCGCGTGGCGTCGGTGAGAGCCAAGCGGCGCTCACGGATCGTCGCCGTCGAGGTAAGAATCGGACAGTCATGATAAAAGTGATTGTATTCCTGGCAAATGTCCATCGCCAGCTTCGCTATCAGCGACGGATCGCGCTCGTCGATCGCGCGCAACCTCACCTGCGGGTACTGACTCAGTAGCTTGGTGAGTTCCCACTCGGGCTCTGCAAGTGCGTGGATCTCGCTGAGCGAGTCAGCGGCCGCCAGTGCTTCCCCTGGTGAGGCGGCGGCGTCAGCCAACAGCCCGGCCTTGCGCAGGACCGAACAGGTGCGTGCATGCGTGTACTGCACATAAGGGCCCGTCTCGCCGTCGAACGCGAGGGCCTTGTCCAGGCTGAAGTCGATGTCATGCAGGCGATTGTTCTTCAGGTCGTTGAACACGACCGCCCCCACACCAACGGCGCGGGCGACGGCGTCCGCATCGGCGAGCAGCGGGTTTTTTTCGGATATGATCGCCTTGGCCCGCGCGATCGCCTCCTCCAGCACCTCTTGCAAGCGCACGATCTGCCCCTTGCGCGTGGACATCTTCTTACCTTCGAGCAGCATCATGCCGAACGCGACATGCGAGCAGTGGGCGGCAAATTCGTGGCCCATGCGAGCGAGCACGGCGAACAATTGGGCGAAGTGCAGGCGTTGCTCGCCACCGACCACGTAAATCAGCTCGTCCGCGTGAAGGGCCTTGTGCCGATACAGTGCGGCGGCCAAGTCCCGCGTGGGGTACAGTGTAGCCCCGTCCGACTTGCGAATCAGACACGGGGGCAGGTTTTCTTCGTCCAGGCGCACCACTTCGGCTCCCTCGGAGACCTCAAGCAGCCCCTTTTCGCGCAACTCGTCGATCACCAGTTGCATCTTGTCGTTGTAGAAACTCTCGCCGAGGTTGTAGTCGAAGCGTGAGCCCAGCAGGTCGTACGTCCGCTGGAACTCGACCATGCTGACGTCGATCATCCACTGCCATAACGCGCGCGAGTCCGGGTCCCCCTCCTCCAAACGCAGAAAGGCCGCGCGTCCCTCGTCTTCGAGCTCCGGGTGCAGCTTCTCCTGCTGGTGGAAAAATACGTAGAGGTCGTTCAGTTCCGGGATCGGATTCGCCCGCACTTTCTCTGGATCTCCGTACAGGCGGTAGGACGTGATGATCTTGCCAAATTGCGTGCCCCAGTCGCCCAAGTGATTGATTCGAAGGGTCTGGTAGCCATCCGATTCCATCAGATTGGCAATGGCCGTGCCAATCACCGTCGACCGCAGATGACCAATGCCAAACGGTTTGGCGATGTTCGGTGACGAGAGGTCGATAGCGGCGACCTTGCCAACGCCGCGGAGGCTATGGCAGTAGCCGCTGTCTACGGCAATGGCACGCAGGACGTCCTGGGCGACGAATGATCGATCGAGACGCAAGTTCACATACGGTCCTGCGGGGGTTGCATCCGTCAGCAAAGACCAGTCATTTCGCAGTGCGCCCGTCGCTTTCGTTTGTTGAGGGGCTCCCGTTTGTTCTGCATCTTCAGCGCCCGCTGCCGTGATGTGGGCCGTTACAGCATCGGCAATCGACTTCGCGATGGCGGCAGGTGCCTGTCGCAGGGTCTTGGCCAAGCGAAAGCAAGGGAGCGCGATATCGCCCATAGTCTTGTCCGGTGGCAACTCCAGCCAAGACCCTAAGAGAGACGAGAGGTCTGCGGCGCCATCGATCCGCGGCGAGGAGTCCAGCGTGGCTGCAGCGATCTCCAATTCCATAAAAACCTCAGCGAGAAGGTGTGAGACGCGAGTCATATACTGTTGCACTGTCAACATCCTTTGCTTACAGATTCGTGGATTCAAGCTTATCTCATCATTATAGCCAATAGGACAGGGGCATTGCCACTGTGTAGCGATGGTTAAACGCTGGCAGCACGTTGCTTGCAAAGTCGCGCGAGAAGCATTTGAAATGGCAAAATTCCATTTTAAAGGATATGAAAATGGCACGGGCGGCGCCGTTATGTTATACTTGACTCAAGGTTCCATTCTGGCTTTGCGTCGAGGAGGGTGCGAGATGGAGGGGCAAGAACGGGAATCCAAGATCGTGTCGCTCAGACCGGACGCGGCTTTTTACTTTGAACGCGGCGTACGGTTTCTCAACCGCCATGATCTGTCGCGGGCGCTAAAGTCGTTTCAGCGTGCGGTCGAGTGCGAACCGGAGAACGCTGTAAACCATTGCAATCTGGCCGGGGTGTTATCGGAACTCGGCGATTTTGAACAATCCAATCAAGTACTCCAGAGCATCCTTACAGAACTTGCGCCTGACATGGCGGAGTGCTACTTCTATATGGCGAACAACTATGCGAACCTCGGCGAGTATGAATTGGCAGAGGCGCACGTGGTCAAGTACCTTGAGATTGACCCTACGGGCGAGTTTGCGACCGACGCAGATGAGATGCTTGACGTGCTGATTCACGAGTTTGGCGGTGGCGAGATTTTGCGTGAGAGTCGGCTCCGTCAGCAAGAGACGTCGCGCGACAAGGATCGTCCGCGGAGTTTGCTCGAAGAAGGGAAATTTTACGAAGCCAGCATCCTACTCGAGAAAGAGATCAGACAGCAACCGGATGCCGTCGCGGCGCGCAACAACCTCGCCTTGGCGCGCTACTACTTGGGCCATATGGATGGCGCCATCCTGCTGACGCGCCAGGTGCTTGAGATTGACCCGGCCAACATTCACGCTTTGTGTAATCTCGCCGTCTTCATCCGACATCAAGGGCAGGAACAAGAGGAGTACAAACGTCTCATTGCTTTGTTGCGCAAGTTGACTCCACTACAATTTGATCAAGGATACAAGCTGGCGACGACACTGGGCATTCTCGGTGAACACAAAGGAGCGTACCAACTGTTTAACCAGTTGGTGCAGTACGGGGATCGCCACGATCCCACGTTGTACTTTGCCCTCGCCGCCGCATGCGGTAACATGAATCGTCTCAAACAGGCGCGACAGTGGTTGCTGGAAGTGCAGGCCCTTGACCCGGAAAGCGGCATCGCCACGCACTACTTGCAAGAAGTGGAACGGGCCTTGTCGTCCGGAGAGCGTCTGTTCCTGAGTTACACCTATCAGTTGCCCTTTCACCTGCGGGCTCATAGTGGGAAACAAGCTCCGGCGAGTGGGTCCTCGCTGACCAAACTGGGCGCTTGGGCGAAGGATCCCAGTGTTCGCTCGTCCCTGTACTTTGCCCTGTTTCGCGGACCGCGGCAGACGAAGCGGGAGGCATTGCAAGCTTTTGCCCTGTTGGGGGATGCGGAATCGGCGCATGTTCTTCGGGAATTCATACAGGATCCTTTGCAGCCGCAGGATGTGATCTGGAACGCCCTCTTTGTTCTTCAGCAGCGACTGAGCGTGACCGGATCTGTGGAGGTCTTTCTGGATGGGGCCATGCAGTCGGTCAACCTGCCGATGGCAGATCCGCGTCTGTTGTCTTGGCATCCCATTCTCGGCACGGTCCTCGGTGATGTTCAAGCGGTCTTTGCCAAAGAGGACGTGGCGATGTGCGACTTTGCGCGAGGGATCTGGCTGGGCTATGTGACGGACGTCTACAGTGACTTACCGAAGATCGTCAAGCGCAATGTCTGGGCTGCGGCGCTGGAGTACGTCGCGCGTCGTACCGCGGGCCGATTGGTGCCACAAGCGGTAGTGGCGAGTTACTATGACGTGTCAGTCAGTGCATTGTCGAAAGCAGCCCACGCGATTTCGCTTACACTCTGAGAGGCGCATGGGTTTGAAGCATGGATTTAAAAAGCATCCAGAAGGATCGAATTGACGTCGTGGGCTTGAGCCCACGGCTCACAGGCGGGGGAGAACGGGACGGTGACGGAGATGAGGGACGACTTTGTCATCGTGGGCACGGCGGGCCATATTGATCATGGCAAGACTGCGCTTGTTCGTGCTTTGACTGGGGTTGAGACGGACCGCACCAAGGAAGAGAAGGATCGGGGCATTTCCATTGACATTGGATTTGCTCCTTTTGTGTTACCAGACGGTCAAAGGCTCGGGCTCGTTGATGTTCCAGGTCATGAGCGCTTTATTCGCAACATGCTGGCTGGGGCCGGTGGCGTGGATTTGGTCTTGCTTGTCGTTGATGCAAGGGAAGGCGTCATGCCACAGACGCGCGAGCACCTTGCGATTTTGGAGTTGCTTGGAGTGACCCATGGCGTCGTCGTGCTGACAAAGATGGACTTGGTGGACGCGGAGTGGCTCGACCTCGTTCGCGAGGAAGTGCTCGCGGAGGTGGTCGATTCGTTTTTGCGCGACGCCCCGATCGTCCCCGTGTCCTCTGTCACGGGGGCGGGCATCGAGGAATTGAAAACGGTCATCGCAAAGATGCTTCCCGCAATCGAGAGAAAGCCGCGCGAAGGCGCTTTCCGAATGCCGATCGACCGAGTGTTCAGCGTGACGGGTTTCGGCACTGTGGTCACAGGGACGGTATGGCGCGGCCACGTTGGGCTCGGCGACGCACTCGTGATCACCCCGTCCGAAGAGCCTGTGCGCGTGCGCTTGCTTCAAGTGCATGGCGAGCCTGTTGGCGAGGCGCAAGCAGGCCAGAGGGTGGCGATTGCCTTGACGTCCGTTCGCGGTACTGTGCGACGCGGTATGACGCTGGGTGCAGCGGGAGCGTTTCAGCCCACGCGATTGCTCGACGTACGGCTGACCCTCTTGCGCGATTCGGACACCTTGTTGTCTCATCGTCAGCGGGTACGCGTGCATGCCGGTACGGCCGAGGTGCTCGGTCGGGTCCTGCTATTGGATGAAACCGACTTGCATGGCGGTGAGTCCGCCTATGCGCAGTTGCTTCTTGAAAGTGAGATGGTGGTATTGCCGCGCGACCACCTGGTCGTGCGCTCCTATTCACCTGTCCATACGCTCGGCGGCGGGATTGTGATCGACCCACATCCGTCTCGATTGCATCGGCGGCACCGGGCGGAGATCGTTCTGCACCTGCGGCGTAAAGAAGAGGGGACGCCGCAAGAACGAGTTCAAGACGCACTTGTGAAGGAACCGCTGCTGTCTCTGGATGCCCTTGCCACGCAACTCGAGTTGGAACCTGCGACTGTGGGAGACGTGCTTCAGACACTCTTTGACGGCGGCTGGTTGGTACAGGTCGGCCCGGCGCGCGTGCCTGTATCCGTCTGGCAACAGTGGCAACGCGACGTGCAGATCGCATTGCAGTCCCTGTACGATAAAAATCGGTTTGATGTCTGGCTTTCTCGTTCTGTAGCTGTACAGGCTGTACGGATGGCAGGGGCCACGGGTGCTGTTGCAGAACGGGCTGTAGCGGAGATGGTCCGTCAAGGAGCGCTTGAAGAACACGGGGAACGGATCCGACTTCCAGGTCACAAACCCCTCTTGAACGCTGTGGAGATCCGGATTCGCGATGACTTGCAAGAGGCGCTGGCGGCCTCGCCACTCGACCCGCCAGCACGGGCGGAGCTGGAGTCGCGGCATCCGGGACGCGACCGCATCGTTCGCAACGTGTTGCACGCACTTGCAGAAGAAGGCATCCTGGAGTCGCTGGGACCTGATGAGCAGTACATCCTGGTGAGTGCACTCGAGCAGGTGGAAGCGGTCTGTGCCAGATTGGATCAGGCCCAAGGAAGTTTTTCCGTAGCGCAAGTGCGCGACCAAACCGGGATGAGCCGGAAGTGGACCGTGCTCGTGCTGGAGCATTTTGACCGGCAAAAGAAGACCCGCCGAACTGGGGACTCGCGTGAGTTTCTCGGCGTAGCGGGCCGCAATCCCAGTCCGATAGAGGAGGTGGTGTCCTAGGTGAGCGAATCATGTGCGCTTCCATTCGTTATCGGCCCCGTTGACGCGGTGGTCTCGGTGCCGGGTTCCAAATCGATCACGAACCGGGCCTTGCCGATCGCGGCCCTGGCCAGTGGTGAAACGGATATTCGCGGAGCGCTCTTCTCCGATGACAGTCGTCATTTTGTGGAGAGTCTCGGACGACTCGGGTACCGTGTCACGCAAGATCAGGCCACTGGGCATATTGGACTCACGGGCCAAGGGCTAGAGCCGCTGCTGGAAGAGCGGGAAGTGGACTTGTTTGTCGGCAACTCGGGCACGACAGCGCGTTTCATCACGGCAATGGTCGCTTTGGGACGAGGGATGTATCACATTGATGGTGTGGCGCGCATGCGCCAGAGACCGATCGGCGACCTCTTGTCCGCCCTTCGCGGCTTGGGCTCGCAGATCGAGGATATCGAGCAAACGGGCTGTCCGCCGATTCGGGTGACAGGGCGCGGCCTTCGTGGCGGGGCAGTGACCGTGCGCGGTCAAGACAGCAGTCAATTCTTGACCGCCCTGTTATTGGCCGCCCCGTATGCCGATGGTTCCGTTCGCATCGATGTAGAAGGGAAACTTGTTTCGCGCCCGTACGTCGAGATGACCGTCAGCATGATGGCGCAGTTCGGCGTGCACGTTGAAACGGATTCGAATCGCTTTATCGTTCAGCCAGGGCGATATCAGGGGCGCGTCTACGATGTGGAACCCGATGCCTCTGGTGCGACGTACTTTTTGGCGCTGGCGGCGGCCCAAGGTGGGAGGGTGACGGTTCGTGGCCTGCACTTGACCTCCCTGCAAGGCGACGCTCAGTTCGTTCACGTCCTCGAACAAATGGGCTGTGTCGTCGAAACGGGAGCGCAGGGGTTGAGCGTACTGGGGCCTCCTGACGGCGTGCTGCACGGATGCGTCGTGGACCTGTTTGACATGTCTGACACGATGCCGACTCTGGCCGCCTTGGCTCCACTAGCGGCGGAACCCGTTCATATCCGCAATGTCGCCAATGTCCGTGTCAAGGAGACCGATCGGATCGCGGCGTGCGTTCAGGAGCTCCGCCGATTTGGCGTCACGGTCGACGAGCATCCGGATGGGTTGACGGTCTATCCTTGTCAGTACTTGGCCCAGAACGTCCGGGTGCAAACCTATGAGGACCATCGGATCGCCATGGCGTTTTCCATACTCGGTCTGCGCGCCCAAGGTGCGGTGATCAGCGATCCCGGCTGCGTCAACAAGACGTTTCCGGACTTTTTCGAACGGTTGGGCGAGGCGCTTCACAGGCCCCTTTCCAAATGGTAATGTGATTTTGATCAGTGCGTAACGGCAATGCAATCTCGGGCGGTTATGATCATCTTGTAGCACATTTGACCCCCTTTTGATGATTGTCTTTGCGTGACGCTGGCCGATGGCCTCGCGTTGCGTCTTTTTTTTAAGCGGGCTTCTGGTACAATGCAAGTGAGACGTAGTGATGGGCAGAGAGATGCGGATTGTTCGAACAGGAGGAAGTGCATTTGCGTAAGGCTATCGGGGTGGACTTGGGCGGAACCTTTATAAAGGCTGCACTGATCGATGAGTCCGGTAACATCTTGTATAAAGAAGAGGCACCCACGCTCGCGGAGCGTGGTCCGGATGACATCTTGAGGCGGATCGAGGGGATGATCCGGGAAATCGCAACGAAAAACGGTTTGGCGGTAGCGGATCTCGCGGGTCTCGGTATCGCGATTCCGGGGTTTATCGACGACGAGTCGGGCGTCGCAGATGAAGTGGTCAATATCGGGTGGCGAGACGTCCCGGTCCGGGAGCCTCTTAAACAGCGGTTGGGCATTCATGTGTCGATGGAAAACGACGCCAATGCGGCAGCGCTTGGCGAGGCGTGGGTCGGTGCGGGGCGCGGAAGGCGTTTCGCGCTTTGCGTGACGCTTGGCACGGGTGTGGGTGGTGGCGTCGTGATCGACGGGAAAGTCCTGCGTGGTGCCAACACGATGGCCGGGGAGATTGGTCACATGGTCATGGTCCCCGGCGGTGCGGCCTGCAACTGTGGTCATCATGGCTGTCTGGAGACGATCTCCTCTGCGACAGGTGTGGTGAGGATGGCGCGCGAGGCGCTGGCGGCGGCTCAACAGACGGGAGCTCACAGCACGCTTTCCGATGACCAGGAGTTGACGGCGGCAGACGTCTTTGCCGCGGCCGACGCGGGTGACGCGCTGGCCAACGAAGTCGTCGACAAGGCAATCGAGACGCTGGCCTGGGGTCTCGGCACGGCAGCCAACGTCATTAACCCCGAAGTGATCGTCATCGGAGGGGGCATGTCGCGCGCTGGGGCCCGCTTGTTCGACCCCTTGCGCGTGGCATTGCCCAACTATGCCTTGCGACGTGTGGCGGCCGCGGTAACCCTTGTACCGGCCGAGCTCGGCAATGACGCAGGGGTTGTGGGTGCAGCGCGTCTGGCCTTATACTCATAAGTCGCAGCGGCGGATTTGGAAGGGGAGTTGTGGCGATGCCCCAGGGCGTGAGGATGGTCATTATCACTGGCCTGTCGGGCGCCGGCAAGACGGTGGCGGTTCAGAGTCTCGAGGATTTGGGTTTTTTTTGCATCGACAACCTGCCGCCTGCCCTGATCGGAAAATTCAGTGAACTGGTTCGCCAGTCAGGCGACTCTGTCCAACGCGTGGCACTCGTTTGCGATTTGCGTGGTGGAGAATTTTTCCACAGCTTGCTTGACGCGCTCGAGGAACTCGACGAGGCACTGATCCACTATCAAATCGTGTTCCTTGAGGCCGATGACGAGACGTTGGTTCGCCGGTACAAAGCCTCCCGCCGGCGACATCCGCACGCGCCGGAGCACGGTCGGGTGCTCGATGGCATTCTTCGCGAACGGCTACAACTCGAGGCTGTGCGGACACGAGCAGACCTCATTCTCAACACTAGTCGGATGAAGCCTGTTGAGTTGAAGGAAGTCTTCCTGAACCGCTTTTGTACGGAGGGCGACTTCGATCAGTTGACGATTAATATCATTTCCTTTGGGTTCAAATACGGTCTGCCTATTGATGCGGATCTCGTCTTTGACGTGCGATTTTTACCCAACCCATACTATGTGGATGCATTGCGCTCGCGCAATGGCCAGGACCCTGAAGTCTACGAGTACGTGATGAAGTGGCCCGCCACCGAGGAGTTCATGCAACGACTTTTTGGTATGATTGATTTTTTGCTACCGCATTATCAGCGGGAGGGAAAACCCCAGCTTGTCCTCGGAATCGGGTGCACGGGCGGCCGACATCGCTCGGTGGCCCTTGCGGAGCGTCTGCGCGAGTATCTGCAGGCGGACCACGTTGTGACCGTCGATCATCGCGATGTCAGTAAGGATGGTGGACGATGAAGCCTTGGCTACGCGAAGCGGCCAAAGTGTTGGTGTGGTTCGGTGTGGCGCTCTTGCTGACGAGTTGGCTTCCATCCCTCCACACGGTGCGATGGTGGGCTGTGGGACTGGTATCCGCGTTAGTCGGGAGCTTGGTGCTGCTATTTGGACGACTGCGGCAACAGGCTCGCGTCAAGTTGCAGGCGTTAGCTAACGCCCGGCGGCCGCGCGTGGTGGCGATTGGTGGCGGTACAGGGCAACCTGTTTTGCTGCGCGGACTCAAAGGTCAAAATGCTGAGATCACGGCCGTCGTCACCGTCGCCGATGACGGCGGCAGTTCCGGGCGCTTGCGCTCCGAGATGTTCATGCCACCGCCGGGCGATATTCGCAACTGTCTTGTCGCGCTTGCCGACACGGAGCCGTTGTTGGAGAAACTGCTTCAGTATCGGTTTACGGCCCGGTCGGAACTGGCTGGCCACAGCTTCGGCAACCTCTTCTTAGCGGCGATGACGGACATCACGGGTGATTTTGAGACAGCCGTCAAGGAGACCAGCCGGGTATTGGCGGTCAGGGGCCGGGTGTTGCCCTCTGCGCGACGTGACGTCGTCCTGGCGGCCGTATTTGTCGACGGAACGCGCGTGGTCGGGGAGTCACAGATCCCGTTGGTCGGAAAGAAAATTGCTCGCGTCGAACTCGTCCCGAAGGACGTTGAGCCGTTGCCCGAGGTCCTGGAAGCCATCGCCGAGGCGGATGCCATCGTAGTGGGGCCCGGGAGCCTGTACACCAGCATCTTGCCGAACCTCTTGGTCCCGGGAATCGCTGAGGCAGTGCGCAAGGCAAACGCCAAGGCGATCTACATCTGCAACGTCATGACACAGCCGGGTGAAACCGATGAGTTTACTGCATCGGACCACGTCAAGGCGATCTACGAACACGTGGGGCCCAATTTCTTTGATATGATCATTGTCAACTCGGCGACGATTCCGCCTTCTGTCATCGAGCAGTACGAATCCAAAGGGGCAATCCCCGTCATTGCCGACGTGGAGAACCTCCACAAATTGGGCTTGACTGTGATTGCGCGAAACTTTCTGCACTATGCGATGTACGCTCGCCATGACGCAGACATGGTGGCGACTCAGGTGCTTGCCTTAATCGGTCGCGAGCACAGGCGCAAGTAGCCTGAACGAGGGGGTGCACCAGGTGTCGTTCGCAGCTCAAGTCAAGAAGGAACTTACGCAGATTGTCAACAAAGAGTGTTGCGAACGGGCGGAGCTTGCTGCACTCGTGCAACAGTGCGGTTCCCTGACACCTGGTGATCTGGCCGATCGAGGACTTGACGTGGCGACGGAGAATGCGGCGATCGCCCGACGCATCTACACGCTGATGAAACCTCGTTGTCCGCAAGGATTGGAAGTGCTCGTGTCCCGCAAAATGCGTCTGAAGAAGAACAACGTCTACGTTGTTCGCCTGCGTCGCGGAGCAGAGGCTTTGCTGTCGGAGTTGTACTTGTGTTCGGACAGCAAAGGCGTGAGGTCGGATGTGCCTGTAGAGGTCGTGAACCGACCTTGCTGCCGCCGAGCGTATTTGCGGGGTGCGTTTCTCGCATCGGGATCGGTCAATGATCCGGACAGTAACTCCTATCATCTTGAATTGGCAAGCAAATCGAAGGCACATGCGGAGAGCTTGTGGGGGTTGGCGCAAGACTTTGATCTGCGTGCGAAGGTCATGGAGCGTAAACGCGGGTCTGTGGTCTACATCAAGGAAGGCGACAAGATCATTGAGTTTTTGGGACTGATCGGTGCCCATCAGGCGCTTCTCCGTTTTGAAGACGTCCGGATTGTCAAAGGAATGCGCAATCAGGTCAACCGACTCGTGAATTGTGAGACAGCCAACCTGAACAAGACGATCCTGGCAGCCGTTCGCCAACTGGACAATATCCGATTTCTCGATGCCGAACTCGGACTCGAGCGGCTGCCGCTGAAGCTGCGGGTGGTGGCTCAAAACAGGTTGGAGTTCCCCGACCTCACTTTACAGGAGTTGGCAGAGGTCTTGCCCGAGCCAGTGAGCAAGTCCGGCCTCAATCACCGGTTGCGAAAACTTGACGAGTGGGCGCGCAGGCTGCGCGTGGAGCGCGGCCTTCCTGAGGATGCGACGTCGGCACAGACTAAAGTGTACAAATGATCATAGGCAGTTTTCCACATGGCGTCCGTGCGCGAACATTGGTATAATCAATCTCATGATGGAGTGGCGGAGGAATGAAGATGGCGGAGATGACAGTGACAATCAATCTGCGGACCGGTTTGCAGGCGCGCCCAGCGGCGCTCTTTGTGCAAGAGGCCAACAAGTTCAGCAGTGATGTGCATCTGGAGAAAGATGGCAAGTCGGTGAACGCGAAGAGCATCATGGGCGTCATGTCGCTCGTGATCCCGAGAGGTGCCGAGGTGACCCTGCGCGCGAGTGGCTCGGATGATGCGCAAGCGGTGGAACGCTTGGCGGCCATGGTAACTGCGCAGGAGTAAGGCCAGTGGATCGCCCCTTTTGCATAGCACTGATTTGTTGCGGTTTTTTGGGGATTGGGGGTTCCGGGCATATGCCCGGAACCTTGTTGCATGCTGAGGCGTTGTAAGGTCATACACTGATAGAAGGGACAGAAGGAGCAGGAGGGATGCTCGTGCGTTGGCGTTGGCGTCGGTCGGGTTGGGGACTTCGGGGGCGGCGTGTTCGCAAAACTCGCGATGTGCAATCTGTGCTGATTGTCCTGCTCGGTGTCGCAGCATTTGCCTTCTTCTTGATTTGGGTGTTTGTCGCGTTGGATCCCTTTCAATCGACCAACCCGTTTCTAAAGGAAGTGACGATCGGCCAATCTGTAATTGGCGATTGGCGTTATGGAGGCACAGTGGACGGCAAGATGCGCTTTTACGACGCGTATTATCAGAACTCTGTGATTCCGGATACACAGACGACGTTTGCGGCTGATGGCGAGTTCGTTCATATCGACGGCTTCACGGCCAGTCCCCTCACATTTGAACCCGCCTATGAATCGGAGACGTTCGGTACATCCACGTGGCTCTGGATCGGGTCTATCTTGCTAGCCGTGATATTGACCGTAACTCGCCATAAGCGACGGGTTCGCAGTCCGGCGTTTCGCGCATTGGGCCGGCCGACAAGAGGTGTGGGCATGCGCGGTCGATCGCGCTGAAAAGGACCGACGTGGAGGATCTCGTGTGAATTTTTTGTGATGCGTTTGTGAGTGTAGACGAGTTCTCCTATTTGGCATGGTCGGATCGATGCAAGCGGCGTTACCCTGAGTGAGACAATTCATTCGGGGGTGGCGGAATCGTGTCGACCGTTCAGGTGATCGCAGCGTCAGTGCAACTTCCTTGGGAAGGAAAGGATGCCGAGTTTCTTGAATTCTTGACCAAGGTTGTATTTTCTACGGGATTTTCACGATCGGTGGTGGAACGGAGATGGTCGGCTTTCAGGCAGGTCTTCTCGAGTTTTTGTCTGGAAGAGGTCGCTGCGATGGATGAGGTTCGGGCCGAGGAATTGTGCACACAAGCCTCGGGCATCGTGCGCAACCATAAGAAGGTCCGAGCCACGATCTGCAACGCATCGGTCTGTGTAAACCTGCGCCGGGACTACGGATCTCTTACCCTGTTTGCCCGAGAGGTCGAGGGCTTGGATGAAGTGCAAGGGACGCAGCGGCTTCGACAACTGTTTCATCAGGTAGGGGAGTCCGCAGCACTGACACTCTACCGTGCCCTTTGTGGACTCGACCCGAGTTGGTTGCCTTCGTCGACGGACCCTGTGGAACTGCTCTAGAAAGCAAGTCCGGGGAAGGACAAGATGAGCATCGCTCAAGCAGGAAAGCCCCCGCGGGTACAGAACTATACACGTGGGGGGTGGTGTCCGTTGAGGCTTGTTTCACGATCCAACCGATGGGGACTTGTGTGTCTGATAGGAACCGTGATCCTGGCCGTGGGGCTGGAAGCAGGTCCACCTGCCCTGGCAATTTCCCAAAACGTCGATTCCACACCCAGTGGCCAACCCGTGAGTCCATCTCTCCAGTCGGTTCCCTGGCCGGTCCACGTGGGCGCCACGGTTGAAGCTCATCTCTTGGTCATATGTGCACAGTTCGCGGGACAACGTGCGACGGAACCGATCTCCCTGTATCGACAGGTGTATTTCGGACAAAGGGAATCTGTCGCGAATTACTACGACGATGTATCCTACGGACAGTTGAAGATATCCGGCGAGGTGATCGGCAATCCCTTGCAGCCCACTGTGTTTTTACAACTCCCCCATACGGAAGCGTACTATGCGGGGACGGAAAACGGGTCGGGCAGCCCGCAACCTCGCAACGACAATCAGATGGTATCGGATATCCTTTACCAGCTGATTCGGGATCACTTTAATTTCACGCCGTTCGAGCAAGACGGAACGTTGCCTTACTTGGCTATCGTCTACACCGGCTATGGTGCCGATGTGGCCCCACAAAACGCATCGTTGATTTGGCCGGTGGAGAATTCTTTAGTCGCCCCGTTGGCTATCCCGATCTCGTCGCCTGGCGTCATGCATCAGAAGTACCTGTTCGTATCCAATTACGATCTCGTGCCAGAACTGGCGGGCCCCGGACAGTTACCGACGATCGGAGTGTTTGCTCATGAGTTCGGGCACTTGATGGGCTTGGATGACCTGTACGACACGTCTTCTGCAGCCAACGCAGGTGCAGGTGACGGACCGTGGTCCCTGATGGCGGGCGGCAACTGGAATGGCGAGCCGCAAGGGGCTGAGCCGGCTGAGCTGGACCCGTTTTCGAGATCGTTTCTCGGCTGGCTTCAGCCGATCGTCCTTGACGAGAGCGTCACCGGTCTGCGTTTGCCACCGATCGAACGAGCTCCTGTTGCGTATGAGTTGAAGCCGGCAGGCAAGACGTCCGATTACTTCCTCGTGGACAACGTGGAGCCGATTGATTACGATCAGGGATTGCCGGAATCCGGTATTCTGATCTGGCGCATCGACGGCCATGAGATGGTCTCGACGTCTGTCGATTGGCAGAACAACGACTTGAACGCACCATCGCAGAACAGTACGCACCACTACGATGAACAAGTGGTGGAAGCAGGCGGGCCGCAGTTGTCGATGCCGGGAGGGGGATCCGGCGTGCTCGACGATACGTATCCGGGCACGGCCGGCAATGATCAGTTCACGGGAGCCAGCAAACCCTCCAACGACTTGTGGGACGGCCGCAGTGTCGGCATCAGTCTGACCCATATCGCCATCAGCTCAGATGGCGTGGCCACCATGAATGTCATCGATGATCAGACTGGATCCGCATTGGTGATTGCGTCACCAGGGACGGGACTGTACGCGTATCAGGGGCTGGCGGAGAAACTCACAGTGCTGTATCTTCATGATCATCAGTGGGAGGATGTAACGCCCAAAGTCGCGTGGGATACGATTAATCCTGCGGTGGTGCGGTCGTCGTCGACCGTATCGTTTCAGCAGCCCGGCTACGTCGAGGTCCTCGCCTCAGCTCATGGGTTAAGCGCGCTATTGGAGCAGCGAGTCATCGCGTTGACCGGACTTCGCGTGCTGGGTCCGGGCACGCTGAAGGCAGGGGCACGACAGGCGCTCCCCTCAGTACTGGCGGATTACGCGAACGATCATCAATTCGCGCTGACTGGCGCGCGGTGGTCGTCAGACCAGCCAGCGGTTCTTCGCGTGCTGGATGGAAAGTTGATAGCGTTGGCACCCGGGAAGGCAAAACTCTCCGTTCACTTTGGGGGAATGACCGTGACGGTAGAGGTTCACGTCACGGCCTGATCAGCGAACTCGATGTTATAAAAAGGAAATGGGTGAATGTCATTGATCGATTCGAAACGGCTGGGACTGATCGCGGAGGCACTGAAAGAGCGAGGGTTTACGCACTTGGTGCTTTCTCCGGGGGCGAGCTTCACCTATCTCACAGGACTGGCGATGCATACCAGTGAACGATTGACACTGTTTGGCTGTGACGTGGATGGTCGAGCCGTCTTGCTTGTTCCGCGATTGGAGCGTCAACAAGCGCACGAGGCTGGAGCCTATGACGTGTACTCGTATGCCGATGAAGAGGGGCCCGCCACAGCGACTCAATCATTTCTGAAAGTCCTTGGTGTGAAAGATGCAAGCCTCGTCGCTGTCGAGGAGACGCACCTGCGGATGTTTGAGCAAGAGGCACTGCAGCGCGGATCCAAGGCGCAGCTGAAGCCGGGCTCAGACGTGCCGATGTCGTTGCGTCTGTACAAGTCCGATGCAGAGGTGGCTCATATCGTCCGTGCAGCCGAGATCACGGACGCCGCGTTGGGTGCTACGTTGCCACTTCTGAAAGTGGGCATGTCGGAACTTGAGGTGGCTGCGGAACTCGAGTATCAGTTGAAGAAACTCGGATCTGAGGCCCTGCCCTTCGGCACGATTGTGGGGGCAGGTGCGCGAGGAGCGCTCCCCCATAGTGTTCCCGGCAACACGCGGATCGACTCGGGAGACCTCGTCGTGCTCGACTTTGGCGCGGTCGTGCAGGGCTACGCGGCCGACACCACGCGGACGATTGCATTTGATGACCCGGGTGAGAAAGCGCGATCCGTCTATGAAACGGTTCGGCGCGCGCAGGCAACAGCGGTGGCCGCCGTGCGCCCGGGTCGCACGGCAGGCGACATTGACGATGCGGCCAGATCGACGATCCAGGTGGCCGGATACCGGGAATGGTTCACACACCGCACTGGGCATGGGCTTGGTCTCGAGGTTCACGAGTATCCAAGTATCATGTCCCAGTCCCTGGTACCACTCAAACCAGGTATGGTGTTCACTATCGAACCAGGCATCTATCTGCCGGGTGAGTTTGGAGTGCGCATAGAGGATGACGTCCTTGTTACGGAGGATGGCGTTCGCGTCTTGACACAGTTTGAACGCAGTCTCATCGTGATTTAGCAAGCTGCGAGGGTGGCGTGAGGCAGGGCATCCGTGGTTCGAGGGTGCCCGCTTTCGTGCCACGCCCATATGATGTGACGGATGAGGTGAGCCCCGCGCGTGAAGATCACCAGCAACATCGGCTCGCTTCGGCAGCTTCGGCAGCTTCGCCAGCTTCGCCAGCTTCGCCAGCTTCGCCAGCTTCGCCAGCTTCGCCAGCTTCGCCAGCTTCGGCAGCTTCGGCAGCTTCGGCAGCTTCGGCAGCTTCGGCAGCTTCGGCAGCTTCGGCAGCTTCGGCAGGTTCGGCAGGTTCGGCAGGTAGGCAGGTTCGGCAGGTAGGCAGGTAGGCAGGTAGGCAGGTAGGCAGGTAGGCAGGCTTCGCAAACTACGTGTAGCCATCGCCTGCTTAGGGAATGAAACCTTCGCAAACTTCGCGTAAAGCCTGCCGACCGATATTTCCGGAACCTATCAGGCGCATCGGCTGTGGGTTCGCAAAGAGGGGGCGGCGAAACGGCAGGCACTCCTCAAGGGAGTGTCCGCAGTTCTGTTGTCCCAAAAGTGGGGTGTTTTTTGTATGGAATATAACGGGCTGTTGGGCCATGTCGGGATTTCCGTCTCGCGACAAGGGCAGACAAGTGGGCGGTGGGACCTCCGCGATAGTGCCGCCGGGTTCGTGTGTAGTGTTGCGGCGAGACGATGTCATTCAGAACCGCTACGTGGTCGTGGTTTGACATGAACTCCCTGAAGCTCAACCGATAGACGTGACAATCCGTGCACAACAAGACTAGCTTCATGTGGATTGGAACCTTCGCAGCCACTACGCGGGCGCGTAAGTCTCAAAATGAGACTTGGAGGAGCGATTAAGTCTCAAAATGAGACTAGAAGGGGCGCGTAAGTCTCAAAATGAGACTAGAAGGGGCGCGTAAGTCTCAAAATGAGACTAGAGGAGCCATTAAGTCTCAAAATGAGACTTGAAGGGGCGCGTAAGTCTCAAAATGAGACTAGTGGAGCGATTAAGTCTCAAAATGAGACTTGGAGGAGCGATTAAGTCTCAAAATGAGACTAGAAGGGGCGCGTAAGTCTCAAAATGAGACTAGAAGGGGCGCGTAAGTCTCAAAATGAGACTAGAGGAGCGATT
>Ga0080006_1155231_pt1 | contig 21607 bp, 19 predicted proteins | sample RS3BMetagenome_FD_69209 | JGI IMG/M metagenome (GOLD analysis project Ga0080006, IMG submission 69209) | Ferric oxide microbial mat and aquatic microbial communities from Rainbow Spring, Yellowstone National Park, USA - RS3B (SPADES... ...
TTTCGTGACCACTTGTACGCCTGCAAAAAGCGCGACCGCTACAAAAAACGCGATCAAGGCCGCCGCAAACATTTTTTGTCTTTCCATACGCGCGATTCTTGTGTTTGCTATTTAAAGTTTGAGTTTACAAAATTTTGTAAACCCACTTTTTAGGACTCCATGAGCCTTGATGTGTTCACAAGCTTTGGCCAAAGAAGCGAAAGCAAAAAGAAGAACCCGAAATAAGCCACGCTCATTAAAAGGTTCAGGGACAACGAGGGCGCAAGGTTTCCGCTTGCTGAAAGTAGCGTAAGCGCTGCGACTGGAATAATGAGTAACCCGCTTAGTTGCTGAGACTCTTTAAATCCACGAGAAAACGAGGAGATCCAAGCGACAAAACCTGTCCCCAACCACTATGTTTGGAGTCGTGACTCCTTCGGTAGAACTGCAACCGTTCGGGCTGTTCGATCCAGGCGCAGGTATTGAGCAACTCATGATTAACTGGGTGGGGCTGGCGGCTATAGCGGAGTGACTTGCAAGCAGTATTCCCAGAACAACCACGAAGGGTATTAGAGCCAGTGTAGACTTCTCGAGAACACTCGTAGGTTTACCTGTCATCATCAATCGGCTAACCATGGATACACGCTGTGAGCTCCAGTACTTAAATAATAGGTTTGCATTTAAAAATAAACCAAGACACTCATAAAATAAGCAGTTTCACTTTGTTGAACTTAGTATTCCTTAACCAGAATACTTTGACTTAATAATTGTAAAAGTGGGAATTGTCACCCCAATAAAGCATTTACGAGTACTGAGTCAGATGGTGTCCGGATTAGAGGTGTGTAGGCGTGGCGGCCAAGTTTGGAAAACGTTATCCAGACACCACGCTGAGTCAGCCAAAATGTTCATAAAAGTTATTCAAAATATAGGCGTAGTCAAGAGGAATAAAAACTCTTTCAAACCGAGGAGGTATTTGGTTCCTTTCTATATGGGTAGTGCAGAGGCTATAACCCAGGCCACATGCGAGGTGCTACGCATAATCTGAGGTATTGAGGATATGTGGACTATGCTGTGGTCAACGCGTGCAAATCATGGTGTGCAAATAGGGGTCATCATGCCCGTCTTAAGTGTGGATTGGACTACCTGACAAGGCGCTCTAGAAGTGTGTGAGACAGAGGTGGGGCCCTCACTAATTCGGTATAATATCTTCTTTCCATCCCCCTTAGTGAATCTTAGGGGTTTGTGCACGGTGTCCAAATACCCCTGTCGTCAGCTTATGCACCAAGCGGGCGGACCCAGTCATCCTCACCTCCAAGGGGGGTGGAAAATGGAGGAAGAGGAAAATAGGCACCCGTATACCAAATGACTCATTCGGTGCTAAACCCAGAATCAAACCTTTTCGATGGGCATACGTTGCAGACCAGGTTGAACGCGAAAGACTAACGTGCTTACTCCACAGCCAAGCCCGGCTCTCGACCCGCCACCCACTGCCCAATTGCGATCCCACTCGCATGACCAACAATCTTTTGCCCGCGCTGACGCGCCCACCTGACTCTAATTTGAACATCACCTGGTAGAGAACATTGGGCTCATACGCCGTCTAGATATGTATAAAGCCAATATTATTAGACCAATGAGTAAGCGAACCATGCAGGTGTTAGATGGATGCTCTGAAAATTCTCTTGATTGTATACAATGATGGTGGGTTTAAAGTAGAGGCCTTCACTCGCTATACAATGCCCTAAAGGGGGATATTGAGACCCAGCTCATCGCAAATGATAACGTGGTCCCTTAAAGCCTCCTTCCAAGAGGGCTTCGTCATCATTGTGTGAAATTCTTTGGGGGTGTAGGCTTTCGGTTCCCAGCCAGGCTTGATCCACTCCTCTATTAAATTATACCTATCAAGGAACCTGATGCCTTCGAAGGCTTCTGAAATAATTAATATGTCTATGTCACTCCAAACGTTGAAGTCACCCCGAGCATAGCTGCCGTAGAGTATCATGTTCAGTTTGCCGAGTTTGGCACGCATCTGCCCGCAGGCTTGGGCTAAATCGACCAAAACCTCTTGCCTAAGCCTCCTTCTCTCCTCTAAAACCCTCTCCAACCCTCTTCGACTATTCTACTATTCTCTCCGCACATTCATAAGCATTCTCAGCATCAGCATAAGAGAAATACTGTTTGGGTGTTCCGCTTGGCACAGCGTCTGGATAGCGTAAAGAGATGTATGACCTCGCAAGGAGAAGTGTGCAATCATATAGCTTGGAGTCTAGGCTTTGGCCCGTCTCAGCAACACTTCTCTTGTAGAGTGTGGGTAAGTCGTGACCAAGCACTGGTTTACCCACCAAGCTTAGAAGTGCTTTGAGCGCAAACTGTGATGCCTGTTCCGACTTAAAACAGGACCAGTTATACTCTTTTTCTCTAAGATCCTTCCAACCGCTTTCAACCGTCTCCTCAGCGGCTAGAATCCACCGCCCGTACTCTTCGAAGCCGAACACTAACCACAACCAAATTACCACCCACCAAATGCTACTTAAACTCAATGGTTACACACCGCAAGATGTGGGCAGTCTCCGGTCAAAGGCGAAGACCCAAGTCTCACGCACACTTATCCCTCACCACACTATTTGTGCTAACAGAACTATTACAAGTGTGATTCAGGTTACCATCCCCACAGGTACTCATGTATAGAAACTCTAGCATACACGGCTCAGAATGTGGTTGCTGCCTTCCTATACACCGGGTCGAGAAACCCGTATTTACTGATGATACCCATTTTCTCTAGGTCTTTGATCACAGTGTCCAGCACACTCGTTGAGAGTGTGCCGCCTTCCCTACGCTCAATGCACCTTTTTAGCTCACTCCACGATGAGCTGCCCTGTGACAAACATTTTAGGCCGTGCAGATATCTCATGATCCTTGTGGAGCACAGTTTTAAAACCTCACTCTCAACCGTTGAGATGGCTGCATTCCCCATCTCATTTAGGCTGTGACCTCCTCTAAGCACATTGTTTCCAAAAAATGTGAGCCAGCCCACTACCCCATCAAAAGCGTCAACACCTTCTATAAGGCTCTCTTCGATCGGGGTGTTGGTTTCCTCGAAGCCTCTTCTTAGGAATTTAACGCTCGCTTTACGGTCGAACCTCTCAAGGTGAACGGAGTAGTAGTATCTCCCATAGAGTGGTGAGTTGGGATCCTCCGCCCCCAAAAAATCATCAAGTAATCACACCTCCGAACCCGTAAACACAAACGTTATGCTCTTATTACTGTGGTGTCCGTATAAAGCGTTCCACACTCGGATATCAAGCACGCTACCAACTAATCCGGACCCCATCCTTGATTATAGTCGTATGAGTGGGCTATGGCATTCTTTATCTCGAAAGACTTAGGACCCCCCAAATTCTGCGCCTCATCTATGGCTATCACTAACCTATTCCCATTGAGGTCGTCGAATAACTCAGACAGACTTATATACTTCTTCCCGTTCTATGCGAGCTCAACATCGTTTTCAAGAATCCCGACCCTCCCATCTTTGATAAGGTTTGTCTTAATTCATCCTAGCTAGTAGAAAGCCCATTGGCTATGAGCCCATAGAGGTCAGTCATCCCGTAGTTTCGTTTGAGTTCTCTCGAGTCAATCAAGATATAGGGCACACTGAGCTCGTTTAGACAAACCTTCAGTAGAGAAGTCTAACCTATTCTCCTAATACACGTTACCAAAACCAGAAGTCTATCTAAGCTGCTTTTAGCCTGCTAAAGCTCCTTCTCCCTATCAAATAGTTCATTCCTTCTGTCCTTAGGCTTTTCATCGAATAGCACTTCTTTCCCAGAACTGTAGTTCTGCCCCAGAAGTTAAGTCTATGTGGGTTCTAAAAGCCCATCAGTAAACCAAGACTGTTGACTTCTTTAGGTATACCCCAAATATATTTACAAACCACATAAATGAGGGCACCCCAAGCAAACACGAATAGTTTAAATCTTGAATGTAATAAGAATAGGGTTTAGAAAAATCACTTGGTATAATAAAGTACGATGAAGTAGAGTGCATAAGCGGCAATGAAGCTTCCCCCCATCTGCATGCTCGCACCACCAGCCGAGAAACCTGAGGCTACAAACATTACCCCACCAATCCCAGCCGACACCACGGAAAGCAGTGCGAGTAGGGCGGATACAACCACACCGCGGTGATGCTTAAAAGACAAGGTCAGGATGGTTGCGCCCAAAACAACAATCACGACACCCTCTACCCCATGCCAGACCAGAAAACCTCCCCCGCTTTCAATAAGCCCCAGAACACCCACTAACGGCATCACACCGTGCCTCGGCGTCGTTGTCACAAAAACATTCACAAAGTCACCAGACCATCCCTGAACGCTTAGCAGGGCTAGTTGAGCGATGATAAGCGCCCGACACCGCTTGAATCTAGACGAACTCACACCATTCAAGCATCAACCACGTCACCTAAGCTTTAAGAGCTAGGCCATCGATTGAATTGTGAACCATACTACTTTGAACAGGATCAAAACAGAACAGAATAGACCTGGCTTGTACCGCCTCTGAGCCACCATATAGGGTTGTGGATGCATCTGAAATAATCAATGATTTTCATTATTTACAGCAACCCGAAAGCCTCACCCTTTAGGATAGACCGAAATTCGCGCCAAGCGCTAATTCTCCTTCAATCGCGAATTTTGGGTCTACAGTTTGGGGCGAGGAGGAAGTTAGATAGAAGCTAAATTCTTTAGTGTTTAGACTCGTCTTTATTCACGATTGGGAGTAATCTGTGGGGTCAGAGCTGGTGCAGCCATTTTGCGTCACCCACACCCTTATGGCGACTAGCGATATAGAGTCTAATGAAACACATAATGAGGTGTCATCTATTCTATCGTTTCTTAGGAAGAATAAGGATTCGGGTAACCTAAATACGGGGGGTGTTCGAGAGTTGGGTTATTCAAATAAACACGTTAAGCAGGCTAAGCGTCGCCTGAGTGTGACCTCCAGCGCCATTATATCAATGTTTAGCGGAAGTCGGACTATTACTATTGGTGGTTTTAACGGGTGCATTAACGCTCTTCAGACGCCAACACCAAGGTGTCTGGGAAAGGCCCACCATTGGAGTAGTATCCCTTGGCTCTCTGAAGCCAAAGATTCGTTAAATAGCACGGGTTATGCGAATAGATACCGGTATCCACTTTCCTTCCCGCTTCTTGTGGATGAGAAGCGATGTTTTAATTCACACACTGGGAGGGTTGAAACCATTAAGCGTGTAGTGGGTGTTCCAAGGTACCCTCGATAGAGCCGCTTAGTCAAGTAGACATTGACTGAGTGTATTGTTGGAAGAAGATATTGGACTACTCTGTTACTAAATAATCTAATTTTTGAGTGCCCTTTAAGGTGTTGGAGTTATGTTATTAAGCCGTCCCCCTTCTGCAGGAACTCCCTTAAGAACCATTCTTGCTTTTCATGAACTTGTATATTCCTGACGAAGACATCAGCGGTACCGGGATCATTACGCTCTTCGGCTTGCTTTATGGCTTCCTTAAACTCGCCTATTATGATTCTGTGGTTGGCCACAGCCTGCTCAATCATGGCCTTAACACTCATTTTAGGCTTGGCGTTAGAAACCGTTGCAAGCTTAATCACTTCATCAGCTGAGCCGATTGGCTCAAACCCTAGTATCCTTACTCTTTCCCCGAACTCGTCAACAGTTTTAAGCACAGCAGAGGCATGGTCGTCGAACAACAGGTGAATATCCCTGAATAAAGGGCCATAAGTGTTCCAATGATACCTCTTATAATTCAGATACATCACCAAACTGTTCGCAACAGCCCGCTGCAGGCTCTCAACTAACTCCTTATTCACAGTTCTGCTCATACCTGATTAGCATCGTAAAAGTATAAATAGCTTATGTATTAACACGGTACAGTAGATATGATAATTCAAAATCTGCTTCTAGTAATTCAAAAACACATTATTCTTTAAAGAGGCTTTTATCAGGAGGATCAGGGTGGTGTACACATGTTATCCAAGCGGGATCTATATTTATGAAGTAAGAGTGTAAGTAGCATAATCCAATGCACTTATGGCTCGCATATTGATACCGGTAGAACTATGGGGTACTCGTAGACCAACATTTTTACTGCGCTCTAACCACAGTTCCACGTGTACAAAATGAGATTTTATTGGGGATTATCAGCGTCACCTTCAGTCGCCATTCTCCGCTTCGGTACCACGAGTATTATTAACATGATTGCCAGAGCTAAACCCAAGTCGGCTGCTATGAATGGGGCGGAATACCCCAGCTTAAGGTAGAGTAGTGTAGCTATGAGTGGACCCAGTATGGCGATGAGCCCTCTGAATGTGGCTACCGCCCCGAGTAGTGCGCCCCTCCTCTCCGCTGGGAAGGTGTCGGTTAACACTTGGAACTGCACTGGTACCCAAGTTGTTATGGCGAGCCCCCACATGGATGCATAAAGGGGGGCGTAGATTGCTTGAGGCCTGATGAGCCACCCACTCCATGTAGCGAGGCCGAGGGCCTCTGAGATTATGAGCAGGTTTCTTGCGCCTATCCTGTTTGTTAGGAATCCGCCTGGGATGATACCTAGCACGTTTCCAACCGTTAGTGTAACCGCGATGAGGCCGAAATCCGCTGGAGTGTACCCCTTCGAGGCTCTAAGAATGGCTGGTAGAAGCGTGGTTGCTATTGACCAAGAGAGTGAGTCGGTTGCGAACACACTGAATAAGCTGTGGTATTCCCTGAAATCTCTTAGCAACCTTTTAAAACTGGTTATCTCGGCTTCCGCCGCCAACTCTTCGGGCGGAAGCCTAATGTTTCTTAGCTTAGATTGGATCACTATGAAACCAGCTGACTCCAGTAGTGCTGCAAGTCCTAGGAAGAATTGTGGGTGGAGTCTGCCGACGAGTATGCCTGTGGCATAGCCTGTGAGCGCCCCTGGTATCACGTTTGCGAGCATTATTAGACCGTAGATTCTGGACCTATCGTGGGGTGAGACACTGTCTGCTAACACTGCGTCGAGTACAGGTGTTGCCATAGCGCTTAGGCTCCATAAGGGGTAGGCTACATAAATGAGGTACTTGGTTTCGAGGACAAAGGCTAACGCAGCTGTTGACCAGCAAGAAATGAGTAGAACGCTTCCCAGTAGCACTATTTTCCTCCTTCCAGTTCTATCGGATAGCCTCCCACCGAAGACCTGTGTAAGGCTCGCGAGCAACCCGAAGCGACCGGTGAGCGTTTCTAGTGTACCTATTGCAGCGATTGATAAACCCAGTGTGAGAAGGAAGGGTTGCCAGAAAACCTGTATGTATCCTAGGTAGGCTCCCTGAAGTATATTGTAAACGAAAAGAGTGCGTACATTCAACTGTGACGGTGGAAACCTTGATTTGAAACCCGGCTTGTCTGGCAACGCTCCACACCATATGGACATCAAGGATATCGAACCAATCATAAAAGCACATCGACAACCGGGTCAAGCATGAGAACTACTCCGTCCTCACGGACCGCGAGACCGCGGGAACCATTGGGCAGTGGGGGAGGGGGACGCTTATGTTCACGATAAGGGTTGACCACCCCGATGTGTTCGGCTTCATCAGGGGTAGCGGAAACTGAGGGCAGTGCGCAACACCGCCCTTACGGAGGGACTTACTAGGTCACAGCCCCACTATGTCCTCACCAACCCCAAGGCTCGGAGAAAATGTAGTGGGCGGAGCCCAACCACAGGCACACCGAAAGCGTGGCACCCGCCCTCCACGCTTCAGGAGCACCAGGCAAGCATTATAGTCATGGTCCAAACTGAAACCATAGCGGGGGAGCGGAACCCGCAGTCCCCAACGTCAAACCCCTGTTGACTCCACCACGCTGGAAACACTCGCGAGAGGTATTCTAGGAGGCAACGGGTAAGACGTTTCCCACGCTTCTCGAACTCCCACTCCAGCACCCTCCTTAGCTCTGAGACCAAGTAGTCGTACAGCTGGACCATCCTCTTCCTTGTTTCACCTCTCCAAATCAAACCCCGAACATCCAAATCCTCCAAGGCAGGGATAAGGAATGGTTCCCATCGAAGATGAAGCCAATACCCCTCAAACTACTCTGGGACCCAATAGAGCTTTCAGAAAAATAAGCACCAGTGAGAAAAACCTACATTTTCTATACGCGTGGTGAGGTTGATTTTAACCTGTTAAGTAAGGAAAAACTTGACGGTGAATTCAGGTTCGTCGACATGGGACCTGGCCCCTGGTTACAAGACCAAATCAACTCATGGTAGCAATGGGAGAACTAGTGAAGGATTAGTAACCAACGCTTCCCATAGCATGCTATGGAAGGTTCAAGTTTAACAAGAGTATTCTAATACCACCGCATAAAGGGGATAATTCACGGTTAAAGTTAGGAGCATATTGCTCAAGGGTTCGGTAAACACTCTGGTTAGCGGTGCTTAATGTTTAGCCATGCAGTGATGATTCCCCCGGGTCCCGCAACGGATTTGGATTTCCTCCTTAATTGTGATTTGCTAATCCACAGGGCGTGCTAAACACATCAAGAATAGACCTAGTGATAGTTAGCGCACTAAACGATGGGACACTGGGAGCCCCACGCAGTAGAATTAGGGTTACATAAAGTTAAGATTTAGCTGACGATTTTGGGTCCAAGCTCGAACATATCGTAATCAAGCTTTTTAGACCTCCCCTCAGGCCACCATTTTGGATACTAATGTAGCTTAGAGAGCGTTTAAAGTTGACCCAACCCAGAGAGAGGGCGCCCACTGGGGCTACCACCCGGGTTTTCGCCTTCCGCAGCAATGGTGTTCTTATGTTTAGAGCCTAGAATAAGCGCGATTGTTAGGAAGAGTGAGGCGATTATAAATAATGTTGTTTCAGACATTGGGAGACCCATCATGCCTTCGAAGGGGACGAGGAAGTCGGCGAGACCCATGGGTAGGGCCACGTATAGGTAGAGTTTCCTGTTTGAGGTTGCCGCGAGCACAGCCAGGTAACCCCAGGCCGTATGGAGCATTATGGATGCTATTCTCTCAAGAACCGAGAACCCTATGAGGGGCAGAGCTTGAGCTGGGGGGAGGAAGAGCTGTGGATAATGGGTGTATACTAGGGTGTACACGGCCTCATGTGTGGATGGCGACGACAACAGGGCATAGTAGGCAACATAGTTTATGAGGAGAGGTATGGAGATAAGCACACCGTTCTCCCAGAGTCGAGGCCGAGGCCGTAAGCCACGGCATCCATTAAGAGTAGCGTTCCACGGGATGCCGCGTAGCGCGCCACTAGGTAGGCTCCGAAGACTTCTAACACGACCGTCTGAGCCCCCAAATAGGCTCCTAGGGCGTATGGGTTTGAACTCACAAACCAGGCATATGAACTCAGGGTCAGGGCTTGGAGCACGTACTTAAGAATTATCGCTGCAAAGTAGGCGGCAAAGCTGTAGATTAGCACCCCCGCCGTGAATCTCCGCTTGAGCCGCCAGTACACGACTAGGCCAAATGTGATACAAATAACCAATATGGGCGTGATAAAGTAGAGGGGGTCAATATTGGATGGAATACTCAGTCACCTCCTAATTGAGTGGTGTAGTGGGTGTGTACCTGTTTACGACTCTCAACCCTTTACACAGTGTGGATGAACCTAAGCGAACAACCAGTAAGCTGGTAGCTTTAGTTATACTGTGTTTAATCTTATCATGTACACTTTTACAGTGGGTGTTGGGTTTACTCAAATATTGCCTGGCTACAGCTTGTTTATACTCGATTAAGACCGCCATCACGGCTCATCATATCCGTTGGTGGCAGGCTTAAAAGCTGTGTGTAAACGTTTTCATCGTATGAAAAGGTTAATGGTGGTTGACGGCAAGGCTTTGAGGCTTGTGGAGGACCCACTCAACCAGCGGATTCTCAGACTACTCGTAGGGTCCGAGCTCAGTGTGAATAGGCTATCAAAAATGCTGGGTGAGCCTCCACTTAAAATTTGGCGTAGAGTCCAGCAACTCAAAAGTGAAGGGTTAGTGGAGGAGTCTGGTAGTGTACGAATTCGGAACCTCGAAGTTAAACTCTTGAGGGCTACGGCTGCAAGGTATATCCCTCGCGGAGCATTCGACTATGAGCCAGAGGATGATATTTTAAGACGGGCTTACACACTATTCCACGAAATTCAGTCAAAGATTCTGGGTATGCTCCTCGATTACGACATTATCCCTCCCAATGTGAATCCCGTTGACTTCTGTGTTGCCGCAGACCTCTACGTTTACGCCAAGCTGTTAACTAGGGAAGACATGCAAAAAAGGCTCAAGACCATACTAGAGCTCTTGGAGAACTCACCATATACTAACGTTATCCTTAGAAGACAACATTCTGCGGGGTAACAAGAGTGGGCTTGGCTTAGCTGTTCCCTTAGCTTCTATGACGGCTCGAGTTACCGCATGACTAAGTCCAGTGACTTGGCTGTGCGTGTTATTGCTAGCCGAAATCCGAGTCATTGATATATCTTAACCGATTATGGTAAAATCTGTGGAATATTTATGGACACACCTTGCGTTGGGTGATGTGCGTTCTAAGGGTTATTGAACCGAATTTTTGGTGGCGTCATTCGGCTTCCTTAATCATGAAGTAGGGATTCTTACCCCCCACTTCTAGGTAAATTATTTTGCTACTGAATTCGAGCAACTCTGGTATCTTCTCCTTTGATGTTGGGTATAGCTTCGCGAGTGTGTGGTATAGCCTCGTGGTTTTGAGTATGTGTCTTGGGAAACCCAGGAACTCTCTTATATAGGTTGGCATCATATCGAACATGAATTTCTGGGCGTTGAGCACCAGGTCACGCTTGTAGCCCTTTATGGTGTTCTTCCAACCCGTGTCTATGAGTCGGCCTTTGAGGTACTTTCGAATATAGAAGGAGTGGTTCCCAACCATCTGTAACATCTGTATTATTGCTGGGTGAACCTTCGTCCTCATCACTGGGGTGAGCAGGTCGTATCTATCCCAGTCTAGTGTGAATAGCTTATTGTTTCTGAGCGCGTCGTCGAATATCCTGGTCCCTGGTAGGGGGGTGTAGAGTGAAAACTGCACGGCGTCGGCGCCCGCATCCGCCAGCTTCCACGCGAACCTTATCGTGGTGAGCATGTCGCGGAAGGATTCGTAGGGTGCTCCGAGCATCATGCCTAGCAGGACCACCACGCCGTTTTCGCTGAGCGTGCGCACAGCCTTAACCGAGAGGGGTGTGAATAGACCCTTGTGCATCTTCCTAAGTATCTCGGGGCTACCCGACTCTATGCCGAGGAAACCCACGCGTAGTCCCGCTTCGGCCGCCCTCTTTATTAGCGTGGGGTTCTTAGCTGTGACGTCAGCCCTCATCTGAGCTATCCACTTGAAGTTGTATCCTCTCTCAATCATAGCGTCGAAGAGACGCATCCTCTGAGCCACGTTTGGGTAGACCACGAAGATGTCGTCAGTGAAGAATATCCAGTCATATCCCAGCTGCCTAACTATCTCTAGCTCCTCGATTATCCTCCCATTCGACTTATTACGCCACTTATTACCCCATGTGGGCGTCACAGAGCAGAAGTCGCACGCGTAGGGACATCCCCGCGATGTCTCCACGCAGGCAACGGTGTCCCTGTCACCGAACACTTTGAATGTGTAACTATGCCTATCCACCAAGTGGTAGGCTGGTATTGGAAGCGTGTCAAGGTCTGTTATGAGGGGCCTCGGCTTGGTGCGCACAAGTCGGCCACTCTCGCCCCTGTAGACTATTCCAGCAACATCGCCGAAACCTCTACCCTCCTTAACCCTCTCACCTATCTCTATTATGGAGCTGTCACCCTCACCTAGGACCGCTATGTCGAATCCTCCCCGAACTATCTCGTACGGCAAGAAAGTGGCGTGGTGGCCTCCCGCTACAAGCACGGTGTCTGGGCGGCGCTCTTTAATCATGCTCGCAATACGTAGAGAGGTGGAGTGGGCTGCGGTTGCGTGAATCGTGATGCCAACCAAGTCTGGGTCGTATTCCACCGCTGTGTCAACCACTTGTTCAACTGTGGCGTTTACCCTATCCGCCTCCATATCGATCACTCGAACCTCGGTTCCCGGTATTGTGAGCAGGTCGCCCGCGAGCTGGAGTAGCCCGAGTGGGGTTGGTAGAAAGCCGAACTTGGTGAGATAGGCGCTCCCTGTGGGATTAGAAGGCCTAATAAGTAAGGCTTTCAAGCATTACCACAAGAAAATAATGCTTAAGTCATTAATAATCATTACTAAAACAATCCAAACCGAAAACACAAACCCGAAACAGTCATCCAGACACCCTTAAAGCGTCTTTCGCACACAGTACATGTAGCCTAATAGTGGAGGCCACGTAATAACGCTACAACAATTACCGAAGCACATTCACTGGGATCCTAGGTATAGTGAAGCCGATGGCTTTAGACTCAACCGCAGCTTCCGAAGACTGATGTGAGTTACCAAGATCTTCATGTGGGAGCTTATTAGGGCTCCACACCCTGTCTAACCCCACTCTCTCTTCAGCTTTATGAGGGTAGCGTGTAAGTAAGTCGGCTCACACCAACCCCCACACATCCTCCCAAGGCTGACAAGAAGAGCTCCCCGAATCGGAGCCTAGGAGCATGTGTCCACATGCCCAAAAGCTTGACCATACTCCTTAAATTGCGGCTCACCACTCTTCTGTCAACCAAAGCGTGGCTTGGCCCACCTAGCAACTCACCCGTCGGAGGAATGGGCCAAGACCGGCACGTCAGCTCCAGCTCGATAGGCGTCACGCAGCTTCCAAAACCCCGCCCTTTACGGTAGACCCAAAATTAGCTTCAAGCGACGCCCCTTCTTGGCAGGGATATTGGGTCTACTATCAATATGGTGAGGGAATCCCTGAAACCCGAAGCCTTAAGTCGAGGCTCTAGATGACATCGACGAGTATCTGCGGTGCGCGGGGAATTCACGCCTGTGGAAGCCGACTGAGGCCTCCGTAACCTTCTGGAGATAGAGCCTGTGTGGTGGTTGAGGCTGGAGGCCTCGGTCTTCGAGTGGGGGTAGCTCACAACATCCTCTTTCACTACCATTTCTTGCGGCTGGTTGCTACGACCCTTGGCCGCCTCACGGGTACCAGTAGGGCAATTACACGGGTAGTGGTATAGCGAAAGCCAGACGGGGGTAGCTCACAACATCCTCTTTCACTACCATTTCTTGCGGCTGGTTGCTACGACCCTTGGCCGCCTCACGGGTACCAGTAGGGCAATTACACGGGTAGTGGTATAGCGAAAGCCAGACCCCACGGTATCCGTACAGCTAAAGAACGATGTAAAAAGACTTAAGTGTTAGAGTTAAACGTTTACTTGTCGAATGCCTGGTAACAAAGGTGTGTATTTTAGACTTGCCGCAGGCCTAATAGTCGTAGTGTTAGTTATACTAATTGGGGTGTTTACCCCCCTCATAACCCTGCTCAACCCGGCAACGGGTGTGGCTCAGAACGCTGCCAACCTTGTGGTGGGTAGCCACCTCTATAGGATCAGCGGTCTCATTGATAACGTAACCGTTATCCAGGATACCAACGGTGTTTACCACATCTATGCCGCCAATAACCACGACCTGTTTTTCGCGTTGGGGTACATTCAGGCGAAGAATAGGCTATTCGAGATGGAGGTGTTCGCACTCACTGGTCTTGGCAACATTTCCACGATGCTTGGGAGCTCATACAACAGCTACGACAGGTTTTGGACTATGATAGGCGCCCCACTCACCGCTGAGGAGGACTGGGAAAACGTGTTGGCCAACGCGTCGGTGAATCCAACCGATAACCTTACCGCAACCGCGCTTGAAGCCTACTCCGATGGTGTGAACGCGTATATAGCATATGCGGAGGCCCACAACGTTGTCCCATTCGAGTTCAAACTGCTCGGCTACAAACCGTTCAACTGGACCCCCGTAGACTCTTTTGCGGTGCAGGAGCTTGAGACAACACTCGAATTCGGGGATGACGGACTCATATTCGCACTCTTATACCACAAGCTGGGTAACGCCACATACACCCTAATACCCACCTTCTCACCCATCCAGCAGTACTACTATGGTGGATACAATGGGCCGCCCAACCCCTACGTGCTCGCGATGTCGCACCACACGTACCCGGTTAACTCCACCCTTGCATCTATGGCCCACCACGTAGCCCAAGTGTGGGATCCGCTCAGACTATCAATGCTCAACTACTTCCTCAACCCTGAGACACACAGCAACGAATGGGTAGTCTCTGGAAACAGGACAACCACAGGCTCACCAATCCTTGTAGGTGGCCCAGTGCTCTCATTCAGCCTCCCCCCAATCTGGTTCCAAGTGCAGCTAGTCGACCCCACCTACGATGTATACGGTGTCATCCTCCCAGGCGCACCCGTAGTGGTTATAGGCTTCAATAGGTATATCAGCTGGACACTCACGGACACTCAAGCAATATCAGACGGCACCTACTTCTGGGATCAGGCGGTCGAGAACGGTGAATATCTATGGGATGGGAGCTGGCATCCTCTAATCCATCACACAATCAACGGGTTAACAGTTAACTGGACAAACCTCGGACCGATCCTCTATCAGAATGGGACAAACGCGCTCGTGGTAACCTGGATGGGCAACACCTTCTCAAACGATATAGGGGCGCTACTCAACGTTATGAAGGCCGAGAACTGGCAGGAGTTCAGGGCTGCGCTCGAAATCTGGAAGGCGCCCTACCAGAACTTCGCGTTTGAAGACAACACAACCATAGCGGATATTTCACCCGCATGCTACCCGATATTCAACTCTACGTCTGGAGTACCTTACAATCCGGCGAGCATAATGCCGGGGGACGGCCAAGAGTATATCTCTGGGTGCATCCCCTACAGCATGGTGCCCCAGGTAGTCAACCCCCCAAATGGATTCATTGTTAGCTCTAACCAGAGACAGGTGGGTCCAGCCTATCCGTATTGGTTCGGTAACACGATGACCCCCTCGCCCGGCTACCGTGCATTCATGGAGGTTAACTATCTCTCAACCCACCCGAAAGTGAGTGTGCAGGACATGATGAGCCTGCAAGGCAACAACTATACTGACTACGAGGCCGCGTTGACGCTTCCCTACATTATTAAGGATCTCTCCAACACCACCAACCCACTCGTGATACAGGCTCTGAATCAGCTGAAGTCGTGGAACTATGAGATGTACACGAATTCGACCGCCGCGTCGATATGGTTCTACACGTATATGTATCTGTTCAATGATACGTTCATCCCATACCTATATGCTAAGGGGGTGCTCCCAGAGTATAAGGACGTGATAGACCCATCAGGGATGGGAGGAAGCTTCCCGGGGACAACTGGGCTGAGCGCATTGGATGTAGACCTCGCATACATCATTATGACGGGGAACCCATCACCATTCTCGAACCAGACGCTTTCAAGCCTCTTAACCGAAGCGGTGAACCAAGCCATGCGTTTCCTAACATCGCAGTATCCCGACGGCAACTATACGTGGGGGCACTTCTACGGCTTCTACTTCCCAAGCCTACTCGGGGTGTCGGCTCTAAGCGTAGGCCCACTTCCACGTGGGGGAGACTACAACACGCCGAACGACGCATCCGGGGGTGGACCCCCATCCAACTGGCCGAGCGGTGGGCAAAGCTGGACGATGGTTGTGTCAATGGCGAATGTCTCCGACTCTTTCGGCGTATACCCGGGAGGGCAGAGTGAGAACCCCGCGAGTCCTTTATACTCCAATTATATCAGTGTGTGGATGTCGGGGGGATACCTACCACTCTACTTTATAGCGTCGCCAACAGCCTTCCCCTCAGCCCTTGTGAAGGCCACCATAATCCTCTCTCCGAGGTGAACACGCGTGGAAGCAAAGCTCTCCATCATCGTATCCTTCATCTTGGGATTAGCGCTTGGATACCTCTTACTCCTATCAGGAATATGGTACCTTGTGATACTGGGCGGAGCAATAGTAGGGCTCCTGATCTCTGGGAGATGGCTGCATCAGTTTTTAACACTATTCGTAGCAGGCGTGGCTTCGACCCTAATCTATACATACCCACTCTTCAGAGATGGGTTACCCAAACTCATGTATGTGGTGGGCGTCATAGCGGGAATAAACGGGAACATATTACTATTACTAATGATGGTAATAAGCGGGGCTATGAGCGGCGCGGGGGGACTGATAGGCTCCTCAATCCGCGAAGCGGTTAGAGGCAGAGGGCGTACCACTCACATAGTAGGCGGACACGAGCCAGAAGCACACACCTAACAAGCTTTCATCCACCGCAAAAAACTAAATCTGCTCTCCCAGGACTCGAATACCCCTATTAGATGAGCACAACTACTTATAACAACTACTTTTCTAATCCCCAAATCATTCCCTCAGGATGTTGGCCCATTCCTCGATGTGCCAATCGCTCACCATTCCATTGATGACAAAAGGGTCACCCCTCACGTACTCTTCAGCGTCTTCTCGCGAATAGAACACAGCCATGGTTGTGACAAACTCTCCTGGGTTGCTCCTGAACGCTCCAGCCATCAACACCTTGCCATGCCTGTGAAGTTCATTGGACCGTGACAAGTGCGTGGCCAGGGCATCAGGCATTTTCGCCTTCACCTCGTCAATCGAGGTGAATCTTGTCTTCAAAAAGGCGACAAAATAGGTTGGCTGGCTCTTGATTTCAACCATTCGGATCACCTAGATGCCTACCTCGTGGAGTCGTTGAAAGATGTTGTGTCGAAGTAGATAGCAACAGAATCGAGTTCTCCTTCCTACATCTTCCAGAACTCGGCGACTCTTAACGAGAAAGGCTTCCCTCTCGGCGACACCAAGTCGTATCTGACAAGAGCAAACCCGCTGTTGCCTTCTGCAATCATCTCCTCCACCTTGAGCGCCTTGACCAATTTGAAGAAGTTGTTGTTCATGTAGGCGCCTTTCCCCCTGCTCTCCCTAGCAATGGTCCCTGTCAGCAGGAAGTTCTCAGAGAGAAGATGACCCCATCCGCCCCCTTTGGCGACGCCGTCGTAGTACTCCTTCAAAAGACCTTTGATCCCTGACGGATTCTCCGCTCCCTCTCTTTGCATTCGATCACCTCCTCTTTATATAACTATCTTATATTCAAACATATGCTTAGTCGATAGCGTTCAGGAGATTATATAAAATAGGGCCTTTAGAAATATACTGGGCCCGCACCTCAGCTTGGACAGAGTAGCAGTCTTCTATGGCGTAGCGCGGAAAGCTGATGGTCGCGGGTTCAGATCCCAGCGGGCCAGACTGTGCAGGCAAACCTTTCGCAAATAAGTTGGAGAAGACTGTGGGTCTATGAGCATAGAAACAATAATGCACCAAAATTAAGAGCCTACGAACTCAGGTCTAGATGGGTTTAAAGGACCTCCTCCATAGACTAATAAAATGAAGCTTAAAAGCCACAAGACTGCGCTATTGATTGCGCTGTTCTTGATATACTTCGCACTCTTTTCATTGTGATACTAACTATCGATATTGCTATCAAATGCGCTGGGGAATAGATATAGCATTGTCGGGGCAATCCTAACAGCAATAACTATAATTGAAACGATACTCTCTTTCCCTAATAGGCTTCTGCCTCTATAATTATGAATGATATAACATCGCTTGGTCCCAAATTATAAACGCTGGAAATTAAAGAGGTAAAGCTAGGCATGTCTTTAAATGCTGGTCTAAACCTGCTTGGGAGGCTTTGCTGTCACGTTTTACATGATTCCACAGAACGGTCACACCAAGGTTCCATTCCTCTGAAGGGTTTATTTCTCCTATTCTCAAGGGTTGGCGTAGCCGGACTCGACTCACTCAACCGGACCTGATATGGACACCATCATAGTGTTCTTAGGAGAGGCTCAAATGGGCACTCGAACGGTACTGCTCATGGGTGCTGACTAGTCCTCTGAACACTCTTTACCCCAAGAATAGAAATTAGTCTTTGCTTGTTAACCATAGCGTGTCGGCGTGCGGTCTCCTAATGATTCCTTATTTAGGTTACGTTAGGAAGAGTGTGTGACCGTCAACGGATACCCGTCTTACCCGTACCTCGTACAGCTGTGTTAGCAGCTCCTCTGTCAGTACCCTCTCAGCCTCCCCGTGGGCGAGAATTCTCCCCGACTTTAGAAGCGTGACTCTATCAGCTCCCTGCGCAAATGTGATGTCGTGGGTGGAGGCCACAATTACTTTGTGCTTTATGCCAGCAAGGATCACTCTAAGCTTGACCTGATTCTTCAGGTCTAGGCCCGATGTGGGCTCATCCATGAGTACAACGTCGCCTTCCGCTAGAGCCTTCGCTATCAGAACCATTCTCTTCTCACCAGTGCTCAGACTTGAAAAATTCCTATCCAAGAAGGCTTGTAGTCCGAAGGGCTCGAGGTAGGACGCATAATCCCTCCCCGAGCCCCCGGAAAGCAGAACGTCGAGCACACTCATTTCCGCGCCGAAGTATTCCGCGGGCGCGTACGACGTCTCACCTTCCTCGATCCGAATGTTGCCAGCCTGCGGTTTGAGCATTCCGATTATGCATCTGAGGAGGGTGGTTTTCCCCGAACCGTTTGGGCCAAGTATCACGTTTAAACCCCTAGTGAACTCGAGTCCCACGTCCTCCAACACAAGCCTCCCACCGAGCCTTACCCTAATAGCGCTTATCAGCAATCCCCCTCACCATCACGTACACGATTATTGGTGCGGCTGCAAGGGATGTTATGGCTGTCACGGGTATTACCGTTCCAAGTATCCCGCTGGACAATATGTTGGCTAGTAGGAGTATGGGTGAGCCTAGTAGGGCGGAGTATGGTACGAGTTTTGTAGTGGAGCCTCCGAGTGTCCTCCTCACTATGTGGGGCACGATTATACCCACGAAGCCCACTATCCCCACCAGTGAGACGATGTACCCGCTCACGAGGCTTACGAGAATGACCCACACATACCTGTAGGTGTTGGGGTTTATGCCCCTCGCGTAGGACATCTCATCACTTATGGCCACCAAGTCGATTCTCCTCGCGTGTCTCAACCCTAATAGGACGAGAATGGCGGTGAGCGCGAATAATCCAAGGTCCCTCCTCCACCCTACAACCACGATCTGACCCTGCAGCCAGAATGTAACGCTTGGCACGAAGGGGTACCTGTTGGATATGAGTGTGGTGAGTATTGTGACCGCCGAAGAGAATATGAAGGCAACAACCACACCCCCCACCACTAACCCGTACACCCCCGTCCTCTTACCTATGGCTATCGTTATGAATGTTGAGAGGAGGGCGAATGCGAATGCGATGAGTGGGGAAACGTACACTAGGAAGGCGAAGGGAAGATTGAATGCTAGGAGAAAGTATGAGAGGACTGCGCCGAAGGCTCCCCCCGACGCTGTGCCGCTCACGTACGGATCCATAAGTGGATTCCTGAGGAGCATCTGCATCACCGCCCCACACACTCCAAGGCTTGCGCCGATAGTTGCTGCGGCGAGCACCGTAGGTATACGTATCCTCTCAAGGATGATTGAGTAAACCCCGTGGGGGTGCAGAAGCGCGGATGGTGGGATATACACTTCGCCATAGATGAGTGAAGCGAATATGGAAAAGAAAAATATGAGGCTGAATAGAGCTATGCGCGTGCTCTTCATATTAGAACACTGGCAGCGTCACGTTGAGCTCGCTCTCAACCCAAGCACTCGAGATATAGCTTGGCGCGTCACCCTTTATGGCCAAGTTAATCATCTGGATCGCGTAGACCGAGAGGGGTCCTGGCTCATCGAGGAGGAAGGTGGGTAGATTCTCAGACATCACGTAAACTCTGTGGTTAGCGTAGGCGCTCACATTGGAGATCCCTAGGGTGGTGTTAATCATGTAGAGGGTGTAACTTAGATTTGTGAGCTCTTGGGCTATGATAACCTGGGGATCCTCTAAGACAAGACTCTCGGGGGATAGTACTGGGTAGCCAGTGCTGTTGGAGAACACGTTAACACCACCCGACAGGTTTAGAATCGTGTTGATAAACGTGTTGGAGCCAGCCGTATAGAACGTGTGGTCTGGGTTAATCCACAGGAGGTACGCCACGCTTGTGTAACCCCTAGATTCATAAGTCTGGATTCTACTGTTCATCCAGTTTATTAGCTCCATAGCCTGAGTGTTCCTATCGAATAGCTTGCCGAGCAGGGCTATGCTCCCCTCTATGGCTGTGTAGTTTCCTGCGTAGTCATCATTAGTGTAGAACGTGGTGAGGCCAGCCTCAGAGAGTTGGGCTGAGTAGTCTCCTATCAGCCCCAGCTCATCTATGACGATATTAGGCCTCAGCGCAACGATTCCCGAGATATTCGGGGAGAGAGACGGTGAGAACACAGTCACGTTTTGCGGAAGCTCAGAGGTATCGTTCAAGTATTTGAGGAGGAGATAGGAGTAGTAGTCAACGCCCACCAACTCCTTCCCTAAACCCAATGAAACAAGAATCTGTGTATCGCTCGGCGCAAGGCTCACAATTCTTGTAGGCTGAGCGTAAAGCGTGATGTTCCTCCCACTAGCGTCTTTAAGGGTAACCGGGTAATAGCTCGAGTTAGTCGGCTTACTCCCAGTCGATTTGTATCGATAGACTGCTGCGGCCGTCACACCTAACGCCACTACTACAACGACAAATATTGCCAACAACAGGGTTTTATTCATGGTAACATGGATGGATAATCCATACATATAAACGTTTTCAATTCCATGACCATATCACGTGGATGATCCTAGTGCTCGCGAAAAATCCCACTCCCAATAAACAAGCGAACATGTGATGATATATCTTCGAGTATTTACGCTGATAAGCTCCACCTGAACGACGAGTAGCTCTTTATCTAAGATAGGAAAATAACTATTTTTAGTAGCTGGGTATGTGAGCCGTTTCACCCTGATGAGTTAGGATACCTGTTCCAGCCACTAAGCATCACCCCGTAGGGTTACGGCGACCTATGTGTCCGCAGGTAGACGTGAATTCCCATGATCACCGTTTGCTCGTACCTGCAACATATTATCCAACACCACGATTATACTTGAGGCGCCCCCAGAGATGCTAATTTTTGAGGACTTTGGGATTGGCTGGCTTTCTTATCATCAATGATTTTCTCCTAAGACTGTACGATGGTTACAAATCCAGCTTCCTTTCCACCTACGAGGAAGAGTGAGATTGACTCTTCCATCAGAGCCAAGGATTCTAATTCTACTTTTAGCGAGCGTATACGTTAGCGGGGCACGCGTTAGCCCATACAGTGCCTCTTATCCCAAGTGAGCAATGCGTAGTTGGCCATCTTTCCCTGCTGTTGGTATGCCCTATTACTCTGGCTACCTAGAGTTACTATGAATAAGCCCAGCAGACTGTAACCTTACTATCTTAGTGCGGACGTGAATAATGATGAGTGAGAGTTGTGTGATATGTAACGGGTGATTTCACCTCTTGGATACACGTGCACTCAATTATCAATCTCCCAAGTGTTAGAAGCCGTCACAAACAGTTTCAAAATAAATAGGTTTAAATGGATTTATGCTATATGGGGTTACAGGCGTGCTGAGAAGCTATTCACTTGAACATGAATCTGGAGATGAGCTCGAACCCTTACTA
>Ga0080006_1112184_pt1 | contig 21570 bp, 15 predicted proteins | sample RS3BMetagenome_FD_69209 | JGI IMG/M metagenome (GOLD analysis project Ga0080006, IMG submission 69209) | Ferric oxide microbial mat and aquatic microbial communities from Rainbow Spring, Yellowstone National Park, USA - RS3B (SPADES... ...
ATGCACACCATACCAAGATGGCCTGTGGCCGGGTGCGGAACCGCTCCTGCGGCAGGCGGCCGTCGAGCTTCGATCAACCTGCAAGCGGAGCCGGCCGTTGCCACCTCCCACGGCCTCCGGGGCGTCAGATCGGGCCGTCTGCCGAAGGGGAACGCAAGCCGACGATGAGAACGGGCACGTCGCAGTGCTTGGCTTCTCATGCAAGCGGGAGGGGTGCAAGTATTCAGCGTGTCTCATCCCCAGAACCCCCTGGCTTTAGCCATGGGGAGGTTCAGTATCAGAGGAATCCCTTAAGGTAATATAGTTCTTGGACAGGGGTCGACGTTGTCATGTTGCTCTTAAAAGCCTTAAGAGACATTTTGAAACGGTAGGGGATTCTTCCTAAAAAGATCATACGGCTGGATCTATGAGCTCTAGTGGCTCATCTCCTTCGGGGAATAGGGTGTTAAAATTATAAAGAATAAGTTTGAAGAATAATGCTTTTACTTTTTTATATTACCATTTAACTAGAAATAAGAAAATGTCGCTTTTCTTTCCATTCAACCGGTGGATTTATGTGGAGGAAAAATGGCTCAGTTTTCGTTGGAGTATATGCTAAATAAAATAGGATTCCTATTTACTTTTTACTTTTTGTGGTTTAGCTGGTGGGTCCATGCTCAAGTTGACATGAAAGATATAGAGGAAATTCTTGTGGATAGAGAGCAAACTATTCAAGGAAAGGCTACAAAAACCTGGGGAAAAGATTTATTTGTAGGTTTTTTTTCAGGAGGCTTTTGGCCATCAGTATCTAGAACCTCTGCTTCGGCTTACTTTCCAACAGGTAGAATTGGACATACAGAGGGATATACTCAGCCCCATGCAGGATATTTTGGGGGGCTATATTTAGGATACGATTTTAAAGAAGCTGCTATCGGTCTTTTTTCTGATAAAAGGTGGAAAGCAATTCCAGCTCTAGCCTTTGTCTTAAACTATGGACAGGTAAGTTCTTCGGGATTCTCTTATAATTCCTTTTCAGCGACTCCATCGTATGCCAATGGTACCAATCAGTCTTTTATTCCAGAAATTGCTGGCGTCGTCAATTTTGCTAATGCCACTCGATTTGTTCCATTTATAGGAATAACTCTTGGGGTGGCATTTAATTGGCTTATCGATGAAAGTATTTTTGGACCACATGCAGAGGAACTTCTTGTTCCTGGACAAAGCTCATTTGCTCTAGCTTTTACCTCCAAATTGATTGGAGGATTGGCTTTAAGACTTTTCCCTCATTGGGATTTGATTATTGCCTATACCACTAGGTTCATTGCTCCAATGGATTTTACATTTCAAGGTTCTCCGCAGGCCGGATTTCATACATTAGTTTCTCACTCTGGCTGGTACCAGGATTTTGAAGGATGGGGTGCCATTCAATACAATTTCTGGCCCTAAAGATTAAAGGAAATCAGAATAGCTAATGGCATTGATCGCTGTTGCTTAAAAAACTTTTAAAACTCTCCAATTCTGTACAATCAACTAGTAGTGAGTAGGTGGATTCAAAAATAGCCCCTATAGGTTTAATCCAATACACATTGCCTTGTGCAGGAGCTTCTGTTGATCCACTGCTTCACTGCTTCCCCTTTTAATAAACAACATAATCCAGATTCTCATCGTTTATTTCAGAGGAGGATATTGGTATATATTGGTATAATAAAACATTATGAAAAGACGAACTATTGTTTCTTTATGGCTGTCCTTTTTTTTATTTGTTGGCGGTTTTTTAATAGACTCCCATGCTCAATCCTCTGTTTCAAAAATAAATTGTAACTGCGCTGCTAAGTGCGCCCATGCTAAAAACTGTTTTGGTTTTAAGGCAAAATGCAATCATGGGAAAAAGAGCTAAAAGACAGCTAATAGCCTTGTCATAAAAAAGGAGCCCGCAGCCGATCAATCAAAAGAGGGAAGATAATCCTTTTCTAAAAATAAAGTGGCATGAGATTTAAGGAGCTCTATTGCTTTTTCAGGCTCGGTCTGTGGCAAGCTACACTGGCCCCTTGCACAGATATAGGCAATAGGATATCCTGGATAAATTGAAAGAAGATTAGAATAAAAATCTATAGATTTGAAAGTTCTGGGTACTCCTTGGCGAGGATCAAGAACTAAAAAGAGCCGATTAGGAATGAGCACACTGGATAAGGCATTGAAGAAGGCTCTTGTTTTTAAGTCATCTTTTTCTCCCACAATAATAATTTCGGTGGGTGGAACGGAGTATTCCAAATACACACCTAGAAAATAAGGTAATGCGGTTGGAAATCTTTCTAAGATAGGCCATGCGCTGTTAAACAATTCTTCTAGCCTTTTTTTCCATTTTTCTTCTCCGGTTATGCTGAACAGCTTCAATAGAGCATACGCCGATAGAGAAAGAGTCGCAGGTTCTGCTCCATCATATTCTTCTCTTGTTTGAATAATCGATGCTACTGTTTCGACGGCTCTCGAAAGATATTGCTGTCTGTAGGGATCAGCGAATTTTTCTTCGAGCAGCTCTTGAAACATTTTTGCTTGCAGTAGCCATTTTTCATCTTGATCGGCTTCGAAAAGGTCGAGTAGAGATGCGGAAAGAGAAGCATAGTCGGAAGCAAAGCCGGGGATAGATCCTCTGCCATTGCGATAAATACGGTAAAGGATTTTACTATCGGCATCCCAAAGATGCTCTAGAATAAAATCCGCTGTTTTTTTAGCTTCGTTTAAATATCGACTGTCAGCTAACACCATGGAAGCCTTTGCCAGAGCAGAGATCGCATAACCATTCCAAGCAGTAATGATTTTATCGTCTAAAAAAGGCTTAGGTCGTTTCAACCTGGCTTCTTTTAGGGCGGTTTTTGCTTTTAAAAAAAGCTCTTTAGTTGCTTCTATTGGCATTTTAAGCTCTTCGGCTAACGCTGAAAGCGGTTTAGAAAAAAAGAGCATGTTTTTTAACCGCATTGATGGCTCAGTTGCTAATCCTTCTGGAAGATTGCCTTGATTGGTGGCTCCAAAGAATGAAGCCAATACTTTACTTCGTTCTTTCCCTACAACCTCCTCGAGAATGTTTTCAAGTTCTTCCATAGTCCACAAATAATAAGCTCCTTCAGCTTTTTCTCCTGAAGAAGTCAGGCTGTCAGCGTCTTCGGCTGAATAAAACCCTCCAGCAGGATTATAGAGATGGCTAAAAAGATATTCGAAAAGAGAAGTGGCCGTTTCTTTGAAAAGAAAGTCACTAGTTATTTGGAAAGCTTCCAGATAGGCTGAACCTAGATGTGCTTGATCATAGAGCATTTTTTCAAAATGTGGTAGTCGCCACTGTGCATCTACTGAATATCTGTGAAATCCCCCTTCCAAGATATCATGAATGCCTCCGCAAGACATTTTTTGTAGAGTAAAAAGGGCCATCCTCATAGCCTTATTTTGAAGGGGTTCAGGGAGTTCTTTGAAGGAACCAGCCCTAAATAAAAAAAAGAAAAGGCTGGGACGTGGGAATTTCGGAGGAGGCGAAAAGCCACCATACACTCCATCAAAATTGACCCAAAGTTGTTCTACTGTTTTTCTTGCTATCTGTGTTAAATTTGGCTGGCTTTCAATTTCTATAGAACAAAGGATGCTTTCTCGCATTTTATTGAGTATTTCCTGACCTTGTTGTTGAAGAGCTGATCTGTGAAATTGCCAAAGATTAGCAATTTTTTTAAGCAGATCAATAAATCCAGGTCGTCCCCATTTACTTTCTAGAGGAAAATAAGTGCCGCCAAAAAATGGCTCTAAATCTGGTGTCAACCAGACACTCATTGGCCATCCTCCTTGTCCACAAAAAGCTTGGACAAATTCCATGTAGAACTGATCAATATCGGGCCTTTCTTCTCTATCTACTTTTACAGGTATAAAAAAAGCATTGAGCAGTTCAGCAACTGTTGGATTTTCAAAAGATTCTTTAGCCATCACATGACACCAATGACAGGTTGAATAGCCAACAGATAAAAAAATTGGCCTATTAAGTTCCTTTGCTTTTTGGATAGTTGCTTCGGTCCATGGCTGCCATTGGACAGGGTTGTGGGCATGTTGGAGTAGGTAAGGACTTTTTTCTTTGCTCAGAGTATTCATGAATGAGGGTTTGGTTGGAAAAGAACAGTTCTTAGAAACAAAAATCAGTTCTTTATTTTTTTATATCTTCGGATAATTCTATTAGAAAGTCAATTTTCCCCAACTATCTGTTCAAAGAGGAGCTACATTTTAGATTTGAAAAAGAGAGGGAGGATAAGAATGTCTTGGCGGATCGGTCGCCTCTCTTTATTTTCCTTTCTGTTGCTATGGATACCAGTCCTTGCCTTGGCTTATGGAAAAGAAAAAAAGAGAGTCGAACTTTTTTTGACAGCAAGCCAAGCGGAGCTCATAGGAAAAAAAATCTGGGAAAATGAGTCTGGTGGAAAAGTTTCCGGGTTACTGGCATGGAATGTGGGCGAGGATTTTGCTTCTTTGGGCATTTGTCATTTTATATGGTACCCAGCCGGAAAGAAAGGTCCTTTTGAAGAAAGTTTCCCTCGCTTCTTAGAGTTTGCCCTTGAGAATGGAGCTAAGCTGCCTAGGTGGTTAACTCCTCAGTCCAATTGCCCTTGGTCTACGCGCACAGTTTTTTATGCTGCCGAAGGAGGTAGGCAGATGGAGGAATTAAAGCTTTTTTTATTAGATACTATTCCTCTTCAAATTCAGTTTGCGATTCTGAAGCTAAAAAATGCTTTACCCAAAATGCTGGCACTGAGTCCTCCAAACGAAAAGGGAAAAGTGGAAGAGAATTTTATTTTGCTTTCTCAATCTCCAAGGGGGGTATACGCTTTGGTAGATTATGTGAATTTTAAAGGGGATGGAACTTGGCCTACCGAGAGGTATAAGGGGAAAGGATGGGGTCTTTTACAAGTTCTGGAAGAAATGGATGGGGGAGATCCGATCGATGCATTTTGCCAGGCTGCTGAAAACGTGCTAAAGAGAAGAGTAAAAAATGCACCCCCTAGCCGTCATGAGGAAAGATGGCTTGCAGGCTGGATCAACCGCATTGAAACTTATCGTCATTAATTCAATTAACCTCATGATATTGTTAAAGAAAGGAAGACAAAAGACAAAGACCTTTCTTTGGTCGATCTTTTGTAGTCTTTTGTTTTTAGTCTTTTCCATTCAAGAGCTTTGGGCATGGAACCTTGAAAAAAAAATTGATCAAGTGGTGACTTTTATTCAAATGATGAAAAATCGATATAAGGATAATGTTCCAGAACCGATCTTTCAACAGGCAAAAGGCATAGGGTTTATCAGTCTTTACCAAGCTAGCTTATTCATGAAAGAAAGGCAAGGGGTTGGATTGATTATAGTTCGGCTTCCTGAGGGACGTTGGTCAGGCCCATTGGCAGTAAAGGTATCTGGATGGGACTTGGGACTCAGCGTAGGTTTCCTATCTGCAGATCTATTGTTGGTTATCAATACCCAGGAAACAATTGATTTGCTAATCAAGGGAACCAAATGCAATATCGGGGTTGGGCAGAGTGCCCAACCAGGATTAGTTGAATTAACAGAAGACCAAGCCACTTCTCCGACCGCTGCCGTTTATGTCTATCTAATTTCTAAGAAAAAGTTGAAAGGGATTGCCATAGGAAATATTGATCTGGTGGCTGACCCCGAAACAAACTGGAAATATTATCAAACCAACTGCATACCTTATCAAATCCTTTCTGGAAGAATTGCTGTTCCTGAAAGTGGTCAGCGATTGATCCAGGCTCTCTTAGAGCCCTATCGAAGTTTGCCAGTAAAACAAGCAGAAAGGGTTGTAGCTTCTCCGCCATAAGCTTCTTTGAATTTTTCTTCTAGCTAACCGAAGATGGCTTTTCTTGACGCATGGGAATTTCTATTTCCATTGTTGTTCCTTCGCCAAGGTTACTCTTTGCCCTGATTTGCCCTCCATGAAGTTCAACAATTTGCTTGGTGATCGAAAGGCCTAGTCCTGTACCCCCTTCTGTATTCCTAGACTTGTCGCCGCGATAAAATCTATCGAAGATAAAAGGCAGATCTTTTGGAGAAATGCCAATGCCATTGTCAGTAATTCTAAGAACAAAGTATTGATCTTTTCTCTGTGCTTCAATGAGCACTTTTCTAGGGGGAGAGGAAAATTTGACAGCATTATCAATCAAATTATAAACTGCTTGTTGGAACCAAAAAGGATCAACTTCTATGGGTGGCAAGTCTTTTTCAATAACCAGATTGACCTGACATTCTTTTTGCTGAAAAAGAGGATGGAGCTCTTGAAGGGTTTCTTCAAGGAGCTCTTTCATAATAAAAGCGGAAGGTTCCATGGTCAGTTTGCGTGATTCAAGCCTGGCCAAAAGCAAAAGATCTTCGATTAAAGCAGAAAGTCTAACACAATGTTTTTTTAGAATTTCGTAGATCCTTTTTGTTTCAGCTTTTGATAGTTTTGGATTTTCTATTAAAGTCTCGACATATCCTTTAAAAATGGACAATGGAGTCCGCAGCTCATGGCTTACATTGATTACAAATTCTTTTCTTGCCTCTTCGAATTTTCTTCTTTCCGTGATATCACGGAAGACAAGAACCATTATGTTGCTAGCAATTTCTGTATTTTCATTCACAACAGGAACAGCATCCACAACAAAATATCCAGTTAAATTGCTGCTATTGTCTGTTCCAAGAACTTCCTGCGATAGGGGTTTTTGGCTTTCAAATGCCTTTTCAATGATCCGCTCAACTTCGGGTAATTGGATCAATTCAAGAAGTTTTTTGCCTTGGGGATTGGTCGTTAAGCCTAAGATGGTTTTGAAGGAATCATTGGCTAATTTTATGAAATGATTGCGGTCAATTATAGCGATGCCTTCGGTCATCGATTTTAAAATAGTGTTTAAATTAATTTCTTCTTCTTTGGATGTGCGTATAAGAGAGTGAAATTCATTTGAGATAGCTTCAAGGTTCCTAGATATGGCTAAGAGGGATGGATCTCCAGAAAGCAAAAAAGAAGAGGGGATCTGTTTGTTCCTTATAGATTGGGTAATTTTTTCTATTTTGCGGATTTTAGAGAGCCAAAAGTTCTGTCGAAGAATAAAGAGAGTAAGGAATACTCCGGTTAAAACAAAAACAAAACTGAGAGTAAGCCAAAGCATAATCCTAATGAAGTGCTAATAACAGATCAAACAAGCAAAGAGCACAAAAGCCTTAAGTTGTTTTTTTATATCTATATCCAATACCTCTAACTGTCCTAAGAAATTGCGAGGCTCTCCCAAGCTTGTCTCTTAGCCTTCGGATATGGGTGTCGATCGTACGCGTATCAATAGTCTTTTCGTATCCCCAGACTTCCTTAAGCAATTCTTCTCGGGTTTGGACTGCCCCTTCTTTTTCCATCAGAGTAGAGAGCAGCCGGAATTCAATAGGAGTCAGCTCAATTCTTCTCTTTTTATAGTAAGCAACTTTATCAATCGGATCGAGTCTGATTTGATCGTTATGTTCGGCTTGTAGAGCGGGGCTTTGGATTTCAAATCGTCTACGGAGAACGGACTGGATTCTTAAGATAAGTTCCCTAGGGCTGAATGGCTTGGCAATGTAATCATCTGCTCCCAGTTCCAAGCCTAAGATTCTATCTGATGGATCAGACTTTGCTGTTAATATCACAATCGGAATAGCTGCCGTATCGGGATCTTTTTTTAAATACTTACAAACATCAATCCCAGAAAATTCAGGGATCATAAGATCGAGAACGATAAGATCTGGCAATTGTTTTCTAGTAACTCGTAGGGCTTCCATTCCTTCTTTTGCCACAACCGTTTCAAAGCCCTGAGCTTTAAGATGCATACAGATCAATTCCGACACATCTTCTTCGTCTTCAACCACTAGTATTTTTTTCTTTGTTTTATTCGTACCCATACTAACAATGTATGCGGTTCAAAATTAATCGAAACAAAAGGGAAAAAAGAGATGCTCTTAGAAAGAATCTTCCGTTGGTATTAAAATATAAAAAACAATACCTAATAAAGAGAAAAATGTATAAAAAAATAAACTCTTTTTTAAGATCGCTTTTTTAGAAAAGAAAATATATAAGAAAAATGTATAAGAAGAATGCTGTTTAATTTTTTTCCTTTAATTGAATGCAAATCTAGGTATATTAAAAAAGAAAGCTTTCTTATAGATCTCTTTTTTCATTGAATTTTCTTAATGTTTACATTGTTTTTTTTGCATTAAACCAATCGAACGAATACTATGTCGCTAGATTCTTCTGATCTTTCTACTTTGCCGAAAGTTGAAGTTGGCTACGATGCTTCCCAAATAGAAAAATTAGAGGGCTTGGAAGCTGTAAGGAAAAGGCCTGGGATGTACATTGGCCCTACCGATGAAAGAGGGTTGCATCATTGTGTTTTTGAAGTCCTTGATAATTCCATTGATGAGCATTTAGCTGGCTATTGTAGTCGGATTGAAGTGACCATCCATGTGGATGGGTCGATTTCCATTTTAGATAATGGTCGAGGCATTCCTGTGGAGCCGCATCCAAAGTTTAAGATCCCTGCTGTAGAATTGGTATTAACAAATCTTCATGCTGGTGGCAAGTTCAAACAAGGCGTCTATAAATATTCGGGGGGACTGCATGGGGTAGGGGCAAAATGTGTAAACGCCTTGTCGGAATGGTTTAAAGTGGAAGTTTTCAGAGATGGCAAAGTCTACAGGATGGAGTTTCGAAGAGGGAAAACTTCTCGACCATTAGAAGTGGTTGGCAAAACCCAGAAAAGGGGAACTTTGATTACTTTCAAGCCAGACCCTGAGATATTTACAACGCTTGAATTTAAAACGGAGATTATTGCTAAAAGACTCAGAGAGCTTGCCTTTCTTAATCCGGGACTGGAAATTTTGCTTCTTGATGAAAGGACAATCGATGGATCTAAACCAAACGCCTTTCGGTTCTTTTTTAAAGAAGGAATTGTTGAGTTTGTCTCTCAATTTGCTCAAGATCTCAAGCCGCTTTGTCCTAAGCCGATTGTTATTCAAAAACAAAAAGAGGATCTGGTCCTTGATTGTGTGCTGCAGTATACTGAAGGCTATACGGAACAAATTTTTTGTTATACAAATGGTATCCCTAATCCTGATGGGGGAAGCCATCTTTCGGGCATAAAAACAGCCCTTACCCGATCGATTAATCAATACGGCAGAGCCAATAATCTCTTTAAAGAGAAGGATCCTCAATTGAGTGGGGAAGATGTAAGAGAAGGATTAGTTTGCATTCTTTCCTTAAAGCATCCCAATCCAAGTTTTGAATCACAGACAAAAGTTAAGCTTGTTTCCCCAGAAGTCGAAGGCATAGTTGCTTCTCTGGTTTATGAGGGGATGATGAATTACCTGGAGTCCAACCCTCAAAGCGCTAGAAAAATTGTTGAGAAGGCATTGACAGCGGCTAGGGCTCGAGAAGCAGCTAAAAAGGCTAGGGAAGCAGTTCGTAAAACGGCTTTAAGTGGTGGTGGATTGCCTGGTAAGCTAGCCGACTGTTCGGTAAGAAATCCGCAAGAAGCAGAACTTTTTATCGTTGAAGGTGATTCTGCTGGTGGGTCAGCAAAGCAAGGAAGGAATAGGCAGTTTCAGGCTATTCTTCCTATTCGAGGTAAACTGATCAATGTAGAAAAAGCCCGCTTAGATAAGGTGCTGAATAATGAAGAGATCCAGACGATTATAACAGCGATTGGAACGGGAATTGGCGAGGGAGATGGTGAAGGGGCTTTTCTGTTAGAGAGATTGAGGTATCACAAAATCATTTTGATGACTGATGCCGATGTAGATGGTTCACATATTCGCACCTTGCTTTTAACCTTTTTTTACCGACAAATGCCTGAGCTTATCAACCACGGTCATATCTATATTGCGCAACCTCCGCTGTATCTTATCGACAAAAAAAAGGAAGAACAATATGTCCAGAACGACGAGGAGCTTAACAGAATACTTCTTGAGCAGGGAGTAAAAAATGTCGAGCTTTCCATTGTTGGGGAACAAAAGGTCTTTCGTGGGGAGATTCTTCTATCGTTGTTATCGAAACTTGAAAAACTTAGTCAATTTTGCAAATATCTTGAACTTCATGGCGTGGACTTCGATTTATTGCTTTCTAAAAAGGATCCCCAAAGCGGCAAACTTCCTGAGCATATTATTCGGCTTTGGGAAAACAATCAGGAAAAACTTTTCTTTTTCTTTGATGATAGAGAGTTGGGTCGTTTTGCTGAAGAAAATCCGGATCTTTTGCTTTTTGAAGCGGCCGGGATAGAAAATGGGGCATCGATGGTTGATGCCTCTGAGCGGCATGGAGTGGATAGCAAGCGTCGTGCGGCCTATGTAGAACTCTTTGAAAGTCCCATCATGATGAAGATCCTCGATGAGCTTACGCAGCTTGGGTTTGAAATCAAAAGCTACAGATCCAAAGAGCATCCTCTCTATAGAATGGTTGTTAAGAAGGGAGAGAAAGGGGAGAAGCTTCTTGATATTTTTTCAATTGGACAAATTTTAGATGTCGTAAAAGAAAATGGCAAGGAAGGAGTAGAAATCAAACGGTTTAAGGGACTTGGAGAAATGAATCCTAAGCAGCTCTATGAGACAACGATGGATCCTCAGAAAAGGAAATTGCTGAAGGTAGAGATCGCCGACGCTATTGAGGCTGAAAAAATATTCATCACTTTAATGGGCGAAGATGTTGAGCCAAGGAAACGGTTCATAGAAGAAAATGCACTTCAGGTAAAAAATTTAGATATTTAAAAAGATAACCATCTTAAGAGATGACTGGTGGAGCCTATGGCGCAGAATTCTGAAAACAACGAGCAACTATCAATCAGAGACAACGCTTCTGTTCGGATGGTAGATGTATCCGAGGAGATGAAGAGTTGTTTTTTAGACTATGCGATGTCGGTGATTATTTCAAGAGCCTTACCGGATGTAAGAGATGGATTAAAACCTTCCCAGAGAAGAATTCTGTTTGCTATGCACGAGCTTGGGCTAGCGCCTAATCGCAAGCACTTAAAATGCGCAAAAATTGTGGGAGAAACGATGGGGAATTTTCATCCCCATGGGGATCAAGCTATCTATCCAACACTTGTTCATATGGCTCAACCATGGGCAATGCGGGAAGTGCTCATCGATGGGCAAGGAAATTTTGGTTCCATTGAAGGCGATCCACCGGCAGCCATGCGGTATACTGAAGCTCGACTTTCTCCTGCTGGAGCTTTGCTCATGGCAGATATGGAGAAGAACACGGTTGATTTTGTTCCCAATTATGATGAAACGAAGATGGAGCCAGCGGTTTTCCCGGCTGCCTTCCCTAATTTAATCGTTAATGGAGCAACGGGAATTGCTGTGGGAATGGCTACCAATATTCCTCCCCATAATCTTTCTGAGACTATTGATGCATTGGTGGCGTTAATTGATCAACCAGGTCTTTCTGCTGAAGATCTTCTCCAATACATCCAAGGCCCGGATTTTCCTACTGGTGGAGTTATCTTGGGTAAGGAAGGCATTGTCAGTTATATTACTACTGGGAGAGGTAGCCTGAAAGTGAGAGGGGAGGTGCACTTTGAAGAGTTAAGAGGAGGCAAGTCGGCAATTGTTATCGACGAGATTCCTTATAATGTCAACAGGGCTGCTTTAGTTGAAAAAATTGGAGAACTTGTCAACCAAAAGATTATTCCAGAAATTGCGGATATAAGGGATGAATCCGACGAAAATACCCGGGTAGTGATAGAACTCAAAAGGGATGCCATACCAAAGGTTGTCATTAATAATCTCTACAAACACACGCCCCTACAGACCACTTTTGCTGTGAATATGGTTGCAATTGATCGATTGCGCCCCAAATCACTCAATTTAAAAGAACTTCTTTTTTGTTACTTAGATCATAGACATGATGTGATAGTCAGAAGAACCCGATTTGATTTAAACAAGGCCCTGGAGAGAGCAGAAATTCTTGAAGGCTTTTTGATTGCTTTAAGCCAGCTTGAAGATTTTATTCGATTGATAAGAGAATCAACGAATCGAGAAGAAGCTCGGAAAAAGCTTTTAGAGTTAAAATTTTCAACCCATTTACTTCAAACCCTTGGCATAGCCATTGCTCAGGATAGAATAACAGAGGAAGGAGTCTACAGCCTCAGCCTAAGACAGGTGGAAGCCATACTAGATTTGCGTCTTTATCAACTTACTGGGCTTGAAAGGGGGAAAGTAGCCTCTGAATATGCTGAATTGCTTGAAAAAATTGAGCAGTTTAAAGCGATTTTGGGAAGTGAAGAGAAAATTTGGACGATTGTAAAACAAGAGCTTCTGGAAGTCAAAGAGAAGTATGGCAATCCTAGAAAGACGAAGATTCTCCAAGAGGCAGGGGAAGTCAGTTTCGAAGACTTAGTGGCTAACCAGCGTGTTGTCATCACTCTGACGCATAATGGTTTTATTAAAAGAACCAATCTTGATAATTATAGGTCCCAAAGAAGAGGGGGGAGGGGGGTAGTGGGAATGGCGACTCAGGAGGTTGGCAAAGAAGAGGAACAAGATTTTGTCGAAAACCTGATCAATGCTTCCACTCATGATTATTTGCTCTTTTTCACCACCGATGGCAGGGTTTATATTCAGAGAGTATATGAGATTCCAGAGAAAGAAAGAGCGAGCAAGGGCAAAAACATAGTCAATTTCCTTGAGTTAAAACCCACCGAGGAGATCGCTTCGATGTTGCGAATCGTTGCCAATTCCGAAGTTTCAGACTCAAGAGAGACCTCCTGGGACAAAAACGAGTATATTTTTTTCTGTACCAAAAAAGGACGCGTAAAAAAGACCCCTGTTACCGATTTTCAAAATATCCGAAAGGGTGGCATTACAGCAATTAGTATTGAGGAGAATGATAAACTAATCGATTGCATGTTTACCGATGGGCAAAAGGATATTGTTTTAATTACCAAAGAGGGGCAAAGCATAAGATTTTCAGAAACCCTTGTTCGTTCCATGGGTAGAAATGCTGCTGGAGTCATAGGAATCAATCTTCGAGAAGGGGACGAAGTGGTTGGAGCTGCTGTGGTAGATGAGAGAGCGACGTTGCTTGTTGTAGGAGAAAAGGGGATAGGGAAAAGAACTTCTTTTGAAGAATACCGCCGACAAAAGAGGGGAGGCTATGGAATAAAGACAATGAAAACCACTGAGAAGACAGGCAAGGTGGTATCGGCCCGAACTGTTTTTGAAGAAGATGAGCTGATGCTATTGACTCTCAAAGGCAATGTTATCAGAATTAAAGTAAAAGATCTTCGAAAGACAGGCAGAAATACCCAAGGGGTTCGACTTGTTCAGTTGGATAGCGAGGATAAAGTCACCTCGATTGCTCGAGTAGTTCCTGAAAAAGAGGAAGGTGAAGAACCTTTGCTTCCTTAATTGCTTTGATACTGTTCCTTTAGACTTTCTCCTTCCCACCCAGGGATCGAGAAAAGTTTCAGCATTAATGTTCTCCCAAGCTCTGAGCCTTTTCCTCTCCATAGGCTCAAGACTGTAGAACATACAACCAAATCCTTCAGGCTTCCAAGTGACATTCCTTTATGTTCCCATGGCCATACTACCAAGGACTTGGCCACTGCCTTGATGTTGATCATTCTGCCAGAGAAGAAAGATGCAAATATATGGATGAGAGTCGACTACAAGCTGCAATGAAGGTCTTAGTAGCTGTTCTCTGCTCTCTATGGCGAGGGGGAGCCAGCTGCTTTTTTGATTCTTTCATTGATGGCTTCCCCTAAACCTTCCTCTGGCAGGAGTAAAGCATAGATTTTTTCTATACTGCTTTTGTCCAATTCTCGAAGCATTTGAAAAAAATTTGCGGCTGCTTCGATTAGTGATTTTTCTTTGGAAAGATTTTTGACAACTTTGAATCCTTTCGTATCCTCTGTTCCCCAGAAAATCAGGCCAGCGTTTTTTCTTTTCCAATAGGGAATCTCTGAGACCGAAGAAATAATTTCCACTGGGATCGAAGGAGCATAGTGTTTCGGGAATCGGCCAGGTGCTAAATTCCATGCTGTCTTGGGAGCAGGGAGGGTCAATGGACCTATTCTCTTTTCTATTTCCTCTCTAGGAATGGCACCATATCGAAGCAGCAAAGGAGGGTCATGAGCAAACGAAATGACTGTCGATTCAATACCCACTGGACATGGACCTCCGTCAAGAATTAAAGGAATCAGATGGTTGAATTCTTCGAAGACCGCTTGTGCGCTCGTAGGACTAATTTTCCCAAATCTGTTTGCACTAGGAGCTGCCAGTGGTCTGCCAAGTTTTTCGATCAGTTTTAGGGTTAGAGGATGTTTGGGTACCCTAAATCCGGCAAAAGGAAGCCCTGCCGAAACAATGTCAGGAATCGACTCTTTTTTTTCTAAGACCAAAGTGAGGGGGCCTGGCCAATACGTAGTAGCGAGTAATCTAGCTGGTTCTGGAAGGTTCCGAACAAAGCCAAATACATGGCTTGCACAATAGCAGTGGACAATTACCGGATCTATTTTAGGCCTTTTTTTAAGTTCAAACAGCCGGGCTACAGCTTCGGAATTGAGTGCATCTGCAGCCAGACCGTAGACCGTTTCAGTAGGGATAGCAACAACTTCTCCTTTCTGCAAAAGTTCTATTGCCTTTTCAATTGCATTTTCTATTGGTAAAGCAGATCCTTGATTTTTCATTGGATAAATAAATAATGAATGCCTTCTTCATCTAAAGGAACAACAGGGTGTGTTGGTTAAAAAAGAACTAAAAAGTATAGATTTGATTCTACCTTTGGTCATATTTAAAAAGAAGTCTTTTTAAGAAAAACTAAGAATGGCATGGAATAATATTAGAGAATGAGAGTAGTGTTTATTGGTACAGGAGATTTTGGGGTTCCAAGTCTTGAAGCTATAGCCCTGGATGGGAGATATACTATTCCTGGGGTTATTACTCAGGCGGATCGACCTTTTGGCAGACAAAAAGAGCTTGTACCTTCACCTATCAAAAGAGCTGCCCTGAAATTGCATTTATGGGTTTTTCAACCTGAAAATATTAATTCTGCAGGTTCCATCCAGCAAATTCAGTTCCTAAAACCCGATATCATTGTTGTTTGTGACTATGGACAGATACTGTCTAAGGAGGTGCTTAGGATTCCTTCTATTGGGATTTTGAACATCCATGGATCGCTTCTTCCTAAATATAGAGGGGCATCGCCAATCCAAGCCGCTATAAAGAACATGGATAAAGAGACGGGTGTAACTGTCATTTGGATGGATGAGGGGATAGATACGGGTGATATTTTAACAAGTGAAAAACTATTAATTCGTTCGAATGACACGGCTGAATCCTTGCATGGTCGTCTTGCCGAATTAGGGGCACGATTGATTATCCAGTCTCTGGAGGCTATAAAGGCTGGGAAAGCGCCGCGGATTCCTCAGGATCATGCACTGGCTTCTTATGCAAAAAAAATAAAGAAAGAAGAAGCGCTGATCGATTGGAGAAAAGATAAACAGGAAATTGATGCAATGGTCAGGGCTTTTAATCCATGGCCTGTGGCTTATACTACGTTGAAGATAGGAGAGGAGAAAAAGATCCTAAAAATTTACAAAGTAATTATTTCTCATCGGGCTAGAGGGACTCCAGGGGAAGTTGTGCGCATAGATAAGCATGGAGTTTTAGTCGCTGCAGGGCGTGTGGGCGGTCTGTTGTTAAGAGAAGTTCAACTCGAGGGAAGGAAGAAAATGCATGCGGCTGATTTTGCTCGTGGGGCCAGACTAGCTATTGGCACGATTTTGGGACAAAAAGATGAGGATTAAAGCAGCTTGTACCTTGCTTGCAGCTATCAGCCTGGATGGCAAATTTCTCAGCACTGATTTTCCTACTTCTTTGCTTTGTCATAGATTATTACCATTGGAGGCTAGCCCCATTACTCTCTTTACAGATCTTCCGGTTCAGTTAGATGAAGATCAATTTGTTCGGGTACAACCTATCAGTCTTAAAGCTTTTGAAGAGATCATAGCTAGCAGTAATCCCTTTTTTCTTTTAGGTTCTCCTGAGGCCAATAAAATGGCTTTGCTAGAAGGAGTTGTCCAAAGGATTTCGTTGTTATGGATTCCTTTCTTTTATTTTGAAAGGAAACAATGTCTCATTGGAGAAGTTAATTGGATGAAGAAAAAAATGAAGTGGCATTTGGAATGTTGGAGAGTTTTTCCCGAAGGTTGTGCTTGTCATTATAACATTGCTGAACCTTAAGTTGTTTCATTATCTTCTAGAAGTTGTGTTTCTTTTATTATATAAAAAAGAAATGATGAAAAGGGTGGGTTTATTTTTATTAGCGGCTTTTTCTTTTGTAGTCAGTAGCTCTTTTGTTGCCTTCGCACAAAGGCCTTTTAGCTTACCTAAACAATTTTCCGTTATGCAAATTATTAAAGTCGGAGGAGGAGAAATTGTTCAAAAGATCTTTGTTGATGGAGATAAAATTAGAGTTGAAGGACCCACCGGAGTGCAGCAACAGATCAACATAATCCGTAAAGACAAAAAGACGATTTATACTCTTTTTCCAGATGAAAGAATTTATTTTGAGCATCCTGTCAAAGAAGAAACTCCCCTTTTCGATATAACCCCAGGGGATCCTGCTGCTAAATGGACTTCGGTTGGTACCGATATGCTTCAAGGGGTGCTTTGCGATAAGTACTTGATGGAATCCAAAGCGGGAAAAGCCACCTTTTGGATTGGGAAGGAGACTGGAGCACCAGTTCAAATAATACCAGAAAAAGGAAATGTATTGGTTGAGTGGAAGGATTATAAAGTGGGCCCACAGCCTGAGGAGCTTTTTGTTGTCCCATCAAATTATCAGCAAATAGAAAACTATACAATAGATTCAGAAGAAAAGAATCAGACAGTCCCTTCTGAAAAACAAAAGCCTCCTATTCCTCTTCCTCCCCATGATGTCCAATAAAACTTTTTTTTAATTTTTGAAGGAAATGATCTAATCTGATCAGCTCAATTGCTGGGGTAAGTTATTCTCTGTTTTTAAGCTGTTTTAAGAAAAATTTTTTTTAAAGTGAGTTTTTTTTTATTGCGATTTTTTCTTTTTAAACATAAAATTTAAACGTAAAAAGTAGCTGTTTATATTCAAAGATGGAGGTTATATGCCTGTAGAAAGAAATGCAATTTTTTCTATTGAAGTTCCAGAAAAATCAGCTTTTTCTCTTAAACTCCCATTATTGGGTATTGGGCTGATTTTCTTTTTAAATACAATCGACTATGTCTATCAAAGGCTCTTTGCTTTTACGAAAGGCCTTGATTATTCAACCCAACAATACCAGCAATATTGGATGAGTGTTTTATATGCCGAACTCATTATAGAGGCTTTGATAGCTCTTTTTGTTGTTGTGTATCTATGGCAGACAAGAGATAGAAACCTTGAAAATCTTTCTCCTGCAGAGGAATTGAAAAGGTACTGGATCTGGGGATCGTTTGTTCTGATGTATGCTTTTGCTGTCTTTATTGCAGCCTATTATGCAGAGCAAGATGCGACTTGGCATCAAACTGTTATCAGAGATACAAGCTTCACTCCTAGCCATATTATTGAGTTTTATCAGAGTTATCCCGTTTATATTATCTTAGGATTAACGTTCTTGATGTATGCCTTAACTCGGTTACCTCAATTTGCAAAAGCCACCTCACTTCCCTTAGTGATTTTAGTGGCCTCTCCTTTAATGATATTCCCCAACGTTGGTCTTAATGAATTTGGACATACGCGTTGGTTCATGGAAGAGGTCTTTTCTGCCCCACTCCATTGGGGTTTTGCAATTTTTGCTTGGGGGGCGTTGTCTCTCTATGGAGTTTTAGTAACAGTATGTCCAAGAGTCTATAGTTTAATCGACCAAGTTTATTTAGGGGCAGAGGCACCTAGCGCCTCGATTGTTATAGAAAATCCTGAGGCTTGTATTAATCCCTTATTCTGTTCTTGTGAGAGGAACGCTCTCCCGAATAAATAATAAGGGAAAAAGAGCAATTAAGAAGGATGGAAGAGGGGATCTCCAATATGAATGAGCGACTCTTGACTCAGAGGGAAAGCGAAGCGGATTTTGTAAGGAAACGCTTTGATTTGGCTGTTCTTTTGATCATTTTTCTTGCAACTGTTGCGGCTGCTTGGATTCATCAACAACTTTTTGCAGGAGACTGGTCTTTTTGGATCGATTTAAAAGATAGGATGTGGTGGCCAGTCATCGTTCCAATTGCAACTATCTGTTTTCCTGCTGCCGTCCAAGCAGCTTTATGGACTCATTGGAAATTCCCTGCAGGGGCGACTATGGTATGTTTTGGTCTCTTGCTTGGACAATGGTTAAATCGGATTATTAATTTTTGGGCATGGGCCAAATTTCCTATCAATTTGGTCTTTCCCGAGACATTGCTGCCGCAAGCGATTGTTTTAGATGGGATCCTAATGATCACCAATAATTTTGTGGTGACAGCGCTAATCGGAGGAGAGCTGTGGGGATGGCTCTTCTATCCTTCGAATTGGCCCATGATTGCTCCATACCATGTTCCTGTGGAATACCATGGACAGCTCCTAAGTGTGGCTGATCTTATTCAATACCAGTATATTCGAACCTCAACACCTGAATATTTAAGAATGGTAGAAACTGGAACAATGAGGAGCTTTGCTGGCGGAGTGCTTGGAGTCTCCGCTTTCTTTTCTGGGTTTATATCTATTCTTATGTATTTTATCTGGTGGTATATGGGCTATTTTTTCGCAAAGCCGATCTATCTCAAAGCCAAGAGGATATAACTCTATCAGGCGATAGACTTCAAAAGACCATACCTTTAGGTTTTTAGAAAAAGGCTTTGGGTAGCCTTCTATTTTTTCAAATTTCTGAAGATCCTAAATTGTTGATCAAAGTATTTTTTCTATTTTTATCCTTTAAAAGCGAAGAATACCGCTCCGATGATTAATAGATAGGCAATCAAGAGATTCCAGCTAGGAGATTCTTTGAAAATGATCCAAGCAAGTAGGGTAAAGACTGCAAGAGTAATGCATTCTTGAAGCACCTTCAGTTGAGTCACGCTAAAAGAATACGATCCAATTCTATTGGCTGGTACCTGAAAAATATATTCAAAGAAGGCTAGCCCCCAACTCATCATAATGGCTGTAGGTAAAGGCTTGTGTCTGAATTTCAAGTGCAGATACCATGCCAAAGTCATGAATATGTTGGAAATAATTAAAAGCAAAATCGTTTTCATGGGTCTAGATGGATATTGGGTTTTTTTAGGTTGCATAAAATGTTCTATGGCTCTCTTCTTTCCAAGCAAGACACCAAAAAAGAAAGTTCTGAAAAAAAACTAATCTCAGCCGTTTTTGACCGCAGACAAGGAAGAAAAATAAAAAACAAGCTTGCCATAGACTATTTCTCGTTGGCGATCAAGAAGATTTTTTAGCCTTTTATTAGCTTATCTAAACACTGGCTATCTTCTAGCGTGGTTATATCCCCTGAAATGTGTCCTTCTCGACTGATTTCTTTAAGGAGTCTTCGAACAATTTTGCCACTTCGAGTCTTAGGTAATGCATCAATGAATCGAATTTCCTTTGGTTTTGCTATAGAGCCTATCTCTTTTACAACATGTTCTTTTAAAGCATCCTCTAAATCCAATGACGAAGTCCATCCTTCTTTTAGTGTTACGAAAGCTATAAGAGCCTCTCCTTTTTCTGGATCAGGGACTCCAATGACTGCAGCTTCAGCTACTGCCGGATGACTAATGAGTGCGCTTTCTAATTCAGCAGATCCAATGCGATGTCCCGAGACATTGATCACATCATCGATTCTGCCTATAATCCAGAAGTAACCTTCTTCATCCTTATACGCTCCATCTCCTGTAAAATATACCCCTGGGATTCTACTAAAGTAAATTTTTTTGAAACTCTCCTCATCACGATAGATGCCTCTTAGCATCGAAGGCCAAGGTTTTTTTATGACCAACAGCCCATTTTTTCCAGCAGGCAGGGGCTCACCTTTTTCATCAACGACCTCAGCTTCTATTCCAAAAAGTGGAAAAGTGGCTGAACCAGGTTTCATTGGAGTAACCTTGGGCAGAGGGGATATCAAAATAGCCCCCGTTTCCGTTTGCCACCATGTGTCTACGATGGGACATTTTTCTTTGCCAATATTTTTGTAGAACCATAAAAATACATCGGGATTGATTGGTTCTCCAACACTGCCCAATAATCTCAAGGAAGAAAGATCGTGTTTTTCTATCCATTGAGGCCCCCACTTGATAAAGGATCGGATTGCAGTGGGAGAGGTATAGAATATAGTGATTTTGTATTTTTCAATTAGCTGCCAAAATCGATCGTAAGAAGGAAAATCGGGAGCTCCTTCATAAATGAAAACGGATGCTCCGTTTGCTAGCAGACCATAGACTACGTAGCTATGGCCAGTAATCCATCCAATATCGGCTGTGCACCAGTATAAATCATCTTCTTGTAGATCAAATACAATCTTCGAACTGAAAACCGTCTGGACCAAATAGCCTCCAGTGGAATGGACAACCCCTTTTGGTTTTCCGGTCGTGCCACTTGTATAAAGAATGAACAGGGGGTGCTCACTGTCTAAGGAAACCGGCTCGCAAGCATTTTCAACCAAACTGGCTTCTTCTTCCATCCAATAATCTCTCCCATGGCACCATCCAATGGGGGCCCCTGTCCTTTTAAAAAGAAGGACTTTTTGAATTTGTGTAGTGTGTTTAAGCGCTTCGTCCACACGCTCTTTTAAAGGAATGATTTTGCCTCGTCGAAAGCCGCCATCGGCGCTAACAATGATCTTGGCTCCACTATCAACTATTCTTTCAAGGAGTGACTTCGCACTGAATCCGGCAAAAACGACGCTGTGAATAGCTCCAATACGGGCACAAGCAAGCATAGTGATGATCGCTTGGGGGATTAAAGGCATGAAAATAATCACAGTATCAGAGCAGTTGACTCCATGCCTTCTGAGGACATTGGCATATCTAGCCACTTCTTGACTTAACTCTTGGTAAGTATAAGAAAGCCTTTCACCAAATTCTCCTTCCCAGAGTATGGCTATCTTATTTTTTCTATTTCCGCTTAAGTGCCTATCTAAACAATTATAGGCTGCGTTAAGTTTGCCTCCACAAAACCACTGACAATGAGGGAATTGGCCATCGAAAACTCTAGTCCATGGTTCGAACCAGTCGATTTCTTTGGCTATATTCCCCCAGAAAAGTTCAGGATGAGCAACAGATTCTTTGTAGAGGGTAAAATAGGTTTGCATGGAATCGACTAAATCCTTCTGCGAGCATGGGAGTGGAGAATAGATTTTTTCAGTAGACTGAAAATAAGAGTGGTCTTCTTTTATGGAATCCATGGAATGATCCTTCACTTCATAATTAAACAAAAAAATGCTTTTTCTTAAAAGAAAATTTATACAACCCTTTTGACATCCTCCCCATGCCTAAAGGCAGGGGATTCCTGGAGATAACTGACCAGATTTAGCCAGGGCAAGCTCTCCGATGAGGGTGTTGAGGTTTTGATAGACCCTGACACTCTCATCGGCC
>Ga0080006_1139770_pt1 | contig 21566 bp, 16 predicted proteins | sample RS3BMetagenome_FD_69209 | JGI IMG/M metagenome (GOLD analysis project Ga0080006, IMG submission 69209) | Ferric oxide microbial mat and aquatic microbial communities from Rainbow Spring, Yellowstone National Park, USA - RS3B (SPADES... ...
GTTTTCGCGGTACAACATTCCGCTGGAGAAGCTTCGGATAGACGCGGCGGGGTTCATGCGGGCGGGGCCGTGTCGGCCGCCGTATGGGCCGGTGCCGGAGGCGTATGCGGCGGTGATCAAGGATGGAGCAAAGGCGACGCTGACGCTGGATGAGTATCCGGGCCGGACGTTCGAGGGCACGATTGCGCGCAATGCGAATGCGATCGACTCTGCGACACGCACGCTGAATGTGGAGGTGGACGTCAACAATCCGAAGGGTGAGTTGCTGCCGGGCGCGTATGTGTTCGTTCACTTCAAGGTGCCGGAGTATGTGGCGAGCCTGATGATTCCGTCGAATACACTGCTGTTTCGCGCGCAGGGGTTGCAGGTGGGCGTGGTGCGGGACGGACGGGTGCGACTGGTTCCGGTGAAGATCGGGAAGGACGCGGGCGCGAATGTAGAGATCTCTTCGGGGCTGACGAAGCAGGATGCGGTGATCCTGGATCCGTCGGACTCTCTGGCGGAGGGGCAGCGGGTTGAGGTGGCGCACAGCGAGAAGGAGCCGGAGCACTTGAAGGACGGTGGGTTTTGAGGGTGCGTCCGCTGACAGTGCTTGCGGCGGCTGCGGTCCTGCTGAGTGGATGCAGGGTAGGGCCGAAGTATGTGAGGCCAACGGTGCCGATGGCGCCAGACTTCAAGGAGGCAGGGCCGGACGCGTCGCAAGCAGGTGCGAGCTGGCAGGTGGCGCAGCCGGCGGATGCGGCGCAGCGCGGGATGTGGTGGACGGCCTTTGGCGATGCAGAGCTGAATGTGCTGGAGCCGCAGGTGGCGGAGAACAATCAGGATCTGAAGGCGGCGGATGCGCGGTTTCGCGAGGCGCGGGCGCTGATCAAGTTCAATCACGCGTCGATGTATCCGACGATTGGAACGGCGCCGTTTGCGGGGGGAGAACGCATTTCGGCGAACCGGCCGTACTTTGCGCTGCCGGGACCGCTGGGCAATGGGGTGAGCGATATTCAACTGCCGCTGGACCTGAGCTATGAGGTCGATGTGTGGGGGCGGGTGAGGCGGAGCATCAGCGCGGCGCGGGAGGAGGCGCAGGCGAGCGCGGGCGACCGGCAGACGGTGCTGCTGAGTCTGCAGGCGGAGCTTGCGATCGACTACTTCGAGGCGCGCAGTGCGGATGCGCAGGCGAGGTTGCTGGAAGACACGGTGAAGAGCTACGACGAGGCGCTGCGCATCACGACCAACCGCTTCAACGGCGGGATCGCGGTGAAGTCGGATGTGGATCAGGCGAAGACGCAGCTGGAGACGGCGAAGGTGCAGGCTCGCGATATCACTCTACAGCGGTCGCAGTTCGAACATGCGATTGCGATCCTGCTGGGTAAGCCTCCGGCATCGTTTGTGCTGGCGGAGGCTCCGCTGCATGCGCGTCCGCCGGTGGTTCCTCCGGGGATGCCTTCGGCGTTGCTGGAGCGGCGGCCGGACATCGCTTCGGCGGAGCGGCGCGTGGCGGAGGCGAACGATCGCATCGGAATTGCGCGCGCGGCGTTCTATCCGACGATCTCGTTGAGCGGCGCGTTGGGAGTGGAGGGAACCGCGTTCGGGAATCTGTTCGATCCGGCGAGCCTGGTGTGGGCGATTGGGCCTACGCTGTCGCAGACGATCTTCGACGCAGGGCGCAGAGCGGCGGTGTCGGAGCAGGCGAACGCGACGTTCGATGAGACGGTAGCGAACTACCGGCAGACGACGCTGAATGCGTTCCAGCAGGTGGAAGACAACCTGGTTGCGCTGCGGGTGCTGAAGCAGGAGTCGGCGCATCAGCATGAGGCGACGCTGGCGGCGGAGTCGGCGCAGCAGATCTTCAACAACCGGTATGTGGGCGGGCTGGATACGTATCTGCAGGTGGTGACGGCGCAGACGACGGCGCTGGAAAATGAGCGGAACGACATCGACATCATGCGGCGGCAGATGGATGCGAGCGTGCTGCTGATCAAGGCGCTGGGCGGGGGATGGGATGTGACGCAGTTGCCGAAGCTTTGAAGATAATGTCCTGCCGGACGGGCCCGCTACGCACGGGGCGACCACTTCGTGGTGTGGCGCTGCGAGCTGCATGGGGCCTCCCGATGGCCGGCGGAAAGTTCTTCCTCTCGACCCGGAGCGCGATGGGCCCTCTGGTAGCATGGCGTTTCTATGAGTGGTTCGATCTCTTCGCGTCGTGAGTTGCTTCGAATGGGCGGTGTGGGAGTGGCGGGGTTTGCGGCTGCCACGGTGCAGACGGCTGGAGCTGCGGCTCTTCCTGCGGCTGGAGCTGCGGGTCTGGGTGTCTTCGATGTTCGTGCGTTTGGGGCTGTGGGGGATGGCAGGGCGGTGGATTCGCCTGCGGTGAATAAGGCGATTGATGCGGCTGCTGCGGCGGGCGGTGGGACGGTGCTGTTTCCGGCGGGCACGTGGCTTTGTTTCTCGATTCATCTGAAGAGCAATGTGGCGTTGTACCTGGCGCAGGGGGCGACGGTAGTGGCGGCGGACTCTCCACTGCCGGGAGCGAGCACGGGATATAACGGCGGCGTGTATGACGCGGCGGAGCCCAGCACGGCGGGGCCTTACCAGGACTATGGGCATCAGCACTGGCACAACTCGCTGATGTGGGGCGAGGATCTGCATGATGTGAGCATCACGGGGCCGGGGCTGATCCATGGCAAGGGGCTGTCGAATGGGCGCGGGTCGATGAAGCTGGGCAACGAGATGAAGGCCGAGCAGGCAGGCGTGGGGAATAAGGCGATTGCGATGAAGAACTGCCGGAATGTGATCTTCCGGGATTTCTCGATTCTGAAGGGCGGCCACTTCGGGCTGCTGCTGACGGCCGTGGATAATCTGACGATCGATAATTTGAAGATCGATACGGATCGCGACGGGATAGATATCGACTGCTGCAGGAATGTGCGGGTGTCGAACTGTACGGTGAACTCGCCGTGGGACGACGGGATTTGTCCGAAGAGCAGCTATGCGCTGGGGTACAGCAGGGCGACTGAGAATGTGACGATTACGAACTGCTATGTGACGGGGACGTATGAGCTGGGGTCGGTGCTGGATGGGACGTTCCGGAAGTTTGCGGAGGATGCGAAGGTGCCGCGGACGGGGCGGATCAAGTGCGGCACGGAGTCGAATGGAGGATTCAAGAACATTACGATTTCGAACTGCGTGTTTGAGGGATGCAACGGGCTGGCGCTGGAGAGCGAAGATGGCGCGCTGTGCGAGGATATTGCGATCTCGAACATCACGATGCGCGATATTGTGACGGCTCCCATCTTTCTGCGACTGGGGTCGCGGCTGCGAGGGCCGAAGGAGAGTACGAAGGTGGGCACGATGCAGCGGATCTCGATCGACAACCTGGTGAGCTACCATGCGGATGCGAGGCTGTGCTCGATTCTGAGCGGCATTCCGAGTTATGCGCTGAAGGACATTCGGCTGTCGAATATCTATCAGCAGCATGTGGGGGGAGCGTCGCAGGAGTCACTTGCGATTCGGCCGCCGGAGGTTGAGGACAAGTATCCGGACCCGGGGATGTTCGGGCCGATGCCGGCGCAGGGATTTTATCTGCGGCATATTCGCAACCTGGAGATGAGCCATATCGAGGTGCAGGCGATGCAGGCTGATCCGCGGCCGAGTTTTTTTCTGGAGGATGTGAACCGGGCAGATTTTATTGCGGTGACGGCGCCTAAGGGCGTGGCGGCGTTTCATTTGAACAAGGTGACGGACCTGCGCATTCTGCTGAGCCGCGCGGCGAAGGATGTGGAGATCGAAAGCGCGGATGAGCGGATGCTCTGAGATAGTTCTCATGTGGGCAAGAGCGAAATACGGGGGTTTCTCCACTCCGCCATGCGATGAAGCCGCGTGGCTGCGGTCGAAATGACGACTTCAAACCGGTGCGGCGAACGATGTAACAACTACAAGCGGATGCTGCGGTCGAAATGACGACTTCAAACCGGTGCATGTCCGGTGAGGGAGCAGACGGTCGGGGAAAGATTCGTGGTCTCCCACCCTTTGCGCAAAGGACCACGCAAAGGATGGGGCACCCGAAGTTTTGTGACGCTGGAACTGCAACGCTCTAATGCGGCGGGCTGTCCTGACTTGTATCAGCGGCTCGGGAGGTAGTTTGCGAGACATTGCGAGCGAATCTGATTGTGCGGAACGGGTGCGGCGTGATTTGATCGTTCAGGGAAATGGGAACACAATTTCGCTGCGTTTGCGGCGCTCCGGGAGATTGGTATGACCTACCAGGTATCGCGCAACGGACAGATGTATGGACCGTACACACTTGAAGACCTGCGGCGCTATGTTGCTTCGGGCAATGTGCTGCCGGGCGATATGGCCAAGAGTGAAGAGATGCCCGAATGGGCGAGTGTGGCGCAGATTCTGGGGATGCCGGCGGCTTCGGCTCCGGTGTATGGCGCTCCGCCGGTTGGGTATGCGGCGCCCGTGGCAGGGGTGGGGTATCAGGATCCTCCGAACCTGAACTGGGGGCTGGAGCTGCTGCTGGGATTTTTGACGTTCGGGCTGTTTGTGGTGGTGTGGAATCTGGTGCTTGCGGCGTGGGCGAAACGGGTGGAGCCGGCCAGCAAGGCGTTGATGTATTACATCATCGCTACGGTGCTGATCGTGATGAACTTCGGCAGTTCATGGGGCGCGGTGCTGGCGTTCTCGCACCACAACGTGTATCACCGCAATGTGACGGGCGGTCTGATCACGATTGTGTGCTGGGTGGTTCGGCTGATTGCGCGCTTCTCACTGCGGGATACGGTGGAGCAGCACTTCAATGGGCCGGAGCCGATCGGCTTGCGGGTGAACCCGGTGCTGACGTTCTTCTTTGGCGGGATCTATCTGCAGTACAAGCTGAATGAGGTCAACCAGATCAAGTATGGCCTTCGGTATCAGGTTATGCCGCGATGAGTGGGGTTGGTCTTTTGAGGCTTGAGTCTTGCCGAGCTGCTGCGGTGCCGGGTTGCGGGCTTGGGAAAACCCAGGTCTCACGATCGAGACCTGGGTTTTCCTGATGCACTTTCCTCCCGCGCGGCTGGAGGAGTGGGCTTAGGCTACGGCGACGGGCTCTGAGGCCGGGGTTGCGGGACCGCCTTTGAGGTCGGTTCCACCGGGCTTGCGGATGTCGATGCCGCCCTTGAAGAAGGCGCCGTCCTCGATGGAGATACGGGCTGCGATGACGTCTCCGGTGAGCGAACCTTCGCTGCGGATGTCGACGCGGTCGGTGGCCTGGCAGTTTCCGCGGACCTTGCCGAGCACGACGATCTCGCGCGCTACGATATTGGCGGCAACCTGACCGTTGCGCCCGATGGTGACACGGTTGCCGGGGAGATTAATGGAGCCTTCGACTTTACCGTCGACGTAGAGCGATTCGGAGCCTGTGAGCTCACCTTTGAGGATGAGCGATTTGCCGATAGTTGCCTGTTCGCCGGTCGGTACGGCAGTGCCCGCGGTAGAGCCCCCGGTGGTGGGGCGAGAAGGGGTTGCGGGAGCCTCAAAGTTCGTCGCGGGCGCGGATGGACGCACCGGTTCAGGAGTCGAGGGATTCGGGCTTCCAGGCTGATTCGGTTTCCACATGTTTGTTAGATCCTTTCGTACTGCTTGAAGATAACTTCGCCGCGGTATGGTGCACGCGCCACCACGACGGCAGCACGCCTTCTTTCCACGATTCTACTCCGCGAATAGATGCGAAACAGGCCGGAATAGCAATCTATTCCACAGGCCCCGCATGTTTTTCAACAACCTCGAATATCTTTCCTTCCCACTCAACGTTTTTTCCGGGGAGTTTCCCATTTCTTCCCGGCGCGAAAACGGATCATGCAAAGAATTGCAGTTGGGTTAGGATGGCAGCATCGTGATTTGTCCGTGTGGAATTTCGTGAGTGAGTGTGGCGCGTTGGGTCTGATCGTACGCTGTCTCTTTCGCGGGCCTCGCCGAGGCTCGGTGTTGTCGCTGCTGGGGTTGATGGTTCTGTCTGCCGGAGTGCCAACGGCGATTCTGGGTGCGGCCACGCCGAAGGTGCATACGGTGACGCTGGGGCCGTATCGCAGAGTGCCCTACACGCAGCCGGATGCGACCCCCGATACCAAAGCCGACGAGACGTCCAGCTTGAAGATTCGTCCGCTGTTTGTGGATGACCGGCAGAAGGAGTGGACCAGTGGCGAGGTTCACGATGTGACGGATCGCACGTTTACGGTGCGGCGGGCGCTGCGGATCAACGATGCGCTGCCGGGGGACGGAGCGGCGCGCTGGATATGGCAGCCGGGACCTTGGCTTTCTGTGGACCGGGTGAGCGGGCATATCACGGCGCTGCACCTGCCGGACTTCGATGCCGCGGTGTCGGATGTGGTGTGGTTTCGGGACTATGCGGCGTACTGCGGGATCGCGACGGGGGTGCGGGGAGGACTGTTTGCGGTGGTGGCGCAGCTTGGCGCACGGCGGCCGGTGGTGCAGAAGCAGATTGGGAAGTGGCCGCAGGCGGACCACTTCATCCCGGTGTGCCAGCCGGGAAAGTGGCAGCGGCTGCCGACGCGGGTGACGCTGCAGCCGACCGGAGGCGAGGCCGCGACGTACGATGTGGTGGGCACGGCGTCGCTCGTGGAAGAGGGCGATAATTCGGACGAGAACTGATGGGCGGGTGGTGAGTCTGGTTCTGCGGGATGGCTCTAGCGATTCGGAGCGTGTGTTGTGCTGAGGTTGTTTGAGGGAATACGGCCGGTGAAGCGGGCGCAGGCGGTGCGGGATGCGCTGGCCGGCGTGGTGCTTGCGGCGATGGATATTCCGCAGGTGCTTGGCTATACGCGGATTGCGGGAATGCCGCTGGTGACCGGGCTGTATACGCTGCTGCTGCCGCTGCTGGCGTTCGCGGCGTTCGGCTCGTCGCGGTATCTGGTGGTGGCGGCGGACTCGGCCACGGCGGCGATTCTGGCGGGCGGTTTGACGGGAATGGCGCCGGTGGGCGGTGCGCGGTACGTCGCGCTGGCGGGGCTGGTGGCTTTGCTGACAGCGTTTTTTCTGCTGCTGGCGCGGCTTTTGAAGCTGGGGTTTATCGCCGATTTTTTATCGCAGACGGTTCTGGCGGGGTTTCTGACGGGGGTCGGCGTCCAGGTGGGCATTGCAGTGCTGGGCGAGATGCTGGGCGTGCCGGTGGATTCGCGGCGAACGCTGGTGCAACTGTTCGAGGTCTGCCGCGGGCTGGGGCGGGTGCATGTGCCGACGCTGCTGGTGTCGGCGTTCGTGATTGCGACGGTGCTGGTGTTGAAGCGAGTTGCGCCGAAGATTCCCGGAGGCCTTCTGGCGGTTATTGGGACGACTGCGGCGAGCGCGGCGTGGGACTTTGCGGGGCACGGCATCTCGACGGTAGGGCCGGTGAGCGGCGGCCTGCCGCATCTGGGCTTGCCGGGGGTGCATTGGAAGGATGTGATTCCGATGCTTGGCGTGGCGGGTTCGTGCGCGGTGATGATTCTGACGCAGAGCGCGGCGACGTCGCGGGTGTATGCAGCGCGACATCACGAGCGGCTGGATTCGGATAAAGATCTGGCGGGGCTGTCGGCGGCGAACGCGGTGGCGGCGTTGAGCGGCACGTTTGTGGTGAACGGCAGCCCGACGCAGACGGCGATGGTGGAGAGTGCAGGCGGGCAGAGCCAGATTGCGCAGGTGGCGGCAGCCGCGGTGGTTGGGCTGGTGCTGCTGTTTCTGACACGGCCACTGCAGTACCTGCCGCAGTGTGTTCTGGGTGCGCTGGTGTTCCTGGTGGCGATTCACCTGATCGACGTACGGAGCCTGCGGGAGATGCGGCGGGAGAGTCCGGGCGAGTATGCGCTGGCGTTGACGACGGCGGCGGTGGTGATTGGAGTGGGAGTGGAGCAGGGGATCGTGGTGGCGATGGTGATGTCGCTGCTGCGGATTGTGCGCCACATCTATCATCCGCACAATGGGGTGCTGGTGGCGGATGCGAGCGGTATCTGGACGCTGGTGCCGCCTGTGCCTGGTGCGATGACGCAGCCGGGGCTGGTTTTGTACCGGTTCGGAGCGGCACTGTTCTACGCGAATGCGGGAGGATTTGCCGACGATATTCTGGGGCTGGTGGGTCCGGCGCCCTCGCGGCTGCGATGGCTGATCGTCGACGGGGAGGCGATCACGAATCTGGATTTCAGCGCCGCTCGCGTGATTCTGGAGCTGCAAAAGAGCCTGGCAGATGCGGGAGTGACGCTGGGGTTTGCGAGGTTGCCGTGGGGGACGAAGGCCGATTGCGATCGGCATCATCTGACCGAGGCGATCGGGTCGAAGCGATTCTTCAACCGGTTACATGATGCGGTGGATGCGTTCGATGCGTCCGACGGATTGTAGGCGGTGCTGATGTTCGCGCATTGGCATCCATCCAAAGCCAGGTCTTGAAATCGAGACCTGGCGCACCCAAAGGAGTTGTCCTGTTGACCTTCGGCACGCTCTATGGGCGGCGCGCCGGGGTGCTACATCGGGTTAGTGCCGCAGATGTAGGCTTCGAGCTGGCGGATGGTGGTCTCCTGCTCGGTGATGACCCAGTTGACCAGGTCGCCGATGGAGATCATGCCGACGACTGCGTTGTGTTCGACGACGGGAAGATGGCGGATGCGGTGGTTGGTGATGATGTGCATACATTCGCCTACGGTCTGGCGGGGAGAGACGAAGATGACGGGGCTGGTCATGATGTCCGAGACCGGGGTGTCCTTGGACGAGCGGCCCTGCAGGATGATCTTGCGGGCATAGTCGCGCTCGGAGATGATGCCGAGGAGGAGTCCTTTCTCCATGACGAGCAGCGCACCGACCTGGCTTTCGGCCATGGACTCGATAGCTTGATAGACGGATGCGGTGGGTACGATGGACACAACTTGTCCGTGCTTTTGCTTGAGGAGCATACTGATGGTCGCCGCGAATTCGCTCATCGATCACCTCGGGCATCGAATAGTATGCCTGCGGGAAAGCTGGGTCAACTGCAGAAAACGCAGGCGTCCGGCCGCCTGGAGTCTCGCGGCACTATCCGAGCGGTATCATAAACTTATGCAGAGCTTCGACACATTGCTGCGAGAGGCTGAGCTGGCGCATGGACATCTTTGCGCCGGGCAGATTCTGGGCGTGCGTATGGCGATTCTGGGCTGCGAGAGACTGGGCATCGATGATCCGAAGGGCGCGGATCGCAAACGGCTGGTGACGTTTGTCGAGATCGATCGCTGTGCAACGGATGCGATTGCGGTGGTGACGGGATGCCGGCTGGGTAAGCGGGCGATCAAGTTTCGCGACTGGGGCAAGATGGCTGCGACGTTTGTGGATCTGAGTTCTCCGCTGACGGAGTATGGCAGTGCCGCGGTGTACAAAGGCGTGCGGGTGGCGGCGTTGGAGTCTTCGAAGCAACGCGCGCGCGAGCTGTATCCGCAGGTGGAGAACAAGAATCAGCAGCAGATGCTGGCGTATCGCGAGATGAGTGCGGACGACCTCTTCAGCGAGGAGTGGGTACGCGTTGCGGTTGCTGCGCGGGAGATGCCGGGCTACAAGTCGGCGCGGATTACGTGCGCGCGGTGCGGCGAGGGGATCAACTACGACCGCGAGCTGGTTCGCGATGGCGAGACGCTGTGCGTCGGGTGCGCGCTGCCCGAGGACAGGTACTATCAGCCGCTGCATTGAACGCATGACCAACGCGTGGAATGCGCCTGTGTGAAGGTGCGGGGTGATGAAATGGCTCAACCGGTACTTGCGTTTCTGCGACAGTCGCTGCGGCTGAAAGCGTCGTGCGCGGCGTGTGTGAAGGATGCGAAGCCGGGGCCGGTTCATCATGTTCGGTCGGCGTCGCGGCGGATGGAGGCAACGCTCGAACTGCTGACCCTGAAGGGAGGGGTCGGTGGTTTGAGAGCGGCATCGGAGCCGCTGCGGAGATCGCTGCGCAAGATCCGCAGGGCCGCTGGTGAGGTGCGCGACCTGGATGTGCTGTGTGACTTACTTGCCGCCTATGAGAAGAGCGCTGCCGTGGAGCGTCTTGACCGTGCGTTGCGACGTGCGAGAGAGAAGGCCGCGAGGAGACTGCAGGAGCGGCTGGGAAAAGAGGAGAGCAGGATGCGTCGTGCGCTCGACGGCCTGGAGGTCGCCCTTGAGCCAGCGCTCGATGTGACGTTGTCGGGCGAGGCGCTGGTTGCGATTGCGCGGAGCTCGTTTGCGAAGGCTGTTCGCGGACTTGATGCCGGGGAGGACGAGCAGCTTCATTCCGTTCGCAAGGCATGCAAGATGGCGCGGTATGTGGCGGAGCTGGGTTTGGAGGATTCGAGCGAGGCCGCACGGATGGCCGCGCGCTTTGAAGCGGTGCAGCGGACGCTTGGCGAGTGGCACGATCATCTGCTGCTTTTGCAGGAGGCGAGAGCGAAGGCGGATGCGGGCGATGAGCTGGTGGTGAGGCTGGCGGCGGACAGCATCCGGATGCGGCGTACGGCTAGAGTCGCGGCAGAGCGCCTGATCAAGACACTTTCAGCTTGAGCGCGCCCCTGCCTCTGCGGCGTCGAAGAAACTGTTGAAAGAGCGAACAGCTTGACACGATCTTCGCCGATGTTCTGGATGATGTGGATCGAGCGGAGGAGCACATCTGTTGCGGTCGCGGCTTGGCTCATTCGGTTGTCCGGCTGTGATAGCCTCCAGCAAGGGTTGTGTTTGTGCGGTGACCCGTTTTCGCTCATGCCTGTGACTCTCCCCAAACTTTTGGTGCTGTTGTGTGTTGCGGCTTCCGCATTGGCGCGGGGCGGCACTGAGTGTGCGGCACAGAGCAGTTCCGCGAGCAAGATACCGGCGGACAGCACGTCTCTGCCGGATGCACCGGCGCCGCAGAACACGGCTGGATCTTCTGCTTCAGCGGGCGCGAGCGCAGACGGTTCAGCGTCCGAGGATATTACGCTGGCGGGTGCGCCGCGCCGGTTCTTTGCGGACCAGAAGGCGATCTGGACGAGTCCGCTGCACATTCGTCCGCTGGATGCGATCTACCTGCTTCCGCTGGGCGCCGCGACTGGAGTGTTGATCGGCAGCGATCACCACACGATGACGTCGCTGATTCATATCAATACGGTCGACCAGAATCATTTCAGTACGCTGTCGACGGCGGGTGTGGTTGCGCTGGGGGCGCTGCCGGCAAGTATGTATTTCTGGAGCCTGCGGTCGGATGCTCCGCAGGCGCATGAGACGGGCCTGCTGGCGGGCGAGGCGTTGGCCGATGGCCTGGTGGTCAACGAGGTGCTGAAGGTGGTCGCGCGGCGCGATCGTCCGCTGGTGAACGACGCTCAGGGGAAGTTCTTCAGTTCGAGCTGGACGGATTCGTCGTTCCCCTCGAATCACGCCGTCGCCGCGTGGTCGCTGGCCTCGGTGGTTGGCGAGGAGTATCCGGGCTGGCTGAGCAGGACCGCGGTGTACGGCGCAGCCTCCGCTGTGAGCGTGAGCCGGGTTTTGGCGGAACGGCATTTTCCTTCGGATGTGCTGGTGGGGAGTGCGGCCGGCTTCCTGATCGGCCGCTATGTGTACGACAAGCACCACAACTTCAGTCTGAACCCGTTCGACTCGACGCCTATGCCGGGGGAGATGGGTGCGCCGCGTAAGCCTCGCGTGCAGCCTTCTTCTACTGCTTCGGCTACTACTCCTTCTGCTACTTCTTCTTCTGCTTCGCCGTCGCAGTCATCGACGCTGCACTATGCTCCGGACCCGATCGCGAACCGGCCTCCGCGGCTGTTTGACGACTCGACCGATCCGGACAGCATTGGATCGCCGAATGTGCCGATGGATAGCTGGGTGTATCCGGCGCTGGAGAGGCTGGCGGCGATGGGGTTTATTCCGGGGCAGAGCGTATCGATTCGCCCATGGACAAGGCAGGAGTGCCTGCGTCAGCTCAAGATTGCCGAGGACCTGGCCGGCAACACGGACGACTACAGCCAGAGTGCGCTGACGGAGGCGACGCTGCTGATGCGCGACCTACAGGACAAGTTCGAGCGCGAGCCGGACTACTATGAGTCGCTCGATTTTGAGTCGGCGTATGCGCGGTATGGGACGATTGCGGGTCCGGCGCTGGCGGACAGCTTCCACTTCGGGCAGACGTGGTGGAACGACTTTGGGCGTCCGCTGGGACGGGGCAGCAGCGCGCTTGCGGGGTTCTCGGTGCGGGCGCACTCGGGGCGGCTGTTTTTCTTCGACCGGCAGGAGCAGCAGCATGACCCGGGCAATCCGGCGAACTCGCCCGAAGTCACAGCGTTGATCAATGTGATCGATCGCGGGCTTCCCTACTCCGATCCTCTGATCGCACCTGTGCTGCAGCAGCCTGCGTACGAACGGCAGCGTCCGCTCGAACTGTATGCGGGCGTTGCCTTCGAGGGTAACGCGTTATCTTTGGGCAAACAGGAACTTTACTGGGGTCCGACGACGATGGGCCCGCTTGCGTTTTCCAGCAATGCGGAGCCTACATACAATCTGCGTTTTGTTGCTACCCGGCCTCACCCGCTGCCGTTCTTTCCGTCGATTGGGACGTATCGCTTCGACGTCGTTCTGGGCAAGCTTTCCGGACACAGCTATCCGGCACGGCCCTGGTACAACGGGCAGAAGGCCGACTTCGTCTTCGGCAACAATCTGGAGATCAGCTTCACCCGGTGGTCGATCTTCTGGGGGGTTGGACACCCGATCACCTTGCACAGCTTCAGAGAGAACCTCTTTAGTCTCAGTTCGACTGGCGGAGGTGCAGGCGGGGGCGGAGGAAGCGCCGGTTACGGTGACAGGACCGATCCGGGCGACCGCAAGAGCAACTTCGACTTCAACTGGCATCTGCCTTTCCTGAGCCGTCTGGTGACGCTGTATGCGGATGCGTACTCCGACGACGACATCAATCCCATCGACGCTCCGCGCAGGGCGGTCTGGAATCCGGGAATTTATTTTGCGAGAGTGCCATTTCTGCCACACATGGATCTCCGCGTCGAGGCTGTCAGCTCGCACGGTCTGTTTACGGATTTCGGACCGTATCACTTTTTCACCAACAGTCAATACATGGACGGAAATACGAATAAGGGTTTCCTGCTGGGCAATGCGATCGGGCGGGATTCGCGCGCGATCGAGGGAAGGTCGGGCTACTGGTTCTCGGCGCGGACGCGGGTGGAGGCGGGCTACCGCCAGAACAAAGGAGGCCTGTTGTTCCTTCCGGGAGGCAGTACCATCACGGATGGTTTCGTGAATGGCTCGTATGCCTTCAACCGGCACTGGCAGGTGCAGACTTTCACGCAGTACGAGCGGTTCCTGATTCCTTCGTACATGGCTGGGTCGCAGCATAATACGAGCGGATGGTTGTCGATTGTGTGGAATCCGGAGTTGAATCTGCATCGCTGAGCTGGGCTGCGGCTAGAGAGCATGACGGAGCTTCGTGTCTGCAGATGGGCTGGTGGAACCCGTGTCTCAAAAGCGATACATTGAGACACCATATTTCTTGCCTGTAGGGCTCAGGTTACGGGGGTGGGTTGCTTGGCGGAATGCTGTCGGGCGTAGAGCAGGCCAGCGGCGACTCCGGCGAACTGCGCGCAGGCTCTCGCGGCGAGTAGAAGCGGCGAAAGCAGTCCGATGACGGAATCTTTTCTTGCGGCGCGCAGGGCGAAGGGAAGGGTGCTGATCAGAAAGCCCGCGAGCACAAGGGCGGTGAAGGAGATTCTCGGCCGCACTGCAACATCGAGGACAAGTGCCATAAGGACGGCGGGCGCGAGGAGAAGTTGGAGCTTCATCAACTGCGGGGTGTGGCTGTCCTTTACGCCTTTCGCGGGATTCTTGCGAACGGCGAGGACTCGCCAGAAGGCGAACTTGTATTTCTTCCTGAGGTAGCTGGTGAGCGTATTCGGGTGGGTGTGGAAGACGACGGCCGTGGGGACGAATTTCATCTTCCAGCCGCGCGCGGACATGCGGTAGGAGAGTTCGACGTCCTCGGCGCAGGCTACGGGGAAGGAGGTATCGTAGCCCTCCATTTCGAGGAAGCGGTTGCGGAGAAAGCCGGCGGAGTAGGTGTCGATGAAGTCGATGCTCTCAAGGCCCTGCATGAGCCGGTATTTGTCTTCGTATTCGACCTGGACAAAGCGTGCGGTGAGGCTCTTCTGACGGGTGCGATAGGTGCCTTTGGCTCCGACTACGTCTGGCTGGCGGAAGGGTTCTAGCATCGCGTCCAGCCAGTTGGACGTGGGGACGCAGTCGTCGTCGGTGAAGAGGAGGATCTCGCCGCAGGCTTCGCGGGCTCCACGGTTGCGCGCCGATGCGGGTCCTGCGTTTTTCTGACGGATCAGACGAACGGCCGGGTAGCGCGCTGCTACTTCGGCTATGTTGTCCTTCGAGCCGTCGTCGATGACGAGGATCTCAATGTCGCGTCCTGCGGTCTGGCCTGTCAACGAGTCAAGGCACGCGCCGATGCGTGAGGCTCCGTTAAAGGTGGGGATGACGATCGATACGGGCCTGGTGTCGATCGCGGTCTCGATTGGCTGATGGGGCGCGGGAGTACCGGTCCTCGTATCGCTCATGGCTGTGAGTGGACGAGAGCTACGCCGTCGCTCCCTGCGGCTTGTTCGCGGTGCCGGTCTTGTCGTGATCGCTGCCCTTGAGGAGGTACTTCGACAGCGTCACAAAGCCTTTGACGTTGCGCTGCAGCTCGCGGCGGTCGAGAAGAGACTGCTTGAGTTTGTAGGCGAGGTAGGAGGGCGCGAGATAGAAGCTGCGGCGGGCCTTGTCGCAGAAGCTGACGAGCTGCTCGTGCGTGATGTTGGGCAGGGTGACGACGCTGTTATGCAGGCCGTCCTTGGTGAGCCACGCGCCCCAGTCTTCGATCTGGATGTAGTCGCGCTTCTTGGCCTCCTGGTAGGCGACGGTGCCGGGATAGACCATGATGGGGAAGAACTGCGCGGTATCGGGGCGAAGCTTCTTAGCGAAGTCCAGCGTCTTCTCCATGCTGGCCGGAGTCTCGTTGAGGTTGCCGACCATGAAGCAGCCGTGGACCATGATGCCTGCGTCCTGGCAGCGGCGGACGAACTTGTGCGCTTCCTCGTGGTACTTGGCGTCGCGGCGGTCGTCGTTGTTCTTCTTCATGCCGTTGATGACCTCGACGTCGCCGCTCTCGAAGCCGACGCAGAAGAGGCGGGCGCCGGCCTTGTGGAGGGTGGAGAGCAGTTCGCCTTCGGCTCCGATGTCGGCGCGGCAGTTGGCGTCGAAGGGGAGCTTGTTGCCGCGGCGTATGAGTTCGTTCGCGAGTTCGAGCGTGCGCGGCTTGCTGACGATGAAGGTGTCGTCCTCGAGCATGACGGTTTTGATCTCGGGCATCTCGCGGGCGACATAGTCGAACTCGTCGGCTACGTTCGAGACGGAGCGGTAGCGCATGGTGTGACCGCTGAAGGTCTGGGGGTAGACGCAGAACGAGCAGTGGTAGGGGCAGCCGCGGCTGGTATCGAAGACGACGAGAGGCCAGAGGGAGTGGCCGTAGAAGTAGTCGGGGGTGTGCAGGAAGCGCTTGTAGACCTCGGAGACGAAGGGCAGTTCATCGAGGTTCTTGATGGCCTCGCGCTGCTTGTTGCTTATGATTTCACCGGTGGCGCTGCGCCATACCAGGCCGTCAACGGTTGCGAGGTCCGCGCCGCACGCCTTGGCTTCGAGCCAGTCGCGGACGGTGTACTCGTACTCGCGGATGGCTACGGCCTGCAGCGCGGGGGACATCGCGAGGGTCTCTTTAGGCAGCGAAGACACGTGCCGCCCGACCATCAGGACGTGGAGGGCGGGGTTGGCGGCGACCAGGGCCTCAACGACACTGATGTCGTTAAGAATGCTGGGGGTGCTGGTGTCGCAGATGACGGCTTCGATGTTCTTGGCGGCGATCCTGTCGATGACGGCCTTGACCGAGAACCCGCCTGCGGGTGCGTCGACAAGGTCTACGTCATGGCCACTTTTGATGGCGACGCCGGCGGCGGTGGCGAGCCATTTGGGGTAGTAGAGGGTTCCACTCTTGGTCACGGCGGGGCTGCGCTGCTCTCGGGAAAATCTCGGGTGAAAGGGCGGATTGAGGAACAGCACGCGCATCAGGGAAAAACCTCCGTCGATCTTGTCAGATTACTTCTTCTATTGTACCTAGCCATGCGTCACGCGCCCGGAAATCGTTGAAACTTTCCCGTCTTGCGTAATGCAGGAATCGTGCAAGGCACTGAGGTAAAGACCTCATTATTCGAATCAAGTTGCGAAGAATTCAATGCCTCTTTTGTTCGCTGCATGGATGGCATCGAAAGTAGAATCGGCCGCAAGCATTGGAGATGCCGCTGGCAAGCGCGGATTAGAGACTTGCTCGCAAAGCATCGGCCGTCGTGTTCGAGCACGCCGTCCAATCGAAGAGCCTGCATCTGCTCAGTCCCTGCTCTTTGAGGAACTGGGCGAGCTGAGGATTAGATGCAATTTCGGTCAGTTGAGTGGCTATGTCATCGACATTGAGCGGGTCAAAGTAGAGGGCTGCGTCGCCACAGACCTCGGGCAGCGAAGCGGCGCGTGAAACCAATGCGGGAACACCCGCTGCCATGGCCTCGATGGGGGGAAGGCCAAATCCTTCATAGAGGGAGGGCATGACGAGAGCGGTGGCGTGGGCGACGAGCGAGAGCAGCTCCTGATTGGAGACGAATCCCGTGAGATGTATGCGGTCGCCGGCTCGTTGAATGCGTTCGAAGAACTCGGCTGATTCGCCGGTGATCAGGCCCTCGCTTTGCCCGATGATGACGAGATCATGGGGGATCCGGTCCTTGATGGTGAGAAAGGCTTCGACCAGACGGCCAAGATTTTTGTAGGGCTTGATGTTTCCGACGCAGACGAAGTAGGGGCGAGTGCGCAGTGGAGGCGACTGCGCGGCCGCATACCACTCTGGCGAGATGCCGAGATGCGTCGGAATAATGTTGTCTTCGCGGGTGCCTGTGGTAAGGCGCAGAAGCTCGGCTTTGCTGAAGTTTGAAACCGTGAAGATGACTGAGGCCCGTTTTCGCAAGGCGCGGAACATAGTACGGGCGTAGACGCTTTTCTTGAAATTACCGGCGATTTCCGGCACGATCAGGTGGCTCATATCATGGACCGTGACCGCCAATTTACCGCGATAGGCCAGCGGGATCGTGTAGTAGGGAGAGAAGAAGAGATCGGAGTCGCGGGGGATGGCGAGCGGAAGTTGCACCTGTTCGGCCAGCGAATAGCGTCCGGCTTTGCAGTCGATGAGTCTGACATTCGCGGCGCGGGTCCACGGAAACTCTTCCAGGCGCGCGCGGTCTCCGATACCGGTGATCGAGACGTCGCTTAACCGCTCGACGATGCCGGGCAGGATGCCCTTGATGTAAATGCCGACCCCGGAGGAGTCGATCCAGCGCAGGTCGATCGCAAGTGTCTTGTGAGTTCGCATGAAAGAGGTGTTGGTTGCGGGCGAATGCCAGACGTGTCTTTCGGAGTAGTCTACAAACGATACGGTCGAGAACAGGGAGTGTCGTGAATCGAATTGGCAGCGGAACGGGACGGCATGTCCTGTGCCACCGGATTGCGAGGTGGTATGCGGCGGGGCTGTTCTCGCTCTATGCTCTGCTGTTGCTGGTGCATCGTGCCGCACCGGCTTTAACGGATTATAGCGATTGGACCTACGAAGGCGTCCTGCTGCGCAATCACCTGCTGGGGATGAGCGATCCGTACCATGTGCTGAAACATTATCCGGTGCCGAATAGTTTAACCACCGTGGGGATAGGTCTGTTGGCGCTGGTGTTCTCGTGGCAGCTTGCGGCGAAGCTGTGGCTTTGCGTCCTGCTCCTCGTTGCGCTGCTCTCGGCGAAGCACATGATGCGTAGCTGCAGTGCGGATGTTGCTATGTGGCTGATAGCTCCGGCAGCGATTTTTCTCAACGTGAACCTCTGGTATGGATTTATCAATTTCCAGTGGGGCCTTTGCTGGTCAGTCTTGATCGCATCGTTATTGCTGCGCGGCGAGCGGAGGGACTGGATCTTCGGAGTGCTGCTGACTCTCGCCTTCTTTTCTCACATGATCCCATTCACCTTTTCCGCTCTGCTCTTGATCCTGTTTGCGCTTCAAACCCGGCGGCTCAGACTTCTATGGCAATTGGTTCCGGGGATATTGCTTAGCCTGTGGTATCTGTTCGGCAGATTCATAATGGAGGGCAACGCGGACGGACATGCCGGCATGGTAAACCCGGTGCGGACCTACTCTGCGGCTTTCTGGGCTTACAAGGTGAACTCGTATCTGAAGTCGTTCGGGTTCGTCAACGCGGGCACTCCGCATGGTTCAGTGAGTGTGCGCGTGCTGGGTGTACCCGTGTTCCTCTTCCTGTTTCTCTTGAACATTATTCTGTGCGGCACGATCGCGTGGTGCGTGATAACGGCGGCGCTCTCCGCCTTCCGCGAGCAGAAGAAGGAACGATTTATCTGGGTGGCGGCATCGATCTTCTTCGTGCTGTTCCTTCTTGCCCCGGGAACGATGCTTGGGATCTCCGATCCAGGCTCGCGGCTGCTGCAGACGGTGATTGCGATTGTCGTCTTTCAGTGCTTTGCAGTGGCAGGGCGCTATGCCCGAGCAAGGCGAGTGGCCGTGGTGTGTGCGATGGCGCTTCAGATTGCGGCCGTTTTCCAGTTCAACAGGGTGGTTTTCTCCCCTGAGATGAGGGCTGAGACTGTTAGACAGTTGCCGATCAGGGTCACGATCTTCAGCCATGTACCGAATCATGTGGAGGATTTCTTTTACGAGGCCCTGGAACGAGGCGATATGGCGCGGCAGATCTTTCCGACCGCAATGTTCCTGGATACTCCTGAGGCGGAGGTATTTTCACCGAATTCGCCACGGAGCTTGCCTCCATAAAGAAGATCCCTCTGCGGAAATCCGGACATGTTGCGCCCGAAGTGATCGAATGTGGAGGTGTTTGCTACGGCTTGCGGTTAGACTCGGAGAGACTCGATTCCTGTTCCCTCTGATGTGAGGGCACCCAATATTGAGAGTCTGTCGAGACGTCCCCGGCCCAGAAGTTGGTCTCCAGATGAGCGCGTGCCGGGTAAGTAGCAAACTCGTCGCGATACTCACGAACTTTCCGGATCATGAAAAAAATCGTGAAGGCGAAGGTGGGCAGGCTATCGGCCAGGATGCGAGAGAGGCCCTTGGGTAAGGGATAGAACTGGGCACCGCGAAAGGCTGTCAAGTCGTAGCCGCCCGGGAAGCAGGCATTCAGGAAGGCGAGAGTATCGTCTTTCGAAAATGGTCTGACATGGGCCGAGCAGACCTTGTGCTGTGTGGGTTGTCTGCCCATCAGGAGGAGCAAGCGATTGTGCAGCGAGCAGATATTGGGAACACCGAAGAGAAAATGGCCGCCAACCTTGAGAGAACGCGATACCTCGTGGAAGATCCAAAATATCTCTTTGGTATGTTCGAGCACCTGATTTGCCATGATCAGGTCCGCCTGACCGTTTGCAATGGGCAGTGGGTCGCGCTCGATATTGGCCACGTAGATCTGGTCGGCCTTACCCGCGAGTTTGTCTGCGTACTCGCTTCCGCCTTCCACAGCGATCAGCGTGGCCCTGGGATGAAGGCGCCTGACGATATCGAGATCTCGTCCTGAGCCTGCTCCCAGATCGACCACAACTTCAAGGCCGCTCAGGCCACGAACGAGTTGTTCTACGACATGGGGACCATAGGTCTCCCGCTGATCGGTAAATCTTCCAAGCGGATGGGATCCGCCCGCACTGCCGAATAGAGGCTTCACTTTCTCATGTTTCACAGCTTGAGATTACTGAAGCAGATGCCGAAGATCAAACGCATGCGGCGCGCGGTGCGCGTAACATTCAGAGTTGAGCTTTCCTTACGTCCTTACGCAAATTGTGCAAACACAGGGAATCTTTCAAATTAGAGGGGCCGTAAACAGGGGCAAGAATTGCCGGCATGATGCCACCAGAGCGGGTAGCACGTAAACTGAAGAGAATACCAAGGGGAGTTCGATTGGTTCGCAAGCTAAAAGTTCGCAGCTTACTCATCGAAGGCGCGGGAGAATGAAGTCTCTTACCATCACCGAAGTCCCGGAGCGCTGCCTGTGGGGCGCGCTTATCTTCTGTACCGTTTACGAATCATACAGATATCCACTTAAGATCAATCAAACGGGAACGAGTCCCACGTACTCCGATACTCCCGTAGCGTTTCAGGCAGCAAAGTTTCTCGTTGTCCTGCTGATCTGCCTTGTGGCGTTACCCTACATTCCAAAGCGCCTACTTGCCTACAAGAAGTGGGTTCTAGCGGGCCTGGTGACTTGCATGTCGGCCTATTCCGTATTCAAGGCTGCCACGGTCGAATTCGGCAACACAGCCTATATTAATGCAGCCTTCTGGCCTCTAGCCGTATTGATTCTTGTCCTATCCGCTCGCACGGTTACTTTTACCGCGCTGAATAGATACTTTCGCTTCGTTCTTTTCTATGCATTAGCTTCTACCGCGGTTGAGGTTCTGCTTTTTGTGACGATCAGACGGTTGCCGGCTCTCGCGTACGCCAACTCTCTTGCCGTCCGGTTCGGCGCATTTCTCGACGATCCGAATGGATTTTCCGCAATCTGGTACATGCTCATGGGATGGGCGTACTACTGCTATTCGGGCCGTAAACGATGGATTATGGAAGCCGTGCTTGTATTCTGTTTACTGCTGACGCAATCGTTTACAGCGATCGGTTATCTAGTATTGCTGGCGCTATTCTTCAGTTTCCGCTCCTTCGTTCGCAAGCCCAAGCCAATTCTCGTCTTAGGTCTCGGAACCATCCTTGCAGTCTTTCTAAGCTTTACCGGATCGCAACTCTTCGCGCTCCTGTCTGCGATCGTGCAGACGAGGCGCGGCAGTGTAGATGAACATCTTTCCCAAGTGACTACGACCAGCACGAGCCCAGGATTGGACTGGATATTCGGAACCTCGACCTATAAAGCCTTGGAATCTTACTGGGTGGGTTCGCTGCTGAACTTCGGAATTCCCTGGTACCTGATCAATCTGCTCGTCACCGCAACCCTGGTATTCGCGGTTTACAGGGCTTTGAAGCGGGCACGCGATCGTCGTCAGAAAGCGGTGATGTCCGGGATGCTGATGTTCTGCTGCTATTTCGTTTTTGCGAACCTCAACCTTCCCATGTTCCTTGTCTTCCCGATCAACGTTATTTTCTTTTTTTTCTGTTATTTGGTATTTTTCGGCAAGATTGTGGAACATGGCGTTGAGACTGGGCTGGGCTCAACGGGCGCGGACCCGCCGTTCGGGCCGCCTGGATACGTATAACTGGTGTCTGTGCATGGGGTGCATCGAAGCTGTCACGTCTGTCATCCGCGGTTTATTCTCAAGGCATCACCCAAATGTTAAAGGCTGGCGTGCTCCTGGGCGTGATCGCACTGCCAGTCAGATTATAGATGGGAACAACCACGTTGCCTTGCGTCGTCTGCGTATGCCGTACCCCAATGCAGGCCAAAGTTCATCGGTGCGGATTGAGCAGGGCTGGCCAGGACGACCATCTTGGAAGTT
>Ga0080006_1128446_pt1 | contig 21542 bp, 31 predicted proteins | sample RS3BMetagenome_FD_69209 | JGI IMG/M metagenome (GOLD analysis project Ga0080006, IMG submission 69209) | Ferric oxide microbial mat and aquatic microbial communities from Rainbow Spring, Yellowstone National Park, USA - RS3B (SPADES... ...
ATGCTCTCACTTCATGTATAACTCTCAAAGGATGAATGGGTATCTGATCCATCATGACTATCTTTTCAAATTGCTCAATCCATTGTTTTTCCAATTCTTTATAATAGCGATTTCTTTCTCTATAATTTTTAGGTTCTATTTCCTTTTTAATAATATCCAACAATACAGACAATGTTTCCTTGGCATCGCCTATCACACCTAATTCTATAGGTCTATTCAACGCAATGTTTTCTGCATCAATATCAATCTGAATGAATTTCTGTGTAGCATAATCACCCCATATTGGAGGTCTTCCGAATAAATCAAGGTCACCTAGCTTTGATCCTATTAATAACACTAAGTCTGCTTCATTTTGTGCTGCAATCGCTCCATAACTATGCGGAACAAGACATAACGGATGATCTTCTGGTATACACCCTCTTCCAGATACAGAAGCGGTGACGGGTATTTGAAGATATTCAGCAAGTTCGATGAGTTCTTTAGATGCTTTGGCACGCAATACACCACCTCCTGCATGAATTAAAGGTCTTTCCGCATTTATTAACATCATAGCTATCTTTTTTAACGAATCTAGATCCTGAATAGGCTTTTTCACAGGTCTGTATTTTTCTCTTTCATGAATCTTTATTTCTTCTTCGTCACCAGTTTGATGTAATATATCTGTTGGGAAATCTATATGAACAGGTCCAGGTTTGCCTGACATAGCAATCCTTATTGCTCTTTGTGTCAATTCAACAATTCTGTTCCAATGATTTATTACAACATTCCATTTAGTAACAGCTTTGAAAAGAGATAATTGATCCAGAGCCTACATTGAACCAAAATCAGGATAGGATCTGAACGTTTGATTTTGTGCCGTCATTACTAAAATAGGTATATTTTCTGCAAAAGCAGGATAAACTCCTCTTATTAAGTTAGCTGCACCAGGACCTACAGTTGCTATGACCGCCCCTAATTCACCAGTAATTCTAGCCCAAGCATCAGCAGCATGCGCAGCGTTTGCTTCATGATGAAATGTTACGAATTTTATATTGCTATCATATAGGGCATTCAAAAAAGGATAAAGCTGATCGCCAGGAACGCCAAATACATATCGAACTTCTTCTTTTTCTAGCACTCTTTTAAGGACCTCGCCTCCTGTTATCATAGCCATAGAATATCTTCATATAGATAAGGCAATTTAAATATATAAATAAGAGCTTACATATAAATAACCTTAAGAAGCTATCATTTTTAAATGAATATTACGTGAAATAATAGTCAATTTTAATTTTCTAACGATGGAAGTTAGCTAACTATACAAAGTAAGAATTGTACTGATTTCTGTGCTCTCGCGCCAAAGCTGATGTTTTCTTTTTTACTCTATTTGATTCTCAACTTTGATTCGAAGCTGTATTTCTCATTTGCTAATAGTCGAAGCGTCATAGCATCTATTCTCGTTCTAAGGAATTGGAGCTTCATTTAAATAAGGATGGCAGACCCTAAATCTGATTCTTCGTTAAAATTGAAAAATGAAAATGATAATTGTTTCTCTCAAGTCCTATCAGCCCATGATTGAGCTCATGAGGTTGCTATATATCTAAACATTCGCTTGAATTTATTCTCACCTAAATGTCGAGGCTTTTATTATTTGTAAGAAGAATAACATCTTGAAAAGCTTCAAATCCTAAAGTACTTTTTGTTTAATCCATATCTCACCAATGTTAAGAAGCAATATAATTTAATTCAACATAAGTAGAATATTGTATGTTTGATGATATTACAATACAGATAGTGGTTTTAGCTTTAATACTCGTATTACCCTTCATATCTAAAAAATATAGCATAATATCGAGTCCTTTTTCCTAGCATTAGGTATTTTTGCTGTATATTTACAGGCTTGTTATCATTTAAATTAATCGAAGAAGCATTGCTTCATCCTGTAATGATAGGAGGCTTACCGATAGGAATTACGCAAGCTGTTTTGTTTGCAGATCTCTTTTTCTATATGATTAGAGAAAGAATTGATAAAATTGCAAATAAGCTTGTAAAATCATATATTTTACCTCTTACAATTTTCGTTACCTCATTTCTATCTAGTGTTATATCTGCAATTGTCGCTAGCGCCATATTTGCTGGACTCTTAGGTTATGCGAAAATTAATAGAGAAGCTAAAGTAAAAATAACGATCATCTCTGCTTTCGCAATAGGTATCGATGCAGTGCTTTTTCCTTTAGGAGAACCATTATCTACTAAAGTTATAGCGAAATTGGGTGGAGAACCTTATCATGCTGGCTTCACTTTTTTATTCGATAATATGTGGCATATAGTTATACCCTTGCTTTTATCTTTTTAGTTTTATCGCTTTTTTACATTAAAGATAATAATGAAACTTTATTGATTTCAAAAAATGAATATGGGATGAAAGATATTTTTATGCGAACTCTAGAAGTCTATATTTTGTATTTGCTTTAACTTTATTAGGTGAATTCTTCAAGCCTTTAGCTGAACCTGTAGCGAAAACGGGAGTAGAATTTCTCTATTTCTTCGGTCTCATATCTGCTACTGTAGATAATGCAACATTAGTCGCTGCACTCGTAAGTGGAGAAATGCATCCAAGAAAATACTTGAGTTAAAACCTTCAAAAAGAATCGTTAGAATTTGCTTTGAATGGAACGGTGATGGAAATAAAAGCTTGGTTAGAATAGCAGGAGATTTAGCATATAGAAGCGGTGGAAACATAAAATTTGATTTGAAAGCTTTCAATAATGCTATACATTTAGCTTTAACAGTAATGGATAATAAGAGAGTTTTTGAAAACTTCGAGTTGATATATAATGAGTATTTTAAGAAAAGGAAAGGAATTCCTGTATTAGGAGCTACAACGTTGTTGGTTCCCCATTATGTCGATGCAGAAGAGGTTGAGAATATAGCTAAGTTCATAGCTAGCTTAAATGAAGAAATACCTTATAATCTTTTAATCTTTCATCCAGTTTTCATGATGAACGATATTCCAATAACTCCTAGGAAACAAATTGAAGAATGCTATAATGTAGCTAAAAAGCATCTTAAGTACGTTAATATTAAGCAATATGCATTTAATAGGTTATCACCGTTCTTCTCTTTCTTAGGGTTTAAAAGAAACTCCTTTAAAGATTTCTTTATGAAATGCTTTGTTTGCAGCTTCCCTTTATTATTTCAACTTCTTCAATTATAGTGAAAAAATTGTTTAAAAAATAATTTTTTAATCAGATATTAAAAAATTCAATTCATTTTTTATATACTTATGTCTTTATTTACTTAAGAAAATAATTTTCTACCTTCAGACTTAGATATTGCAACGAGTGTTTTTGTTTGGGCAATATGTGAAAGTTTAATGAAGAATTCTATAACGACTTTTTCATTAGGTGCTTCAGATATGATCACGTTATCGAATCCTCCTAATGTATAGAAATCATGAAGAATCTTCAAGCCTTTTGTTGCGAATTCTTTTTCTGCTTCATCGAAAGCTTTAAAGTCTTCTTGCGTTAACTTTTTCCTAAACCTAACTAAAGTTATAAAGTACATATAGATATTTCTCTAAAGATATAATTAAAATTAATTTTAATTAAAATTAAACGCATTGGATGGGAAATTTTATTTATTTTAAATTTAAATCAGAACAATATCATTGAGGGTTATCTTTTGAGCTATTTTTCTTTAGCTACGAAAGCTATTACATAAATTGAAAGCCATGCTCTTTCGGATGGGAGAAGTCAGATGCTAGAGTACTTAAGCTCACCATCTTCTCAATTTTTATAATATTGATGGATTTTATAAATTAATGCTTTGCAATACTTTAATAAGAGATCCCACCAATGCTTCTGCTCGAACATCCCTTTTAGAAGCAAACAAAGCAGACATTTTAGCTCTTGCAAAAGTTTTAAAAGCACTAGCCAACCTGCCAATCAAGTCATCAGAAGCCGTATCAGATCAGATTACAAGAACTCGGCAAGAAAACCCAGAACTTTAACTCTGAGATGAACTATGAATAAACTTAATATAGGAAACTACTATATGGTAAGCCATTTTATTCTTTGATATTTTATTTTTCAAAGCAAAACTTACTCTGCCCCAAGTTTTCTAGTAGAAAAATAGTTTTCAAAAGTTGTAAAGGAAAAAATAGAATATGTTTTTGTTTTTATAGTTTCTTTCCTATGACTATTATTGTTTTTCCGCAGACTAGACACGTGCCCTTGATTGCTGGTTTGCCGTTTTTTAATGTTGTGTTGGTTGGGTTTTGTATTTCGCGTTTTGCTTTGCATTTTACGCAAAATCCTTCCACCATTTTGTTTTCACCTCACTTATTATGTATACAGGATATATTTAAAACACACAAACTAGTCGCTGGGAAATTGATAATGTTTTGGTTATTCTTCAGCGATATTGTTGAAGACCCATCGTTGTTTATGTGGAGTACCCTCTTCAGGTATGAGTTAACGCTTCTTTTGAGCAAGAAGAACAAGACTACAACCAGGAAGATAAAATGGAATTCTTTCTTCAATACTAGCATAAAATGTAAATAGATTTCTTAACCACTTTGGTGGATTATTCGCGTCAAGATATGTGCTCGGAATGAGATTTGTCACAGAATGAATGGAGTATTTTCTTAAAATTTTGAATCCAAGACTGGAAAGCTCACGCTTTAAACCACTTTCTGTAAAAAGTCTTATTCTCATGTAAACAGGATTTTGAGCATCATCGAATGGATAATCAACAGAGATGTACTCTGAGGGTGAAGTAAAAATATTTCTGAGCGCTTTTTTCAATGATTCATGATATCCCAGTTTTCCATTTAAAAAACTATCCATAAGCATCCAAAAAATATCTGCATTCCGCATCGCCTCAATCTCGAGAAAAAAATGTTCCACCCGGTTTTAGTATTCTCGCAATTTCAGAAAGGGCCTGCTCATGCTTTTCAATAAAACTGAGCGTACTCCCACAAGAATTAACATGATCAAAAGTATTATCCGGAAATGGCAAGTCCGCTGCATCAGCCACAATAAAAATCGGCGGAATGTATTCACCCATCCTAACTCTTTCGATTAGAAGATTGTTTATCAATTTGTTATATTTATTCACAAAATCAAAATACACTGGGAACAAAACAATCCCATTATTAGGATTGAAAGATAACGATTTCCTTCTCGCAACTTTTATTAAATCTTTTGCAACATCTATCTCAATCACAAAAGCTCCAGCAGCAACGTGCAAAAATGATTGAAAACATGTTCCGCAACCCACATCTAACACCATTATTGGATTGTACACATTTATAACGTCTCTCACAATAAAATAATGAAGACGCGAATATAACCATGCATACCACAAATCCCGTATCTCATCATATTCATCCGCCATTTTATTAAATATATCAGCAACGCTCATTCAACTTTCATCTGCCAAACAATAATCCAATAATCGCTGATACTACTGATACTAATGAAGCTATGATGGCTGCTACCTTTTTGAACCTAGGACTTAGATTAATAGATGTATAACCATCATCGTGGTGTTGAATGAATTTGCGCTTTAAACAAAGTGTTGGTGTTTTGAGCAAAATGTTTAAGTTATTATGTATCTCAAGATCTGATACAGACTCGAGTCCTTTTAATAAGTGAATTAATCCTAAAATCGATAACGCAGTATCTACCACATCTTACCAATTACCATCATTTTCCTGGTGTTTAAAAAACCAATTAACCACTTCTTGAAGGGCATCCTTGTTGTTGTAAGGGAAATTTCCAGTACTACATAATATCCAAAGGATTACACCATTTGACCATGGCTCCCCTGTCCATAATATATCTTTCTGAATGTTATTAATAAGATATTTAACTGCCTTCGTAATAGCCGTGGATATCGTATCTTTCTCTTCTTGTGAAAGTTTCAAGTAGTAACCTAATAATTTAGAAGCCGGTAATATGAAGTACGCTGTGTAGTGCGGAGAAATAATTTTCCCGTCCGTATCTTGGAGGCTCAGAAGCCATTTTATTGCATTGTAGGCAATCTCAGATAATTCTAGGGATAGTTCAGTTTCCAATATTGCCCATACACTCCAAGAAGTTTCCCAAGGTTCATCATGCCAATTGTGCCGATTATTTTTTTGTATAAGCTTATCATCCAATGTATAGCCTTTTGATAGTGAGGATCTTTCTGAAGAAAACCTAAATGTTTTAAGCAAATTAGAGCCATAGAAGTATCCCACAATTCCTCTCCCCATGAAGCCATATCGCTTCCAATTGGTCTTTGTTGTTCTATTAACCATTTCTTAATATTATTCTGGAACGCTTGGGAAGGAAGGCTGGCTGCGAGTTCGACGTTATCTTGGAAGAGAGTTCTGTATTTTCCACGATCCTGATGAGGAGTAATATTAAATCTGCTTTTCCAATTTTTGTATTTTTCCTACACCTCTACTGTTAAAGCTGACAAACGTATACTATCTTTTTCTTATACTGCCCAGGAACTCTCGCTCAAGGTACGTGAGCTCCAACTCACCTTTGGTAAGCACTTCCTGATCTTTTGGTCTCTTTCTCGTTCTTTTTAAAGAATCTGACAAGCTTAGGAGGGAGTGAGCCATCTAAAAAAGCTTCTTCAAGTGATGCTTTACAAAGACATGACCGTGATGCAGGTAGGTTCTCAACCGCTTTTGTCAACACGTCAATAACGCTTTGATGAACGCCATTCCTTTGAGCACGTTCAGACATTGGAACAAGTCCTTCAGTTCCTGCATTCGGTATGTATTCGATTGTTCCTTCGGCATAATTGGTTACAACGCACAGCGCTGCATAACACAATGCCCGTTCACGACACAAGATAGCCTCTGGAACAATCGTCATCCCCACAATGTCTGCTCCCATACGAGCGAATAGCCTAATTTCCGAAGGAGTTTCATATCTTGGTCCGTCAACGCATATGTAAGTGGCCGAATCTCGACAGGATTTATTACTCAATTTACAACCCTTAATAAGTGCTTGCCGGAGAACTGGGCAAAATGGGGGATTCATTCTTACGAAGGCAGAGCCTCTAGAGTCGAAAAATGATAAATAACGACTGGTGAAATCGATGAAATCGTCTGGAATAACTATATCTCCGATAGAGTATCGCGTGATAGCACCTACAGAACTTAATCCAATAACCCGGTGTACTCCAGCTCGAAAGAGGGCCTCGATGATGGCTTTATACGGTACAACTGCCGGAGGAATTTCGAGCCTTTTATCGCCATTGCGAGGAATGAAAAGAACCCGTCTCCGTCCAAGTTGTAATATCGATCCTCGTACTCTAGTCCCATACCATTTACCAAGATCGATGCATTCAAGTTGACTTCCTTTAGCAAAAAGGAGCACCCCAATCGTACTGCGTCGTCCTATAATGGCGATATCCACTTTAACTCGGCTCAGGGCGTCATTACTCATAGTCAGCACCTTTTATACTTTTCTTGTCCTTATACTTAGTTCTTTCTTAGCCAGAAGGACGATCGTCCCTGCGAATATCCTCCGCCAATATGACCACTTCTTACCGATAACCAGCATGAATTTAGATAATAAGGGAATCTTAAACTTCCATTCAAAAAGATAGTCTGCGCCTTCCTCATCCACAATTACAAAACCGGAATTTTCCAAATTTCGCCGGATTAAATAATAATTGACCAGTTGCTCAGGCTGATTTTGACCTACCGCTTTTGCTATCAGATCAAAGGGAAGCCATGCTATTGAATTGGGAAAAGACACCAATACATAACCTTGTGGACAAATGGTTCTTGCCATTTCTGCAATCACTAAAGGTATAGCAAATGTGTGCTCTAGTGTCTCTGCGCACACGATTATATTAAGAGAGGCTGATCTAAACGGCATGTAAATAGCGTCAACCACCATCCATACTACGTGCTCCTTATACTGCCGACGAACAAGTTGCTTTCCCGTATATACTGCGCGTCGAGAGATGTCTGTCGCAAATACCGTGGCCCCCATCTTGCTAAGTCTTGTAGAGAAGAACCCAAGTCCACAGCCTAACTCAACGATAAGTCTATCTCGAACTTCGATCCAGTTACGTTCCAACATATAGAGCATGGCACGATACCATGAATCCCTAAGCTTAGCTTTACGGAGCAATCTTTGAGCCACCTGATTCTTTGAGTAGTGAACTTCGTTATAATATTTAACAACCTTGACCCTACGAGCGTCGCTTGTGCGTGTACCTAGCATCCACTTATGCTTTAAGTTTCTCACATACCTTGAACTCATTGTAAATATTTAAGTTTTTTCTTTAGCCTTTGAGACTGCCAACTTAAGGAGCTTATTAGGCCCCTGCTTCCTCCTAGGGCAAAAGTTGGCAGGCCAATGACCAACGATAGGAATGTTATTAATGGCATACTTTACTTCTTACAACTGGATGTAGGTAGATGGATATTAAGTATGAACATTACTCAACTGCTTTCAGAAGGCTTAAGAGATGACAGAATGAAGGAGTATGGATCAAAATACTTGGGTCCTTGATCAGCTGTTCAAAGCTTAGTTTAGAGAAGGTCTCCGTAGATAGAGTTGAAGCTAGGAAAGGGGAGAGTTCATAGGTTACGATGGGAATAAGCATAGGTTGTAAGGTTCATGCAGCCATTGAATCTTTGCCATTAAGTATCGCTATTGGTCCTGGAGATGACAGTAAAAGGTTCATTGAAGTTTTAGGAAGAATAAGAGTTAAGCGTAAAATTGAAAGGCCAATCAATAGGCCTAAAGAACTATATGCAAGCTTACGACTCAAAGAAGATAAAAGAATACCTAAGATGCATAAAAGCTAACATACCTTTAAATCCAAGGAATAAGCGTGGGGGCCTTCCATGTTATGAGATAGCCTACAAGCATGTTAGAAGTGCAGTTGAAAGGTTCTTTGCATGGCTAAAATCGTTCAGAAGGATAAGGTATGAAAGACTAACATCAACGTTCCTAGCTTTCGTATATGTAGCGTGCATCATAATGTACTTAAGGTTTTTGCAATGAGTTCTTTAAAAAGAGGCATGTCTTTTGCGTAAGCCAAACCAGTATATTAACGCATCAACGATGATCACAGGGATAAGTCTTGCTGCCACATTGAGTATACGTGAAGTGACATCACCAGGCATGAGTATTTCTCCTAATAGGATATTTACGGTGTCTATTACTACTAATGTTCCGATAAGCAGAGCCAGAAATTGCAATCGTCTATTAAAAAGTTCACTCTGTAAATGCTCATACTCCCTAGACTGTTCAACGTACTCATCCATAAGAAAATTGATCTTCTCATCAGTTGCAGGAAGCATACGATCTAGATTACCATAAGCAGCTGATACTTTGAGAAGGTTTATAATTCTAATATTGAGCCTAGAATCAAAATTATTCATTGTATCCCTGATTACAAAGAAAAATGCACGCAATTTCTTAATCTGCTCCGCGCGTGCATGTGCTTTGTATTGAGACTTATAGGGATCTTGGTTTAGTTCTTTACTATAAGCTTGCTGACTCAGATAGTAAGAGGCTAATTGGTCTAAGTAGTAACAAGCTGTCCAGATATGATGAACTAGTCGATTTATGATATCATAAAAAATGATATCTGGCCAGTAGATTCGACCGTGCGCAACGAGACCTTCCCACGAAGCGTGAAGCACCATGTCACCCATTCTCTCAGCAAGAAACTCATCCGTGTTTATATGTTTTGGGATTCGTCTCGCTTCTGTATAATCAGGCACAAGAAACTGGAATAGAAGGTTTTTATCGTTTTCCTCCAGATTAAAACCATCTATAATGGAAAAGGAGCCACCGTAAAGAGAACCATGACTCATTTCTACATTTTTGGCAACATTTAAAAAGTCTGTATCTGGCTCAGAGCTACTACGAATTTTAGTAATCAATGCGCTTAGCAAACCCACTATCCTTGGATCCTGGTGATCGATCCAAGACACAATCATCGTAAGCACATTATGAATATCTCTTGGATTTATAGGCGAAGATGAGTCGGCGAACACAGTAAGAACTATAACAGCAACGCCATCTGCAAAGAAATCAATGTCGATTTTCCCAAATGGATAAATTCTAACATGGCCAAAAGAAAAGTGACACTGGCACTTTATTTGTAGTGAGTAAATCCAATTGGATAAATAAACAGATCTCAGATTCGGATCGATATCCTTTAAATATGTAGATTTTTCAGCCTGAATAGCCTCAACTTTTAGTTCTTCTGGCAGCGAGCTATTTAGATTCCTAAGCTGTTCCAAGGAGGGTATACCTACGTAAGTTGGAAGGTAAAATTTTATGATCGGTTTCAATGAACTTTCTGGTGGAGCAGAATGATTTATTTCCATAGCATCGACCTCACGTATTGTGACCTTAAGCCATCGAGGTCTGTTAAGACACGCTCTAGCTCTTTGTTAATTTCTTTCTCAAAATCTCGTTTGGAGTTATACCTGATGAAGGTGAGATAAGGCTTGGATAGCTTTTCGCCAATCTGTCCTATCATAATCACCGAAATCTCCCTTATCTCTGGGTAATTAAGCAAGATTTCATCAACTAGTTTCTGGGCGACTAATGAATATAGCTTTGCAGGATGATTAATAATGCTCTTGCCGCTTACTGCCTCAATGGATGTCCAACGCAGTGGCGATATCAAACCATTCGCTCTGTTTCCCCTACCACTAAACCCGCATTCTCCATGTTCGATGCTACTACCTGTAACAGTAATATACACGAGTCCCTTATCTGGTATATCATCATTATTTACGCTTATTGTCCCAGTTAGCCCCGACTTTTCTAGAATCCTCATACTCTCTTTTACTACTAGATCCTTAGCCTCAAGATAATCCTGAACATCTGCAAGTTCACTACCTATAAAAGCTAAAGAAATAGTGATATTAACATTATCTCGTACACGAGAAAGCATCACCTTAATATCTGGGCCTATCATTGGTAGACGAGACCGCACGTAATCAGAATTGAGATGGTGTTCAATTTCCAGAACTAATCGTTCGCTTGGGCTCAATGGGCCATATGCAACGGCAATACTAGTATCATCAGATCTTTCATGATCAATTAAATACTCTCCGATGGCTTGTCTTGTGGGAGGAATTACCTTTGGCTGTACTTTTATGTTTTCTGGTGCAAGGCGAGGAACAATATGATTTACATACGCACGGGTCCACTCCGCTATGCGACTAGTGTCAAGTTCTTTTGGATCACCGACAAGGATTGGTATGATCTGGACAGGCTCTAGTATATTTCCACCTCGGAACGCTGGTTCAGACCTTCCACCAATTATAAGGACTTTATCTGAAAAATGATATGGAACATCGATGAGACTAGCTCTTTCTCGCACCATAGAATGTTCAATATATTCAGAAATTCCGTCCGCTAGCGAGTCTGCGTGACCGATGCCTTTCCTTTCCACAACCTCAACTTCATCTTCTGCGACTGTTGGCCCTTCAATCCTCTTTATCACTTGCCTCATGTCAAGCATCTCCGTAGATTTTAACTAATTAGTTTAGCGAATCATAACACCTCCATCTAGAATCAAAGTCTCACCAGTCATAAAAGAAGAGTCATCTGAAGCAAGGAAAACTACGACCTTAGCAATTTCCTCAGGTTGACCTAATCTTTTCAAGCTAGCTGAATTCTTAGCTACCTCAAGCTCTTCTGGCGTAGCTCCTTCTCGAACCCATTTTGTATCAAGATAACCAGGCGCTATAGCGTTTACTCTTATGTACGGTCCGAGCTCGCAGGCTAAGGACTTCGTGATACCAAGTATCGCGCTTTTTGCCACAATCCACCCAAATCCAAATTCCGCACCTCCGATCGCAGAATTACCACTCATATTTATGATTACACCATTACCTTGTTTCTGCATTTGAGGTACTACATACTTACACATGAGAAACGTGCCCATAACATCAATATTAAAAATACTCATAAACTCATCAATAGAATACTGAGACATCGGTTTCATCCAAAGACCATTACTTGTTCTACCGGCTAAGTTGACAAGCACATCAATCCGCCCAAACCGACTAATCGTCTCTTGAACTAAAGCAATAACCTGTGATTCCGCCCTGTATGGATCTGAAAAATCCACATGCATAGTCAGCATTTCACTCTGGGGACCTGGAAGTGAATTAATCACACGCTTAAGCTCTTCAAGCCGCGAATGATATTGGAGCATCAATGACGTTCCTTCCCTTCGAAGGGCGCTAACAACCGCTCTACCTATCTCCCCGCTAGCACCCGTCACTATACCTACCTTGCCTTTAAGCTTCATATCTATCTATATTTGATTATATTTTAGTTATATTTAAGTCTTCCTTGAGAAATTTGTCGCTCTGTTAACTTAAGGTTTTTCTAGGCCAAGGATTACCTTTTCCTATGTTCTTTGAACTAAACTTCAAGAGGCAGAGAATTAATCATTCTTTAGTTCTCTAAACTCTTTACTTTTAACTAACTATAGAAAGCTTCAAACGTAATTAAAGTTTTCGTTGAACGAAGTTACGTAGCAATTTTTCGACGACTATTTTCCTTGTAGTAAGAAAGTTCGTAGACTAGATAATGTTTGGAGATAGCTTAATTTATTTCACTTGTTTAACCAAGAGGAAGTAATTAGCATAGTTCAAAAACTTAGAGGAGTGATAGTATGAAGCTTAAGTTAACAAAGCAGGGAAAAATCAAAGAACGCCTATCATGCTCTTGGATAATTCAAAGTTGGGGAGAGCTACCCGAGTGGTAGGATCTAAATAAGCAATCATATTATAGGCTGGATAATTGGCAATATTCTTAATCTTAACAATATATATGATATTTCTCTTCAATATATGCGATAAAAACTGGCTCATAGCCCATTTCATTAAGCTTAGATTGTCGTAATGCCACTTCAACTTGTGACCAAATGAGGTAATTTGCACTATAGTAACTATTAGTAAAAGAGAGGAGATAGTTAAACCAAATGTCCAGAAAATTAAGGAAATAAACATACTGGGATTATCACTATAGGAGTCAAAGCTCTAATAAACCCTTTAATAACATTTCTCCAAATCACCAAACACTCCCTTATATAAGCATTCCGGTATTTAAATGTGTTGTCGAGGATGTGAGCTAGGTGATGAGCGTGTTTTTGTCACGCCCCTTCAGCTGGGATTAATACTTGAACGGTTCATTCTTATACCAAACAACCCTAGCCAACTTCCTCGCACACACAACAACCAACTCCCTACCCCTAAAACCCCTAGACCTCTTAAAAGCCGCATAATCCTTAATCAATGGATTCACACGCATCCTAGACAACGCAGCAAGATAAAAAGCAGTCCTCAAAACCCTATCACCGCGCTTAGAAATACCACCACTCGCAACACTTGCACCACTCCTCACAACAACAGGATCCAAACCACAATAAGCAACAAACTTACCAGAGAAGGAAAACGCTTCACATCACCAACCCTAGCTAAGATCATCGCACCAGTCAAAGGACCAATACCAGGAACAGTGAAAATCACATGATCCCTAGGCACAACAGCAGCAATCTCCTCCTCAACACGCCTCTTCAACTCCATCACTCTAAACAACTCCAAAGCCATTACTCTCACATCCTCCAGTACAACATCCTCAAAGCTCAAATCCCTCAACCTCAAAGAACTAAAATCACCGTTCGCAAGCCACTCCACAAACCCCTTATTAAGACCACTTCATAACTCGAGACCAAGTCCAAATCCCAGATAATCCTGTTCTGTAGTCTGATCTGCATGCTTCTGAGGAACCAGTATCTTGAGACAAGTCCTTTTAAGCTTCTCGCATGTTCCACAACTTTGCACTCACTACCTATCATGATTTGTGTGGCTATATTTTTTGCGTCTATATTGTCGCTCTTTTTTCCTCTTATTCCTTCATTCTTGAGATTTCGAGTGGGTTGAGCGTGAGTACTTCGATGCCCCTTTTTGTGAGGTATTCTATGAGTGGTATATGCTTGTGTTCTCTATTCCCACTATGATGTTCGTTCCGAACGTTTACAGTATTTTCTCATAACCATCCTCATCATTCTCAACCACTATCATCCTATCCTCCCCCAGCGCGCACGCTACCAACATACGCTTTGCCACATCAACCCCTACAAACTTCATCCCCACATGTACTACCCTTATATCTGTCATTCTCCTGACAACCTCCGGTCGAGTATGCGTGGGGGTTTGGGTCAAGCTCCCTGACGAGCTTTTAGGCTTCAGTGTGCTAGCTGACCTTAACCCCCACCAGGGCTAGGTAATAGTACTATTACCTAGCCCTTAAATCTTATATAAGGCGATAGAGGAGATTAAAAGCACTTATTCATCAAACTATGAGTTTTCCGCATTCATGGATATCGTAAAGAGTGGCATAGCTAAAGCACATGGAGGCGTACTTAGAAATTTAAATAAAATAATGTGCATAATTCTTACTGAGGACACACAAATCTGGAGAAGGAATTTCAGTCAAGACCTTTACAACAAAATCCTAAACGCTATAAATTGCATCAAAATATAAAAATTACCCTAGTTCCCATCAGGCTCCCCTCATCATCTGATATATGTTAAAAGATAATATGGATAGGAGTATCTTAACAGCTAAACCCCTCCTCGAAACCGCCTCATAAACCTTACACCAAACTCATCCAACTGAGAAAACCTCGTCTCAATGATCCTCCTCACCACAGATAAGAACCGATAATACACCCTCTCAACCTCACTCTTTATCATATTAACCCTCTTTATAGCCACATACCACACCGCCAACCCTCATAACCTCCGCAAACCCCTCATCAACATAACCCTTATCAAGAAGAAGGACACAACCCCTAAACCTCTCACAAAAATCCTCCACCCTCTCCTTCACAATAGTTATATCTTGCTTATTAGCTGGATCAACATAGATGAGGCTCAAATACCTTCCATCCATATAACACATCATTTTGTATCCTACATAGAACCCCCTTTTAATGGGTTGAACCCCACACGCTCCCCCTCCTTAATCAGGCGTGAGCTCCCCCTCTTCTCATGCCTCCCGAGCCTGGAGAGCTTCTTTGTCTCTATTGGTTTGGAGTCCACGATTCTCGAGCTTGAAGAGTCCTAGGCATTCGATTAGGAGTTTTTCGTATCTGTTGAGTCTCTCAACTACCTTGTTGTATCTTACTTTGGGGAAGAGTTTGAGGTCTTCTATTAGGATTCTGTATGCTTTTTTGTATATTCCGTCGAAGTGCTTTTGCGCCATTACGCCGAACGTTATGAGGTCGTAGAGGCTCATCTTCTCATGGTTTGCCTTTGAGGGGTGGTGTTTTTCTACAATGGGTATTATAGCGGATCTTATGAAATTGATCTCCTCCTCCAAACATCTGCACCCACGCATAAGAACTCATACTAACACATAAGCTTTATCTGATGGGAACTAGGGTGTTTTAAATAATGGGAAGATTCCATGTCCAGCATGCGAAGGTAAAGGAAAAGTACCTAAAAAAGCTATCATACGAGAAGACGACTTCATAACATCCGTGGTTGAATACGAGAAGTGTTCAACGTGTGATGGATCAGGTTTTCTTGAAATTTCAAAGGAAATTTTAGAAACAGCGAAAGAAGCTTTAAAAAGCATTAAAAATCTTTTTCCTAATTGATAACAATCAAAGATTATAGCAAACTTACCTAAAGAATAAACTCCAGAATAGCTTCACTCGATGGGAATATAATACATATATGAATATAATATATACATCTTAATAGAAAAGTTCAGAAAAAGAGTACCCGCTTCACGTAAACCTACGTGTATCTATGTCCAACATGTTTACAAGTGGACATTGAGGCATGTCTGAATGTTTCACGTAAACTGATCCATGAGTAGGTGTTTTCATGCAGAAAAATGGTAAGGATAAAATGTTCGGGGGTGCAGTTTACGAGTAGGGGTCGCTTAACGGTTGGACGTAGGTTTATGAGTGGGCGTCAGTGAAAATGGGTACGTCAGTTTACGTGAAAAATGTTTGTTGGTTTTATGTGTTTAGTTTGTGATGTTTAGGTCTTTTATTATTTTGTTTTTGTAGTGTGGTTTCGTTGAATATTTCGTTTATGAAAATAGCAATAAGTTTATTAGTTTCAGTGTGAAACTAAGTTTCGGTATGGAACTGTGACACTATTTGATCTTAAACCTAAGAAAAATAGAAATGAGCTTTTTGATAGAGAGAATGAACTTGAAGAGCTGAAAAAAGCAGTTGAGAAAAGATATCCTATTATTGCTATTTTAGGGATTAGAAGAATTGGTAAGACAAGCGTATTGAAAACGTTCCTAAATGAAATGGGTGGAATTTATTTAGATTTGAGAGGAGTTTTTAAGACTATAGAATTGCAAGAAAGGATTACTGATAGCATAAATTCTTCGATTGGAATATTTAGAAGAATACTTGAAGGGATAAGAGGAATAAGCTTTGCAGGTTTTTCTGTAGAAATCAAATGGAAAGGTAGCGATTCTATAAGCCTTGTAGGTTTGCTCAATGAAATCAATAGAAGAACCAATAATTTCATCTTAGCTTTAGATGAAGTCCAAGCAACAAAACCTCCTGTTTCAGCTCAGCTAAGAAACTTGCTAGCTTACGGTTACGATAATTTTGAAAATATAAACTTTATAGTAGCTGGCTCCGAAATAGGTTTGCTAAGAGATTTTTTAGGCATCGAAAGACCCGATTCTCCTCTATACGGTAGATACATCTATGAAATACATGTTGAAAGACTTACAAGAGAAGAATCTAAGGAATTCTTGATGCGTGGATTTAAAGAAGAAGGTTTGAATCCGCCTGTAAATATAATCGAAGAAGCATTGGATTATTTTGACGGAATAATTGGATGGCTAGCATTTTTTGGAAGGAAATATGCAGATGGTATAAGGGACTTAAAAGATTTGAAAGAAATAGCTATAAATTTAGCTTTGGATGAGCTTAAAAAGCTAAGCATTAGAGAAAGGCTTGTTCTTAAAGCCATTGCTTCAAGTTCAAATTCATGGGGTGAAGTGAGGAGATATATTGAAGAAAAAGAAGGAATAACTTTACCAAAAGCAACACTTTCAAGATTGATTGAAAAGATGGAGAAGCTAAGCATGGTAAAGGATTATCGTTTTCTGGATCCGATATACAAAGAAGCTTCATTTAAGTTATGATAAAGTGATTTCCTCCACGCATTGAAAAGGTAAGGGCTCTCTTTTCAAAGCGTTTCATCATTCCCACCATTGATACGTAGCTACATATCGCATTTGATTGACAGTAAGTAGCACAGAGAATCACCCCATTTATATTTCTCAGGATCCTGAAAAATAGGATCCTCATTGAAAAACAAATAAAATATTGCTGAACGCTCCTTCCTAGTCACATCAAGCCCTCTATCGAGATGGAGAGAAGATTTATTACCATGCATAATAGAATTTTCTTTATAAAACATTTGAATCTTTCTGTTCCCGTCCTAAAGGGCGAGGCTTTCATTTCTTTGTAAATGTATGAATAAGCTTCAAATTCGCTTCTAGTTTAGCTAAGCCAACTTGTCTTCTTATTTCTGAAACTTCTTTTTTAGAAATAATTAATATTATTATACAATAAATTGATTAAGAAGTATTCATCAAAGCATCAAAAGTATTCTTAAATATTTTACCAAACATATTCTTTTGAGGGTGCAAAGCGATCTTAAGGAAAAATTCCTTGAATTGTTAGATAAGGATAAAGAATTTCGCTACGCTGTAGCAGGCTATTTGGGGCTTGCTGATATTCTTAAAAGATTAGATAGACTTGAAGAAATCCAAACTAAAATTCTCGAAGAAATAAAGGAAATTAGAATAGAGCAGAATAAGTTATGGGAAAATCAGAATAAGATGTGGGAAGAAATTAAAGCGCTCAAAGAAAATCAAGAGAAATTATGGGAAAACCAAAATAAAATTTGGGAAGAAATAAAGGGACTTAAAGAAGGCCAGAACCAAATCTGGAAAGAAATACGAAGTTTAAGAGAAGTCCAGAACCAAATTTGGGAAGAAATACGAAGTCTTAGAGAGGATCAAAATAAAATCTGGGAAGAAATAAAGGGCCTTAAAGAAGGCCAGAACCAAATCTGGGAAGAAATAAAGAGCCTTAGAGAGGACCAAAATAAAATTTGGGAAGAAATACGAAGTCTAAGAGAAGGCCAAAATAAATTGTGGAAGGAAATTAAAAGCATACGCTTAGAGATGAGAGCAATGCGGGAAGAACAAAGAAGGCTCAGTATTACTGTTGAAAGATTAACTATTTCAGTAGAAGAAGAAGCGAGGGATGTTATAAGCTACAGGTTAAATAAAGAACTTGGTATAGAAATTAAGCTTGACAGATTGTTCATAAAAGGAAGAGAAATTAATATCTATGGTGCAAGTGGAGATATTTGCGTAATTGGAGAAGCTTCTGTTAGATTAGGACCTCGAATAGTGAACGAAGTGGAGAAAAAAATTGAGCTGATTAGGAAATATGAGCCTGAGCTTTTAAGACCTAAGTTAATAAAAGTAATATATACAGACATTGTTCTTCCTCATGTTTTGGAACTTGCTTCTAAGAATAATATTTGGGTATTGAACTGGAAAGGAGATTTGCTACCTATGAAAATAATTCAATTATAATTCCTAAGCTTATAACAATGAGTATTATAACGATTATCCTTGTAGCGATCATCCAAGGAGAAGTTATTATAAGCACTCCTAATTTAACTGCCAAGTAGTAGCCTGAATAATCGTGACCGCTGCGAGAGTAGGCATAAAAAACAAGAGGAGAGAAGACAATCTTTTTGCAACTTCTTTTCTGGCGTTTATATCTAGTGTTAACATTATTCTTCTCATTACTGTTCCCATGAATAAAGTTATGCCTGTCTATGTTCCACCAGTTATTATATGAACGTAATTCAAAATTATTAAATCGTTCAAAAGGTAAGCAACTAAGAAGCCTGCTATTACTACAATAGAGAGAGATAGACTTGTTGTTCTGTATCTTTTCACATAAGGAGGAAAGGAAACTTTATTTTCTTCTTCGGATTCCATGAATATTGTTAAAGAGACATATAAAGATTTGGAATTGGCAAATAACTAAAAACTTCACAGAAAAATGAAAAGTTATATAAGCACAAAATGTTTAAGAATTGTTAGAGTTTCCCTAAGAACAGTCCCAATAAGTTTTATTTAAGAAACGTTACGGCTATAACTTATTTATAATAGTATACTTTAGTATGGAATCTTCTATAATGTATTCACCATTAATTTTCTTAACGTAGCCATACTTAACCATTTTTTCTAAAAGCCCACCAAATCTATTATCTGGTATTGAACCTGCTCTTAATTCTACATATGCTTTTATATCTTTCCATCTTTTCAATCCTGAAGCAATAGCCTTTAGAATTGCTACATATCTAGCCCAAGAATTCTCGATTATTTTTCTTAGCTCTGAAATTTAGATTGCAGAGCCTTCTTCAATAATGCTATTAAGAGTTTCTTTATGATTAAGCTTTCTTACAGTTCTATAGTAATCATAAAGCGTTAACCATCCAGGAATACCATCTAATTCAGATATGATTTCTTTGAGTTCAGGTTCTGGTACATTTATTCCTGCTTTAGCAAAGCCTCTCTTAAGAAATTCCATGCTTTGTTCATCAGTAAATCTATCCATAAATACCTCTCTCCTTACTCTACCTCTTAATGGTGAGTCTTCAGAGTCTAATTTAAGAAAATCGCGAAGCAGACCAACTTCACTTCCTGTAATTACAAAAAATATATCCAAATATTAATCCAAATATTAATCGTTATTACTTTAGAAAAATTTTTCTTCTCATCTCTTAGGCTCATTTACCAGTAATTAAGCCTAGATCTAGGAAAATAGGAGTTCAATCTCTGGCCGGCCATAAGAAAACCAGGTTATTCGAGTTTAAAGCTACTTTTTGGCAGGAGACCATAAGAACTTTAAAAGCGATATATATGTAATGTCCTTATGACTGAAGAAAAACCTAATTTAGCTTTCAGTTTATCTCTTGCAGCAGGAATATTCATATTCCTAGCTTCTATAGTATCCTACTACCAAAACTTTAAAGGTTTAATCCTAATCCTGCCCCAATAATTCCTGATACTGTAGGTTTTATTTTTGAGATTTTAATGCGGAGGAGGTCGGCCAACTCCCTAAACACAGACTGCAGCTCTTTTACGTAACTACTAGTTATTATTAACTTTCTAAATATCGTTTTGATTAAGCTATGTTTATGTAGTGTTACCCAAGAATTCTCTTTTGATGATCTCTCAACCGATGACGAGCACCGCTCACGGGGATGGGAGTGATAAAGTGTGGATGGGATGGTAGAGGTGTTTCCCTTCACTGGCCCCAAGGACTTGAAGGTGAGAGCGTGTATGACCCTTTAAGAGGAGTGCCCGTGGCGGAATTAGAAGTGATTAAAGAAGGTAAGTTACGCCACGGGTAAACACTGGTAATCCTCCTAGATTAATATAGTCTAAATAATCTAAAAATATTATCTTATATCCGTTTAGATACAAAACATTTAAAACCCCGTAACAGAAAAATATTCATGTCAATATTCATGGTACCAATACCTCAAGGTGAACAGTTGCTAGTATTCTTCCCAATAGCTTTCATAATGACCATATTCTCTATCTATCTCATCTACCTAGTGAAGAGGGGAATCGACGGAATTGGGCTACTCCTAGTGCTATACTTCAGTGGGAGCATGGTAATGATGTTCGCAACTCTGTCCGTGTTGTTCTCCTCATCCAACCAGACTACTGAGGTGTTGGCCCTCGCTTTCAACTCGGCGTATATGGTGATCGGTCTGGTTTCTATACTCATGAGGATGAACAGGGGGGTCGGAGTCAAGGTCAGAAATTGGGTCACGCTCCTAGTTTTCGCAGTCACCATGGCCTTGTCTGAAGCCCTCATGGGAGAGGCCTTCTACGCCATGTCGACTGGACATCTCGGGAATCCCCTCTTGGGCGTGGAGAACTACTGGTACTTCGGGGTGATGATATCCGAGATGGCCTTCACCCTGTTGTACTCTTGGAGGACTTTGACTCAACCTCTCAAGAACTTCCTTACCGTAGCTCTTCCCATAATGGCGATATCCCCAGTGATCCTTCCCTCAAATCCATCTTTCGTTACAGACGTTGTATGGCTCAATGCTAGCCTAATGATTGTGGCGACTGTCCTTATCTACGAGGCGCTTTATAGGTCCAGGCTGAGGCCCGTTCAGGAGACCATGACTTCATTGGAGCTTATGCTTATCTTCACCGCCATGATGGCGGGAATCTTCTTTTACTACCTGCTGGGGAGCTGGTACCTTTTTGACTTTTCCATGATAGCGGGAATGTCGTGGTTCATATACAGGGCGCTGGTGGGCCCCAGTCACATAAAGGGGAACTACACTAGGGACTCCAAGTGGACCTTCTCTTTTGTGGCACTCACCTTCGTCATGGAGTGGCTCATGGGAGGAGTACTCGACTTCGTCTCTGGGATCTTGACCTCTG
>Ga0080006_1248807_pt1 | contig 21535 bp, 17 predicted proteins | sample RS3BMetagenome_FD_69209 | JGI IMG/M metagenome (GOLD analysis project Ga0080006, IMG submission 69209) | Ferric oxide microbial mat and aquatic microbial communities from Rainbow Spring, Yellowstone National Park, USA - RS3B (SPADES... ...
CGGCGGCTGGCCTATATAAATGTAACCCTTGTCGACAAGCGGCCTCATATATCTATAGAAGAAGGTTAAAAGAAGTGTTCGTATATGGCTCCCGTCAACATCCGCATCTGTTAATATTATAATCTTTTTATAGCGCACCGCATCAGGATTAAAGGTTTCTTTAATTCCAGTACCGATTGCTGTAACCATTGTATGAAGCTCCGCATTTCCAAATATCTTTTCATCTGTAGCCTTCTCGACGTTCAGTATTTTTCCCCTTAAGGGAAGTATAGCTTGTGTAAATCTATCACGGGCCTGCTTGCTCGAACCCGCAGCACTCTCCCCCTCAACTATAAACAATTCGGATTTTTCGGGATCCTTTTCAGTGCAGTCTGAAAGCTTTCCCGGAAGTATATCAGCATCAAACATGCCCTTCTTTCTTGCAAGCTCTCTTGCACGCCTTGCAGACTCTCTTGCCTCTGCCGCACTATAAACTTTATTAAGGATTGCAGCCGCATCTGCGGGATTCTCCTCAAGATAGCGTGAAAGCTCTGAATAGGTTGCATTTTCAACAAATGATTTTATCGTTGTGCTGCCAAGCTTCTCTTTTGTCTGGCCTTCGAATTCGGGATTCTGCATAAGCACTGAAATTATAGCAATAAGGCCCTCCCTTGTATCATCGCCCTCAATCTCAACCTCCTTCTTCTTGGCGCTTTTTTGGTTGTATGAAACAATCGCACGCGTGAGCGCCGCATGGAAGCCCGCAACATGTGTACCTCCTTCGTTTGTCTTGATTTTATTTACGAATGAGAGAAGCTCCTCTGAATATGATTTAACATACTGCATTATTATCTCGAGCTTGAAGTTGTCCTGCTCCTTTTTTATGTATATAGGTTTGCTTATATCCTCTTTTGAGCCCTTGAGATAATTTAGGAAATCGCTGAGCCCGTTCTTCGAGTAGTATTCAACAACCTTGTGCTCGCCCTCTCTTTCATCCACAAGCGTTATCTTCAAGCCCGGATTCAAGTATGCGAGATCGTTGAGCCTTTCAGTTAGCGCTATTGTATCAAAGGCCTTAACAGAGAAGATTTCAGAATCAGGCTTGAACTTTACTGTAGTTCCTGTGCCCTCTATATTCTCTTGAACAACCTCTAGGCTTGTAAGCGGCACGCCCCTGCTGAACCTCTGCCTGTATAGCTTATTATTCCTTTTAACATTAACCTCTGTATATTCTGAAAGTGCATTGACAACAGTAAGGCCGACACCGTGAAGCCCTCCAGAAACCTTATAGGCTTTGTTATCAAACTTAGCTCCTGAATGAAGGGATGTCATAATAATCTCAAGCGCAGGCTTGCCCACTTTTGGTATTATATCAACAGGTATTCCTCTGCCGTCATCGCTTATCTCTGCGGTATCAACATCGCCCTCTCTTCCAAGCTTTATTGTTATATTCTTTGCATAGCCCGCAAGAGCCTCATCAATCGCATTATCGAGAACTTCATAAAGGAGGTGGAGAAAACCTGCATTGCCGGTAGATCCGATATACATTGCAGGCCTCTTCCTGACACCCTGGACTCCGCTAAGCACCATTATATCTTTAGCGCTATATTCATCATCCATTATTTCACTCTGTTTGATTGTTTATTTTATTTTTAGATATTTTCCTAATAAATAATAAAAAGTATTAATTTTTAATAAATTTAGCTCAAATTTTAATCAATTTTAGACATATAAAAAATACAAAAATCATATATAAAATTATATATAAATAATTTGGATAAATAGCTATAAATACATTGTGATATTGGTGTAAAATTTATTATTTTTTGTTTTTATCTTCCCCTTAATTTTATTTTTATCCGCTTCGTATTGCTTCAAGTAATTCTTCAACTCCCTCAAAATAGAAATCGGGATTCTCTCTTTTCAACACGCTCTCCTTATCGAAGCCATTGCCCAATGCACATGATGCAACGCCAGCAGTTTTTGCCATGATTATATCATCAACCATATCTCCTATATAAAGCACTTTATCCTTTCTTATTCTCATTTTTCTAATTATTATATTAAGACCTGTAGGATCCGGCTTTATAACCTTTATCTTCTGCGCACTCAATACCATATCAAACATATCCCTGATCCCAAAGAGATCGAGCTCCTTATTTATACGCCATTCTGTTGCATTTGTAAACAACGCCACTTTTTTGCCTCTCGCCCTCAGTGTTGAAAGAAGAAGCTTAACATCATTATGAAGTTTAGGCTTGAAAAGGGTTAAATAAAAATCTGCAAAAACAGACATAATCCTCTCTTTGAGCTCTCTTTTAGATTCACTTTCAGAATCTATATCAATCTTTTTATGGTCTTTTCTATATTTCATCCTTTTATACAGCCAGTATGGTCCATATTTCTGATCGAGAGTGCGTATTATTTTCAAACCAGTAAGGGTTCCATCCCAATCAAACACAAATAGATCAAAATCAGATAGAGATCTTGTTTTTTTGTCTTTGTTTTTTACTTTTTCTTTTGTTTTAGATTCTTTATTATCTTGCTCTTTCTTTTTGCTTATCTTTTTAGCACCCATTTAACCAGCTTCTTTAAATCTAATTTTTTTAATTTTTTATATCTATATCTATCAACCCCAGATTATATCTATGCTCGGCTTATTTGTCATCGCCCTTGATGCTCTTGAAGATATTGAATTACTCTCTTTTTCTATTGTTATTTTTGCATTGAATTTATTCTTTATATAGTCTTGTGCGTCCATGAATGCAGATAACAAATATTTATTATCAATATCTGGAATCTTTATAAGGGTCTTTAATTTTGGCATCATAGGTGCAAGGAATTTTGATGCTTTAGCTGGATCGACACCGGAAGCATTAATTGCATCCTGCATATTCTGCTTCTCAACAAGCGTGTTATATGCTTTAAGCTTCCAATCATCTGCAAGTATTATTTTTATCTCTTTTATTGACTTATCTTTATTTGCACTGATTTTTGATGTTAATGCTATTGTTGAATTAATATCCTCAATAGTCTTTGTTATTATTTCTTCCACTGCTTCAATCTTATCGCTGATCATATCAGGATTATACGTCGGCCATTTCTCTTTAGCAGCAAAGCTCGTATTGCCTAGAAGGTGCCATAGCTCTTCTGCAAAAGCGGGCATAATCGGCGCAAACATTAATGTTATCTTTTCAAGATACTCCTTCATAACCATCTGGTTGCCGCCTCCCCTTTCTATATAGGTCTTTAGTTCTGAGTATGAATTGTAGTATATCTCTGAATAAGCATTTTTAAAGTTAAGATCCTCCATATATTCTGTTGCATTTTTGATTTTCTTATTGAGCTTTGAATAGAGCCAGTAATCTATATGCGTCAATGCATTACCATCAAGACCATTAAGATTTAATATTAGATTATAGAAGAAATCATTTCTTGAATAGATTGAGGGAATTGCATTCTTGAGGTTTATTTCAACTGCGCTATCTATATCAGCACTTGCTACTTCGATCATCTTCAATGGATCCGCACCATATTTTGCAATTCCTTTTCCAGCGGGCTCTACATTGCCAAGGCTCTTGCTCATTTTCACCCCCTCAAAATTAACGAGGCCGTTTGCTACAATCTGCTTTGGATAATACTCTTCTGTAAATATCGCAACATGATTAAACAGATACATAAGAAGATGGTTTGCAAGTAAATCAGATCCTGAATGCCTTGATGTGTTTCTATACCAGTAATCAAATGATTCTCTGCACTTCTGGAGTACTGTTACATCAATACCGCAATTCTTTGATACTTCATTGATGTCCTTGGTTCCATAAACAACATAATCAAAGAATTCAGGTTTAAGAGATTCTGCTTTAACATTGGCCGCGCGCAGTATATGGATAAAGGTATAAAGCATTGGATATATAGTAGAATCTGAAAGCGATTCTATAACATGATTTGGATTAAATGGGAATTTTGTTCCGAGCCCTTGTGCACGCTCTGCAGGGCGCAGGTCCAACCAGTCAAGAAGGTTCTCATAACTATGCCTGTATTTTTCAGGATAAAGCTTAACATATTTCTCAAATACCTCCTTTGTCTTCTCCTTCCAGGCTTTGTCGCCATAATTAATGAACCATTGATCATCGACAACCTTGACAACGATTTTTGTACCACATCTGCAGTATACCGGCGATTCATTCGCTATCGTGTAGATTATTATTGCATTCTTAGCATCAAGCATATCTTTTTTGAGCGCCTCGCGGGCTTCTGCTTCTTTTTTTCCAGAATATTTTCCTACGAGCATAACACCATAGCGTGATTCTTCACTATATACAACCTTTGTTGCGGTTTCGAGCAGATCTTCACTGGCGTTTTCGTCCAAGCCGAGTATTTCTAGGTATGCGAGCGCGGGTATGTTGTAATGCTGGGCTTCCCCCTTTCGAGCCTCTTCCTCGATGCTGCGCCCAAGGCCTTTGTTTGAGGAATTCTTCTCTATCTCGATAAGCTTCTTGTCTTGAATATCTGGTATTTTATAGCCCTCCTTCTTAAGCTTCATCAACGCGGCGTAATCGAATGGCGCATGTGATGGAACACTCATAACGACTCCAGTGCCTACATCCGGCTTTACAAAGAAGCCTGGAAGCACCGGTACTGTTTCGTTTGTTATGGGGTTTATTGCCTTCTTAGCAAGCAAAGATGATGCATCAATCTCCTGAAGTACTTCTATTTTAATCTGGTATTTTAAATTTTCAACAGCCTCTTTTGAAATATATACTTTTGAATCTTCAATCCTTGCAAGCACATATTTAGCATCCTTGTTTACAAAAAGATTTGTAACGCCGTATATAGTTTCAGGTCTGTAGGTGGCGCAGACAAAATAAGCATCGCTTTCTGCATCCTTGAATTTAATTCCTACAAACTCTTCGACCTTAACAGAAACATCTCCTTTTGTATCATGCTGTCCAACAGGATTATTCTCATTCGGACACCATCCAACAGGATACACACCAGTTACAAGATATCCTAAATCTTTAAGTTTGAAGAACTGCCATTCAACCATCTTGCTGAACATCGGCTCTGTTGAAACGATCTTCCTTCTCCAATCCATACTATATCCTGCATCAATAAATCCCTGCGCAATAACCTTGGTAAAATAATCCGCTATATACTTGGGATCCTTCATCTTTTCAATATCTTCATCCTTGACCTCATACACTCTTTTAAGAACATCTATTAATTGTGTATCATTATTTGCAATCCTCTTTGCAATTCCAACTATTGGCATTCCAGTATGATGAAAGCCGACAGGAAAGAGCACATTAAATCCTCGCATTCTTTTATATCTTGCAAATGCATCTGCGGTTGAATATGTTCTAAGATGGCCTATGTGCTGTGGCATATCTACATAAGGAATTGCTGCGGTAACAAGAAGCGCTGGCTGTCCATTAGGCTCTACTTCATATATTTTTGCAGACATCCATGCATCATGCCACTTCTTTTCTATTTCGTTATAGTTGACACTTGTTTTGAATTCATCACTCATTTTTACACCTTAAGTTAAGTATTAAAGCATATTTTTTTATTATTATAATTTTATAAATTATAAGGTTGTTTTTGTTTTTATAGCTGTTATAGTTATATTTTATATTACAATACTATTACAATACCAAACTATAAAGTTATAAGTTAGAAGCTATAAGTTAAATTATAAAACTCAAAGACCTAAAACATTATATAAAATTATATAAAATATAAATTATGATATATATTATAGAATTTATTATATTAACTATGAATTATAACTCTATTAATTATAACTCTATTAATTATACCTCTATTTAATTATAGATTATATTTCTATTATATTTATTGATATTGATGGATTATTATAAACTAAATTTTAAATAATCTAATATAAATAAATATTTAAAAATGTAATAAATTATTTGTTGGTGTTTATATGAGCAAAACCACAATAGAAAAGTATTTTAGCTTTTTTATATTTTTAGGATTTCTTTTTTATTTAGCAACATCATTTACATTCTCATTAATATATTCACAAACAAATCTATCAAACTCATTAAATGCTAATTATACTATTAAAAATATAACACTCAATACCTCATATATAAACAGATTCATAAATTTTTCAAATTTTAATGGTATAAATATATCTGAATTTAAAAATTTATCCTTCTTAAAAAATATTAAAAATTATACAAGCTTGTTTAATACTAATACACTTAATTATAATATAATATCTGGTTTGATAAATTCTAATATTATAAACTACAATTTATTCTGTACCAACTGCATAAATACAACAAATATAAACAGCCTGAATACAACAGGCTTAAATATAACAAACATTGAAGAAATTATAAAAAAGAATAATATTAATAATAATATCAATGTAAGCGTTTTTAATGGAATAGGTTTTGGATCTAATAGTATAAATTATAAAAATTATAATCTAAGTAATATTAGTTTTATTATTCCTATAAATAATATTAAATTTATTAGAAACTTTTCCAGCAGATTTAGCTCAATAATACAAAATAAGACACTTCTTGCAAATTTGATATCTAGCAATGCAACCTTTATAAGAAGCATTGCTTATAATTATACACCAAGAGGCTTTGCTCTAATCAATTCAACAATACGTAATATAAGGAATGGAAATTCATCAATTACATCGTGGAGTATGATTGGGAATGTCAGCAACGAATATATTAATGCTCAATCATTAAAAAGTGTTGCAAGTAACATTAATATTACAGCCTCAAATAATCCATATCAAAATGCATATGAAAACTTATTTTTGAACTACCTTAAAAATAAAAATAATACAAAATTAGAAAGCTATCAATTAATTTATGCGGTAAGCAATATTACAGGCAATAATGAAATTATAAAGTATATACCTTCAAATATTACTGTTCTTCATGATGAAAGCGGAACCACATTATTAGAAATAAGCAAAATAGAAAGCAATATAAGTGCACATATTTTCATAAAAAATAAAAATCTTGTAATTAAAAATATAACAATCAATCCAAAGGAGAGCACAAAAGAGATAACTTCGCTTGTGCAGGAACTTAACAGCAGTGCATTTGGAAAGATGGTACCAAAGGCTGCAGAAGCAGCTGCAAATTCAATAAACCCTATAACATATTTATACATCAACAGCACCCTGCCAGATTCTGCAATAAATTATGTAAATTATACATTCAACATAACAAAAAACTTTTTAGAAGAGCACGGTATAAATCCATCATATATAAGCCTCTTTAGATACTATGCATTAAACAATACATGGATAAAGCTTCCGACAAAAATAATAGGTGAGAATCTTACAAATTATATTTATAGATCGGAATCTCCTGGAATGTCTATTTATGCTGTAGGATATGAAGCACCCTCACAGCAACAAATTCCAAATATAACAAGCAGCGCTCTTAATGAAACAGCAAGTGCATCAAATGAAAATAGTTTATATACTATAATCGCAATTATCGCGATAATCTTAGGATTAATCTTAGTAGCTTATATAATAAAGAATGCAAGGAGAAATAAAAACCAGTAAGACTATAAAACTTACATTGATAATTAAATATAGTTGATTAAATGATCACAACAATCGATATGTTTAGGATAATTTTACTTGTTATAATAGCATTTTCCTATATGCTTTTTGATGTACTAAACAAAAGGAATATACCTACTGTATTTGCCTACGCAACATTGGGAATTGGATTGATAATGACTATATTATATATGAATGTTGAGATTATCTCTATAAGTTTTATAATTGCGGCAATAATAGCATCGCTAGGCTGGCTTGCATACAGGGCGGGGCAGGTTGGCGGAGGGGACATTATTGAATTTATTACTATATCATTGATATTGCCGATACAAAATACGCCGCTGCTTGCAAATCTAAATCAATATAGTTTTCCTTTTATCATATCTGTATTTATAACAACCGGAATAATAGCAATTGTATTTGTGCCTTTATATTACTTGCCTAAAGCATACAAGATAAAGCAAAGACTAACAGCAACAAAAACAAGTATATTCAAAAGTGTCCTTATAACAATAGCATATTTAATCTTCCTAGCACTTCTCATATTTGTATTTAATATTAATCTGCTTGCCATAATAATACTTCTCATTATTATAACATGCGCCGCAGTCTTAATAGCTTTTGAAAAATCTTTGTCAGAGGCGATGGTTACTTTTGTTGATATCAAAGATCTTGAAGAGGGAGATATGGTTGCTCCATCTTTTATCGATAAGAAAAAAGAGGTTAGATTAAAGAAATTAGGATTTTCAAATCTTATAACAAAAGAGTTCATAGAAAATGCTAGAAAAAGAGGGTTAAAAGAAAAGATTCCTGTATATAGAAATGCAATACCTCTTGCACTACCCATATTCTTCGGTTTGCTTGTATCAATTTTATTTGGAAATCTATTATTCTTTATATTTTAATATTTTATTTATTATAAATTATTGTGTATTATTTATTTTTCCTTTGTTTTGCCCTTCTTTTTTATTGTTATCAGGATATTTTAATTTTTCTTCAAAATATTCTACTAATTCTTTTATATTGTTATCAAAATATTTTAAATTATCTTTAAAATATTCTACTAATTCTTTTATATTACTATAAGGATATTTTAATTTTTCTCCAGAATATTCTACTAATTCTTTAGTCAGCTTATTCATTCCAGCACTGTAAGAAAGAAGGGATTTATTTAGTTTAGATATATCATCGCTTTTATCTACCTCTTCTATTGTGGTATTTGTTATTTTTTGGTATTCTTCAATTTTTGCTGATAAAAACTTTTTAAAACTATCAAAATCTTCTATAACAAAACTATTAGAATTTTCTATAACTTTTTTATTATCATATATTTTGTAAATGTTGAAATACTTATTTATCAGATGATCTATAGCTGAGTAATAAAGAGTAATTATATTATATATAAATGATGAATAATCTTCTAAGGGATTATTTTTTATTTCATCTTCTAAATTTTTATTTATAAGTTCTTTTTTATATTTTTCAGATTTTTCATAGGTTGTATTAAAAAGCTTAAATCCTAATGTATTATCAATAGTAATACTATTATCATCAAAATTCTTGATCTTTACAATATTTAAAATTTCATTGAATTTTCCTATATATTCTTTTTTAGGCCACCTTAACAGAACGTTACATGAAAGAGCAAAATTGTTATCATTATTATCAGCAGATTCAGTTTTGTTTTTCATTATATTCTCTATAAAACCACCAGATCTCAAGATATTGCTATAATCAATAAAAATATTAAATATTATTAAGAATGGTTAAGATTAATAACCATTTATAAATATATCACAGATATATTAATACAAATAAATCTTATATTTTATAATATTTATATTTATCTATTGTATTCTGTATATTTTATAGATTCTTACAATTGACAATTAGATATTCTGCTTGTGTAAAGGAATACAGAAAATAATAAAAGAATAAGAAAGGATAAGAATATCAAACTACGTCTATATTATCTCCTTTATAGCCGAGCTCGGTAAGTATCTTCTTTGCAGCATCCTTATGTGTTCCTTGAAGCTCTATTAAACCATCTTTGATTGTGCCTCCGCACGCTAGCGCGCGCTTGAGCTCGCGCGTTGTCTTTTCGATAGCAGAGGAATCGATCCCTTCTACGATTGTAACGAGCTTGTTGAACTTAGCCTTCTTTGTATATATTCTTATCTTTGATTCTGTTTCTCTATCTAGAACCTTGCAGACACAAAGCTCTAGCGGCAAGCCGCATTTTGGACAGGTATCAGCCATTACTCTTTAACACCTCTCTCGTTGAGAATTGTCTTTATCTTAGCGATTGTGCGCCTGATGTTCTTGGTCTTTACGACCTTGCTTGCAACACCTGTTGAAGCAACCTTCATCCTCTCCGAGCTGAGCTCTAGCTCTAGCTCCTTGAGCTTTGCCTTGAGGTTTGCGTCGGGCAGCGCCCTTATATCTTTTATCTTTATATGAAACACCTTTTAAGATTTTAATTATTTGAGCATAATTTAAATTAATATAAATAATAAACATATATATAAACATATGTGATTTAAGTTGATTTTATCTTTTTTATATCAATATATTTTTTATCAATATATAAAGTTATATACAATATAACAATAAAGTTATAATTAATAATAAATTATAATCAATTATATATTATATATCAATCAGATTTATATATTTTATTATATTCCGCTTTTACAATTATTATTTAAAATATATTTATTTTTATACCTATTTTCTTTAACTAATTTTTGCATATTTTGTTAGTTAGTGTTGGTAATTTATTAATATCTATGAACTTAAAAAGTAGGGATAAATAAATTAGTAGATAAAGAATTAAAAAACAAAAATAAAATTAAAAAGAGAAGGAGTAACCTTCTCTAATATTCAGAAATTTAGGATGTTTCCTTTGCTGATATTGTTAATGCTTGTTGGACCTGGAATGAACTGGTAGGTGATGTCTGATAAGCAACCCATACGTAACCCTGGAATGTCTGTCCTATAGTACCGAATGTTATTGGACCAGTAGAAGAATAGCATGGTAAAGCAGAAACAGATACTGTTCCACCATTTGGTATTGAAGGACCTGCTACTCCTGTTAAAGGTGCTGCAGTAGCAGTATTAGAAGTTGAAGCAGCTGGACTTGCCGCAGTATACCAAATACCATTAATCGGGTAACCATTACTACCAGCACTTGATGCACATGCTACAACAGTATTATAAATAGTACTGCCTGTGCTCTGTCCTAATGTAAAACTAAGACCACTACCGCTAAGGCTGAGACCAGAGCATGACCATCCCACTGTTCCTAGACATGATGTTCCGGTGAGGCTTGCCCCACTAAATACTCCCAACTTGAACAATATTGCCAGAACTATCGCAATTATGAGTATCGCCCATCCATATGTCATGAGGTACTCCATTGCGCTCTGTGCATGTTCTCTACTCTTTAATACATTTTTTCCGAACATGGTTATCACATTTTTTATTTTCTATTACAAAAGATAAATTTAAAAACATTACCATTGCGTGGTGAATTAGGGAAGTGTGACTAATAGGGGTTTTATTTTTTACTAAAAATATTTTCTATATTTTATACTATTATCTCTTTATTGATCTTTATTATTTTATTAATATTAATTTTTGATAAAAAAGAGAACTAAGAATTAATAATTAATCAGTTAATATATAGTTTAAGTAAATTTGGAGCAAAATTAATAATATTAATATTAATAAAAAGAAAAACAAGCGTTAAAATATTATTTATATATTTTATAAATAAATATAACTATATTATAAAATGATAATCTACAAAATATCTATAAAATAAAGTTCTTAAATTTGATAAACTATTTATAATTTTATATTGATTATTATTTATATTATTTATTTTAGTTGGTAAGTTGGTATTGATTATTTTATTAAATTTTATTAAAAATAAAATAACTAAAATAACTTATAATATTATAATAATATAGTAGTTTTTAATAATGCTATAACCTAGTGGTTTTATATTAGTGGTTTGATGGAGGATAAAAATAGAAATAAAATTAATGAAAAAAATAAAGATAAAAGAAAAGATAACAAATCCGAAGCACTTAAAGGAAATGATAAAGACAATAATAAAGATAACAATAAAGATAATGATAAAGAAAATAATAAAAATAAAAATAGTAATAAAAACAATGATAGTGCTAGCATACTCATTCCTGAAAATATTAAAAGCACCGCTGATGTCGAGGTTCCTGAAAGGCTCATCGATCAGGTTATAGGACAGAAGAATGCAAGAGAGATAATAATAAAGGCTGCTAAACAGAGAAGGCATGTTCTCCTTATAGGCGAACCCGGAACAGGCAAGACAATGCTCGCTCAGGCTATGGCTGAGATGCTACCTGCAGCGGATCTCGAGGATGTGCTTGTCTATAAGAATGTAAATGATGAAAACGAACCGCTTATCAAAACAGTCAAAACCTATCCTAATCCACCAAAGCCAGGTGAAAAGCTCGGCGATGGTCAGGGGCGTATAATTTTAATGAAGGAGAGGGCTAAAAACCGCATGATAATAAACAAGGGCGGCTCATGGCTCGTACCCGCTATAATAATAATAGTGATAGTTCTTTTCGCTATAACGCTCAGCGGCTTAGTAACCGGCGACGAGCTGATTGTATTTGCATCGCTTATACTCGGCATACTAATATTCGGCTCATTCCTCGCATTCACAGTCGGCTTAACCCATAGAGTTGGAGCAATGCCCGGTTTCGGCGATATCTCAAACGAACCAAAGCTCATAGTTGATAATACTGGAATGACACATGCACCATTCATAGATGGAACAGGTTCAAAAGCGGGTGCATTATTCGGAGACGTAAAGCATGATCCACTTCAAACAGGTGGCTTGGGTACACCACCCCATCTAAGGGTGGAGAGCGGCGGAGTGCATAAGGCAAACAAGGGTGTTTTGTATATTGATGAAATATCAAGGCTCGAACCAAAAGCACAGCAGGATCTTCTTACAGCAATGCAGGAGAAGAAATATCCAATAACAGGTCAAAGTGAAATGAGTTCTGGAGCGCTCGTTAAAACAGAGCCGGTGCCCTGCGATTTTGATCTTGTTGCAGCGGGTAACCTGCAGGATATACAGAACATGCATCCCGCGCTTAGGTCTAGAATCAGAGGCTATGGTTATGAGGTTTACATGGATTCGACTATGGAGGTTAATAAAGAGAATACCCAGAAATTAATACAGTTTATAGCCCAGGAAGTCAAGAAAGATGGAAAGATACCTCATTTTGACAGAAGCGCAATCGAAGCTGTAATAGAAGAGGCGATGAGGAGGAGTGGTAGAAAAGGCAGGTATACATTAGTGCTCAGGGATCTTGGAGGCTTGATAAGGGCTGCTGGCGACCTCGCAATAGAGCGCCATAAAAAGCTCGTTACCGAGAAAGAGGTCCTTGATGCAAAGAGGCTTGCAAACCCTATAGAAGCCCAGATTGTATCCCAAGCTGTAGAATTCAAGAAGGAGTATAGTGTATTTAAAACAAGGGGCTATAGTATAGGCAAAGTCAACGGCCTTGCGGTTATAGGCTCAACCTATCTATCATCTGGAATTGTTATGCCGATTGTTGCCGAGATAACACCCGCAAGCTCAAGAGCAGAGGGTAAATTTATACCAACCGGAAAGCTAGGCAAGATTGCAACAGAAGCAGTTAAGAATGTAAGCGCGATAATAAAGAAGCATATGGGAAGGGATGTTGTCGGCTATGATATGCATGTACAGTTCCTGCAGACCTATGAAGGTGTAGAGGGAGATAGTGCAAGCATTGCTGTTGCGATAAGCATCATAAGCGCGATGGAGAATATACCTGTTGATCAGTCGGTTGCAATGACTGGATCATTATCTGTGCGTGGAGAAGTCCTGCCTGTAGGTGGCGTAACGCAAAAGGTCGAGGCAGCGATAGCTGATGGTATTAAAACAGTGGTTCTACCAGCAAGCAATCTTGATGATGTTTATCTAACGCCGGCAGAGAAGAAAAAGATCAAGCTGGTACCTGTCAAAAACCTTGCAGAAGTAATGGAATATGCATTAAAGAAGACCAAAAGAAGAGATGAGATTATAGCAGAGTTAAAGAGGTATCAAAATCAATGATTTTTTATTTTATTTATTTTAATTTTTGTTTTATTTATTGTTTTATTTAATTTCTTTTATTTTTAATGTTTATCTTATTTATTTTATATTAATATTATTTTCATATTTTAGTTTATTATGTATTTAATTTGAATAGGTTAAATAATAATATACTTAAAAGCTTTTCAATGAATGTATTGCTTAAATTTATATCTTTATATAAAATAAAAATGTAGTGGTTTGATGAATGAAAAAAAGGATGCTGCTAAGGCGCTCAAAGAGTTTGCTAATGAAATAATCAAAGATGTCCATGAAATGAAGGCACCGAAGTTTAAAACAATCGCGAGAACCCGATCAAACATAATTTATGATGATAAAAAAGGCTATCTCAAACTCGGAAATGCAGTAGAGGAAAGAAGCTTCCTCAACGTCGCGCAGACAAAAAGGTTTATGCAAACAATCGCTATCGCGGCTAAATGCAATAAATTTGTAACCGAAAACCTTCATACTTCAATAAGGGGACTTTTCTACCAGCTTAAATACTCTCTCGGAGAGGATGTTGATGAAAATATATTCAACGAACAGGCCGAATCCAACCCTCTTATAGAGGATCTTGAAGTTTCATTAAATCTTAAAAGAGAGGACTTAAACCTTAATGCAAACAGAAAAGGAGTCCTTGCGGGCAATATGCGTGTTATAGATAGATTCGGAAATGAGAAGATTGAAATTGATACAAGCAAAACCGGAAGAAGCGGATGGGCTATACCCAGTGACGTTGATAATGATATTGAATTTGTTGATGTAAAGGCGAAATATGTTCTTGTCGTTGAGAAGGATGCATTATGGCAGAGGCTTAATGAAGACCAATTCTGGAAGAAGGAAAATTGTATATTGATAACACCACAAGGCCAGGCGGCGAGAGGAACAAGAAGATTGATAAGAAAGCTTGCTGATAAAGGTCTGCCTGTTTATGTATTCAATGATGGAGATGCATGGGGTTGGTATATCTACTGGACGATTAAAACAGGAAGCATGAATCTCGCTTATATAGGTGGGGATATTGCAACACCTGAAGCAAGGTTTATAGGGGTTACAATGTCTGATATAGAAAAATATGATTTCCTAAAAAATATGACCCTTAAAGCAACAGAGGTGGATTTAAAAAGAGCACAGGAAATGCTTCAATATCCGTGGATAAATATGCACAAGGAATGGGTTGAAGAATTAAAGAAAGTTCTAAAAACAAAGACAAAGCTAGAGCAGGATACTCTACAAGGGCCAAGGCTTACATTCGTAGATGATTATATAAGAGACAAGATTTCAAATAAAGATTATCTACCTTAATGAAATAAACAGAATAAAATACTTAATAAAATAAAATAATTATATTAGATTTTATTATATAGATTTTATTTTATTTGTATGTTTTGATCTAATATTTTAATTATATCTTTGCTTACTTCTTCAATGCTTCTATTACCATCTATTACAAAATAATTCTTATACTCCTTTTTCATTTTAATATATTCCTCTCTGGCTCTTTCAAGGATATGCTGCTTTTCGTACATCTTTGGTTTGTTTTCATTTACTCTTTTTAATATTCTATCAATTGATATATCCGCAGGCAGATCAATAATAAATGTTATATCCGGGACTAAAAACTTTTTATTGATATATTTTAGGAAGTCAACATCCAAGCCGTTTGAGGCTCCATAAGCAAAAGTTGAAAACATATAGCGATCACATAGAATAATGCTTCCTTTTTCAAGCTCGCTCTTAATTTCTGAAATATGTTTTGCCCTATCTGCTGAAAATAAAAGCTGCATTGCTATAGGATCAAAATTTTGTTTGTCGCTTATTATCTTCCTTATCAGCATTCCAATCTCGTTTGTTGTGGGCTCTTTTGTTTTTATAATCTCTCTATCAGGATACTTTTCCTTTAGGTACTTCAATGCAAGTTCAAGCTGCGTAGATTTGCCACAACCATCTATACCTTCAAAGACTATAAAAGAACCTTTCATCCTCAACCACCATCAAATATAATATTATTATAAATTATAATAAATAAAATAAATAAAAATAATAATAAGATTATAATAAATTAATAATAAATAAATTTCAGCATATTTATGCCTGCACAGCACTTATATTATTATCCCTTTCTTCTATACAGGGTATTGAAACTATCTTTTCAACCCTTTCGGCAATTGCACCATCTTCATCATAAAAATATGCAACAACCTTTAAATTATAATTATCAGGGTAATTATTCAGCCTTGTATACACCTTTGCAGGTCTGCTCAACTCTTTTTTCGGCTTCAATATTCCAATCCTCATTCTACCTACATTTAGATCTATATCGCTTGCTAATGAAAGTGGTGGGGCAACATTGATATCGCACTCACCCCAGTATAATATATTATCTGAATTATTTTTCAATGTAATCTTTAACTGCACTTCATTTCTTGAGAAGGGTTTTAAAACAGGAGGATTAAATTCAACATTGACATCGACGTTTTTTACTTCATCCATAAAATCACAATTTCTATTACTTTAATTTTAATCTGCTCTTATTAGTAATATTGGTAAAACATATAAATGTTAATCATAAAATATATAATCAGAAGTATATAATTTATAATATTATCTTGCTATATTTTATTATATCTTATCTATATTTCTACAATCTAAAATTAATATTTTGCTTGTGTAATGGGGTGTAATGATGGAGCTTAATGAAGCAAAACTTATTGAGAATGAGGTAACGTTAAGAAAGATGTCGCTTCCAAAAGATGTAAAGGAAACAAAGCGCTCGTTAATAAGATGGCTTGGGCTCGCTATGGGTATTGTAAATCCAAAAGAATCAAGACTAAGCGCACTTGAGGTAATGGATGCTTTGCTATATTTCCATTTTAAATTGAAAAAGAGCCCTAATGTAAATGAAATGCTTGAATATATAGAAAAAACATGGGAGCCTATAAATGAGAAAACATTAAGGTATCATCTACTTCAATTTACAAAACAGAATTTGATAAGACATGAGAAAGGAAAATATTATCTTACCTCATCTGAAGTTGAAGATTTTGACGAGATAAAATGGATAGAGAACTTTTTTAATATACAGGTAAATCCGATAAAAGAAAGAATAATAGAAGCATTGGTAGAGCTTAAGAATAAGAATTAATTTCTTTGCCTGAGGTAATTAAAATTATATTTTTATATTTGATATCTAGGTGAACAAATGAAGAATACAAAAATACTTTTAGAGTACTTAATAGTTGTTATTGTAATCCTTGTAGTTTCTTATGTTGCATTCAGTCTTATTGTACCTAAAACATATTCAATTAATTTAAAAGCGATGCTCGTTAACAATCAGATATTCTATCCTTATTCCGTTGCAATATATAGAATTTATATAAATAATACAGGACCAAATTATATAAAGAACCTTACAGTCGCTACTTATATAGATAATAAAACGCTCAACACATATTATGTTTCTCTTCCAGCTTATAAAGGTGCTGTAATAAATGTAAGCTATGAGATTCCAACAAATGGAAATTATATTTTCAGTGCAATCGCAGATCCTGCTGATCTCCTTAATGTTGAAAACAGGGCTAATATGAGCTCTTCGATATCATTATATGCAAATCCGGCAGAAGCGCCTTTGGTCTATTCAAGCATACCCAACAATAATATAATAGAGACAAGAAGTTTTAGTCTTCCACAGAAAGGATTATTTGCAGATTTGTATCTCTCGAGCGAGTATAATTTGACAATAGCAGATTTATTCGGACTGAATACAAACAGCAATGTTGTTAAGCCACTATTTTACAGCCTGTTAAATTATATCGCAAATATAAACGGTGCTTATGTTAAATATAGAAATGGAACGGTTGTATATTCATTATGGCTTCAGGGACCTTTGAATACAACATCCTTTAAAACACTTCTAAACAAACTGAATGAATCAATTACCAGCTATAATAGTATTATATATACAAAGCTCAGCAATTATTCAAGCTTGTGTGTAAATTACTCTGGAGGCTGGACAAAGGTCCTAATAGGGGAAAACCAAAGTGGCTTCAACTGCATGAATATGGAAAAGAATTATTCACCATTAGAGGGTAATGTATTATTAACACAGCTCAAAAACAACAAGGAACTTATCAGCCTCCAGTCAAGGCTTGAATATAGCAATTCAACACCTATAGGATCAATAATATTAAGTAGTAATAATACAATTGGAGTTGTAAATCAATCAATAAATAAATACGGATTCTTCCTTGGATATATACAGCATAACCAAGCACCAAGCACAAATCAAGCAATGGCATGCAATGGAATGGTGTTCAATTCGATAAATGCTTCTGTATGCTCTGTTGTAGTTCCTGAAACTACTCCACCCTTCAACTATACCTATCTTCTAATAAATAATACTGCATTAAAGGGCAATTACTTGATAGCAATTTATTCGTTAGTTAATAGAACATTAGGACCAAATGCGCAGGAAGGTGGTGCGGGTATTATATCATCATTAAATATAACAGGAACTCCTGTTTACTGGATGAGTACAATGTTCAAAAACAGCTGCAATAGTGGTACAAATAGTATATCATGTAATATTATTGGCACTGGGAAAAACTTTAGTGTTAATATAAAAATAAACAACCTTGGTACCTCTACAATTCATTTAAACAGTATCGCATGCTATCTTCCAGGATTTGAGAAAAACACAAGTATAAATACAATCCTAAACGCTGGTTCAAGTTACAATGTTACAACAGAGTGCCTTGGTGGAACGCTATCCTATCTTAATCCTTATATAGAATACAATTTAACGCTAAATTACACACTTAATAACAAAGTATATACCTCAAATGGTATATTAGCTCTGTCAAGCACTGGTTAAATAAAAATTAGATAAGAGGTTAAAGCATATAATATATAATATGTTATTGATTGTTATTTTCATTTTTATTATCTTTTTTAACTATATTTTTAACTATGAAATCAACCGCACCTTTTCCTGCTGGAAAAACCCTATGCTCTCCAGATTCAACAGGCAGATTCATTTCATTTGCAACTCTTTGCATCTCCTCTATATTGAGCGGTTTCTCTAAGTAAAGTGTAATATACTGCTCGCTACCAACATTTCTATATACTACAGAGAAAGTTCGTAATTCATACATCCCGGCTATTTTAACCCTTATTTTGATTTTACCCTCATTCATCAGTTTCTTAATCTTCTCGTCTGGCTCCATTTTATTTATCACCAATTCTTCTTTATCTTTTTTTATTATATAAATCTCCAAACCATAAAAACCAAACTCTCTCAATAACCTATATAGTAGAGGGTCTCTTATTTTACCAAAATTAATTTTATTTTCAAAATCGTTAAGCATTTTAGCTGAATATTTTTTTAATGTTATATATTTTCCTGGTTGCATTGGCTCGCTTAGGAACGTTGATAGTTTGGTTTCTCCACCAGTATCAAAAAACTCCATCATCCTTACCTCAGATACTTTCTCGCTAAGCATTCCAGACAAAATCTCATTTATTTTTTTATTATTGTTTTTTTCCATTAGATTAGACTCATCTGAAATTCCTAAAAATTCCTCTCCTATTATTTTTTTAACAGTTCTGATTGGTATAAAATATTTATTATTTGAATTAATTTTAACATTATCTTCTATTATTTTATCTAATCTTTCAATTATTACATCATTTTTTATTATTTTTATTATCCTGCTCTTCTTCTTTTTCTTTAGGTTTAGCAAACATAATTATACCTTTTATCTATATTTTATTCTTTAATCATTTATTGTATATTTATTATAATTATAAGTTGACAAGCATAAAATCATTGTTCAACATTCAAGAACTTTTCATTACGGGGATAAATTGCAAATTCTGGGTTGTTTATAAGATTTTCGTTATCTTTACTAATAAGATTCTCTATCATATACCTTATTATATTTGGAGCTATTTTGGTTTTTGAATTTTTACTTACTTTTACGCGCTCTTCAAAAATTCTCAACAACTCCTCTCTATTTTCTTCTTTGTTTAAGTCCTCTATATGATTTTCTACAACAAACTTCTTTAATAGGAGTTTGAAAAAGTGTTCTTCATCATTTTTCAATATAATATATTTTTTATATTTTTTATTTTTATATTTATTTTTATTTTTCAGATTGTCTTCTCCTACAGATATAATTTCTATTTTTTTCTCTTCTTTTAAAAATCCTATAGTATTAGAGAATGATGAAGTAAATGATTTATCATTTTTATTTAATCCAATCATTAAATCTTTAAAAATTGAATCTTTAAAAGTTGTATAAGAATAATTTTCAATTTCTTCTTTTTCCTCTTTATTATTTTTATTATATAAATATTCTAAAATTTTAACCTTCATTTTAGTATGTAGTGGTATATTTATATTTTGTATATTATTATTTAATATATAATTTACAATTTCTATATCAAATAAGTTAGAAATAATATGCGATTCATGCTTTGAAAATCCTGCATTTCTTAAAAGAGAAGAAATGGTGATCCCCATCATACGAAAATAATAAGCATTATCTTTTTCGTTGTTTTTTAACATATCAAAAGCAGATTTTTTATGAGCTTCAAACATTTTAGATGCTATTAATTTATAAACATCATTCGCATCTTCATCAAGAAATAAATATTTTTTTCTTTCAATGTCTTCTATTAGTTTATCAAAAGGATATTTATGTTCGTAGTTGCGATATTTGACAAAACTTAAAATATGTATTAATTTATCTTTTTTCAATTCATTAATTGCATGTTTGAGTTCTTCGCTTTCAATCTTTTCTATGAAGCTTAATGGAACTAACGGATTATTATTCTCTTGTTTTTCGCTTTTAATATTTTTATCTATGAAGCTTAATGGAACTAACGGATTCTTATTTTGGTTTTTGACTTCCCTCATTAGCTCAATAATCTTCTCTTTATTTTCATCTGAATTCACATATTTTTTCATTTAATCAACATTCTCCTTTTATTTTCTAAAATTATTGAAGCTTATACTTCAAAGATCTTACAAATTCCCTCCTCTCCTGCTTATTTTTCTCATCCTCTATACCAACCACATTGCTTCCGTCGACAACACCTATCACTGCACTGCCTTTACTTGTATTAGCGAGAATTACTTGCACAGGATTTGCGGTAGCGCAGAATATCTCTGAAACTTCTACAACATTTGATACTGCATTTTTTACATTTATAGGGTATGCATTTTTAAATAAAACAATAAAAGTATGCCCTGCTTTAATAGAGAATGCATTCTTTTCAGCAAGCTTCCTTAATCCGTCATCATTACCCTCACTTCTAACCAACTTCTGACCACTCGCTTCATTAAAAGCTAATCCAAATTTTATATTCGGCACGCTGTTTATAAGCGCTTCATATAGATCTTCTGCAGTTTTTATAAACCCTGCATGGCCTATAATAAGCTGTGTATCATCCTCTTTTTCCATTTCGACAATTGAGAAATTTAATTCTTTGTCTGCCATAAGCGCACCTTTTAAACCTTTTAATCTGCTTTAAAATAAATCTTTAGTAATTATTTATATCAATAATAAATATAACAAATAAATAGGGTTTTTAAAATATTTTAAACTTTGCTTTTTCCAATGTTTACTAAAGTGTTAAAATTTATATCTATATCACGTAGATACTTTTTAAGTGTTCCTAATTGTATAACAACCTGTATTTACCGATGCAGATAGCCTATACGATTTTCTAAATTTTTAAACATGACTATTATTTTGCTAGTAACCTCAAGCAGATGGGTTTTATAGCCAAGTCGTATTATTTTATCAAATAGGTAG
>Ga0080006_1130447_pt1 | contig 21503 bp, 36 predicted proteins | sample RS3BMetagenome_FD_69209 | JGI IMG/M metagenome (GOLD analysis project Ga0080006, IMG submission 69209) | Ferric oxide microbial mat and aquatic microbial communities from Rainbow Spring, Yellowstone National Park, USA - RS3B (SPADES... ...
TAACAAAGATTCAGAGACTGGAGAAGAGGGTCAAGGAGCTGAAGAAGCAGCTCAGGGAGAAGTCGTACCCAAGTGCAGTTTTTGGGTCGAAGAAGCTATTTCACAAGATGTCGATAGCAGATGGTCAAAGGCGCGATACCCTGAAGAAGAAGTGGATTGAGAGAAGATCTAACCACTTCTTCTCAGTTGGGCAGGCGAACCAGAGGGGGAACGGGAACACTAGGCTTCTGTGTGAGGAAGATAACTTCTCTCTTGAAATAAGGAACTGGCCTGGAGGTGATTTCAGGGTCCCGCTTCACGTCTCAAGTCACTGGTCGGAGCTCCTGAAGGGTGTGATATCAAGGGCTGAGTCTGTGAAGCTGGGAAGAAATGTTGAGCTCCTGGAGGATGATGAAGGTCTCGCCTACTCTGTCAGGGTGGTGAGGTCTTCGAAGGGATATCAGGTTCTGATATCTTTCGAGCTCGATAAGCCTCCTGTTGTGCAAAGTGATAAGCTTGCTGGAATAGATGTTAATCCTAAAGGGATAGCATGTACAATAATATCAAAGGATGGGAACCTAATTGCTACAAGGTTCTTCCATGACAATGATCTTATCACTGCATCAAAGAACAAGAGGAAGTGGATACTTGAGAATATTGTGAAAAGGATGCTTAGATGGTGTATGAATACATATGGATGTAATGCTGTAGCATTAGAGAAGCTAAGATTCAATGGTGCATATGACTTTGATTCAAAGACAAACTTCAAGCTCTCAAACTTCATGAAGAGGAAGATGCTCAATACAATAAAGCTATCTGCTCTGAAGATGAATATGCTCTCTCTAGAGGTGGACCCTGCATATTCAAGCAAGGTGGCAATCATCAAGTATGGGAAGCGCTATGGAGGGTTCAACAGGCACCAGCTTGCAGCTTTCGTCATAGCGAGGAGGGCCCTAGGTTATGGAGAGGCACCCGTCTTGGACTGCCTACCTGTGACCAAACGGGAAAGAAAGATGTGGAACCATTGTATAACGTATTATGGTTATCTTCCTCAAATCCAGACTTTGCTCCATCACAAACCGATGGAATGGAAGAGCGATGGGGATGATAATGGAGGAGGGGAGATAACAGAGCTGCTCACAGCACCACCCGCTATAACCTCATCTCAGATGGGGTTAAGCCACTCTCCCTATGACGAGAGGGAGTCAACACAAGAGAAACAACAATTGGGCGAGCGGGGAGGGCCCATCCAAACGGCCACGCCAGCCGGGGAGATGGGGTGAGAGGGCATAGAGTTAGCCCTCCGGGCACATTCATCGTGCGTCCGTCAGCGGCTATCTTCATGTGATAAGGAAGATAGTGTTATTTGCTAACTCTGAATATAGATTCCCTTGCATTGTAGCCAAGTGGCTCCAACGCCCTTTCAATGCATTCAAGCACCAGGCTATCTATCTGAGCGTTAGACGTCTTCATCATATTTTTCACTGCTGTGTATTTCCTCCAATCAAACCACTCTTGTAACTCTTGGCAGCAACGGGTTAGATTGGTTTGGCTCCAAGACATAGGCTTCGGTGGAAGGCTTTTCTCCCATCAGAACTACAGCCCTGTCCTTGACTGTGAGTTTTATGTGCCTGTCCGTCATTGATACTATCTTGTTCCTGAGCTTTGAGAATGAATTGAGCAAGAATAACACTGCATCTCCGTTCGACTGTGTCTGTATAACTCTTTGCGAGAGACTTTCTAGCAGTTCTTCCATTTCAGTTGCAAACCTGTTTTCAAGAAAACTTATACTGTCGACCACAAGCAGATGCTTATCTTTAGACCTCCTTCTTATTCTCTCTATTTCCTCTGTGAAAGAACTGTGCTCATTCCTGACACCGCTCTTGCCAAGATTCTAAAATTGCTTTTCACCCTCAGTCATGTTTTCAGTAGCAACTGCTATCCTCATTCTTTCTTTAAGGACGTCTCTGTCAACGCATCTTTCCAGATGCTGGCTCAACTCTTTGACGCTCGCTCCGAGCAGAGGTATCATGATTACACCTCTACCGAGATTAAGGAAATTAACTACAAGAGGGTATTCTATCAACCTGATTGCAGAGTAAGGTACCCTTTCATCGTATTCTATAACTAGAGAAGTTCCATGACGAAGGGGAAAGAGTATTTCGTCAAGCTCCCTGCTTCCTAAAGAATAGCCATCAGAAAAATCATTTATTGGTTTTACTCTCATTAGCCTGCTGTAATCAGGCTCCTTATATGGAGCGAAGTGCTTGAATTTCCCTCCAAGAAGTGTATATAGATACCTCTGCTGAGTTATCGATGTCCCCCTCAGCTTTTTTAGCTCTATCTCCCTGAATACCCTCGAATGTTCTTCTGACCTGGTGAGCTCTACTATTCCGTCAACCATGTAATCCATCGTTGTCATTCTTGGCTCTTCGCTTACGAATATTATCCTTGTTTCAGAGGAATCTGCTATAGCAGTGAGAGTCTTCTCAGCTCTTAACCTTTCTAAAGGTTCCATCTCTTTCGCAAGTCCATCCCACGTATCCAGAACTATAACTGGCACCTTTTTCTGGTAGATTTGAAGCATTATTGCCTCGAGAACTGCTGCTGGCGAATCCACTCTGACATCAATGAAGTCGCTTTGCTTTGAAAACCCCTCTTTCTTCATCCACGGTATCTGCTTGGCAAGCTTTGCCTCTGATACCCTTGATGATACGTATACTCCTCTCTTCCCTTTCCAAGCTCAGATAGAAGGTGAAGAGAAAGAGTAGTCTTACCTGTTCCAGCTAGTCCCTTTATGAGAAGAGTATGGCCCCTTCGCTCGAGAAACGAACGAAGTCCATCAAGCTCGAAGACAACCTCAACCAGCTGCTGAGTCACTCTACATTCCTCCAAAAATAGTTAAATTGCAGCTAGGGCATTTCAAACCTTTGTCTTAATTACATTAGAATTTTATTAAAGTATTCATCAAGCTTGAACTTCCTGTTTTAGCTCAGCGCCTTTCTTGTAATGAGGATAGCTCCCTGCAGGCATGACGACCCTATTTACTTTAACTATAAAGCCCTTTTCTGCATCTTCCATCTGAGTCGAGTTCATCAGTGCAACGCCAAAACCGACAAGCTCACCCTTCTGCGTGTAGATAGCAACAACATCACCCTTTTCAATATCAATCGATATCCTAGCCAATCCTGGGACTGCCAGCGTCGCTCCATGGCAGAGGGGGTCAACTGCTGAATCCTTAACCACGATGCCCTTCAGGTGCCCGACTGCCCTCTCTATCGGCCATACAGTTTGCCTCAACATGCTTTCCTCCCCACTTTCCCTGTACTTCTTGAAGACAATTGCAAGTTCCTGTAACCTGACAAGGCCATCCTGCTCGGATATTTTGCATACCTTCGTCCTTCTGAGTTCTGTCATCGTTGCACCTACGCCCAACACTTCACCCATATCGTACACAAGCTTCCTTATGTAGGTTCCAGCTTGGCAAAGCACTCTTACCAAGACCAAGTTTCCCTTTCTCTCAATAATCTCCATCTCATAGATCCGCCTTGTTCTGGTGATTCTCTTAACGCTGCTTCTCTGTGGAGGCCTCTGGTATATCTCTGTCGTAAATTCGTTCAAAACTTTTTGCAGCTCAGCGTCTGGTACAGGGCTGTGAAGCCTCATCACAGCATAATATTCCTTGGGACCAAGCAAAAGAGTTGACAGAGCCTTCGTTGCATCGTTTATAGCAACAGGTAACAGCCCTGTTGCCATCGGGTCCAGTGTCCCGCTGTGACCCGCAGAATCGACCCCAGCTATCCTCCTTACCCATGCAACAACCTGGTGGCTCAGTTGCCCCGATGGCTTATCAAGGGGTATGAAGCCATACCTGAGAAGTTCGTGGACTGGTCTTTCATCCGGGAAATAACCGTATCCCCCTTCAGAATCCTCGCCAACGATTTTGAGGTTTCTGAATATCTCTTCCCTGAGCCTGCTTGGCATATATTGCACCTAGTCAAGAGAAGAAACGTATTGAATAATTAGGTTTGCTACTGCTTCAGCTTCTATCTGCTCTGTATTTATCATTAGGTCAAATACTGAGAGGTCCTTCTCAAACTCATAACCGTACATCTTCTTGTAAAGCTCTGCATTTTCTCTATCCCTCACCTTCACTATTTCGAGCGCCCTGTCTACATCTATTCCATCTCTTCTGGCCATTCTCTTTGCCCTGACAAGTTGAGATGCTTTCAGCCATACCTTTATCCCATTCTGGTTCAGCCAAGGTATTGCATAGCTTGTTATTACATAACCCCCGCTGACAACAAGATGCTGAAGCCTTTTATCGACTTCAAGGTCATACCTGAAGTCTTTTCCCCTTTCCCGGAGGAACTTCTGACCGTCTTCAGTATCCCACCATTCTTCTCCCCCAACTCTGTATCCTCTCTCTCTTGCAAGCTCCTTCAACATATCTCCGCCTGATACATATTTCAAAGGAAGCTTTGACGAGATTATCCTTGCAACAGTTGTCTTCCCTACTGCTGGAGGGCCTGAAAGGACGATCGATTGCGAGGCCTAACACCTTTTATTCTACTGAGCCCAGGTGGTACCCATCAACCTGCTTATCAGCAGGTTCACTGCTGTGTATGTCAAGAAGTACCAAGTGAATAGAGGCATTCCGAACCCTGAATGAAAGGGAGTCAGCGCCTCTATAAACGGCAGCTGGGGGAGAGGTAGTGCTGGTATCTTGTAAGGAGAGACTGCAACCAGGGTTCTGAACCCTACTGCAAATGCCAAGGCAAAATAGATAAGAGTTAAGGGAAAGAGATAAGAAAAGCTTACCCTCATTCTCTCTCTTTGCGCCTTCATGTATGGATCCTGGACACTTTTCATCTTCTTCTTCAATTTATCCACTTTTGCTTGGTCCTTCTGCATTACAGCCTGCCTGTACTCCTTCATGAATGATTGGTATTCTATCGTTGCTATTCTTAGCTGGTTTACATCAGTCTTCTTCACTATGACATAGTTGGCTACGAAGCTTGAGACTATCTCTATAGGTATAACTATTATAGCTATCCAGGGAAAGGTTAGTAAAGTCGAAAGCTCGAACAATGCATTAAACACCTAAGGTTGCAAAAGGTTTGATACTGCCTTCTTTAACCTTTCTTTGCATACTGAGTTCATTATCCTCTTCCTCCATCTGCCCTAGCACTTACCTTTACCCTGATGGTGCTAAGGAACTCTGATACAGCTTCTTCCAGCTTTCCCTCAGGATTGTCTATAACTTTCATTGGTGCTCCTGTTTCTGCTGAAGCAACTACCATGAACTGCCTCGACAATTCCAGCTCCTCCTCTATCTGCTCAGGGGGCTCAAAGTCCCTCTTTCTTGCTTTATCCTGCTCTCGCCTGAATATAATCGATTGCACCGGAGCCCTAATCATAATTATATGAGTGGGGTTTATCTCCTTCAGCACATCTATCGGCAAGCCTGGCCAGAAGCCTTCAGGAGTTCTGATTACAAAATGAGTGTCTATCAGCACAAAATCGGATGATATCGAATGTATCTTCTTTGCAGCCGTCACCTGGAGAGACCTCTGCTGGGGAACGGGTAAAAAGCGAAGCTGGTCTCTATCCGTCACTCCTATCTTTTTTGCCTCCTCCATCATTACGCTTCCAAAGACAACCAGCTGAACATTCATTCCTGCAGATTTTATCTGCTCAGCAACCATGTTCAAAACAGTTGTCTTACCAACACCCGGCAATCCTCCAACTAGAACTCTGCTATGAGCCACCAAGCAAACCACCCAGTCTCGGCATAAGTTCATCTACCTGCTCCTTTATCAATGTCTGGTAGTACTGCAAAATTATATCTATCATAAGAAGCAGTCCTATGCCTGAGCCCCCATACACGCCGAATATACTTGATACCCCTGCTATAAGCCCTACAAGCAATCCACCTATTACAGTAACCGAGGGAATATATTTTGCAAGAACTAGGCCCAAAGATGCTGTTGTGCTTCTGAACCCTGGCACGCTTACCTGAGCGTCAAGGAGACTTTTTGCAGCTTTCTCAGGAGACATGCCTCCGAGTTCGACCCAGAGCTTAGCAAAGAGAACAGAAAAGACGACCATAAACAGTATAGATGTAAACGTTTGAAGTGGTTCGTGCGCAGCTTGTCCTAAGGAGTTTGGAGTTACAAGGTAATAAAGTATGCCTCCCGTAAGAACCTGTTGCCCTCCCTGGTTAGAATATGTGGCAAAGAGGTTTATAAGTGGGTTTGTACCTGCTGTTGCAAGTCTGCTCTGGAGTAGTAGAGAGAAGAACTGAAGGTTTGCTATCAGTGCTCCAACTAGTATTACAGGTATGTTACTGACATAAAGGAGTTTTATCGGATAAACTCCTGAAAAGCCCTTATACTTTTGAGATGAGATTGGTACTTCTATCCTTACACCTTCCAAGTATATTATGAATAGCATTATAGCTATCGTGGCAGCAAGCCCAATCAGGTCAGGGGCAAGCCCATTTCTATAGACTATTGTGGAGAATGTCTTTGTTGCTGTTGCGTTTATTGCAAACGGTACTATTCCGAAATAGCCTATTGATGGCTGGGCAATAGGTGAGAAGAGGTCAAGCATGAACCTCTGTGCGACACCAGCCATTATGAACAGGCTGATTCCTGAGCCAAATCCCCATCCCCTCTGTATCATCTGGTCAAGCATGAAAACAACCATGCTTGCGGCAACAAGCTGAAGTATAACTATGAGGGAAGTCATAGGACTAAGGCTTGCCCCGTTCGGTCCTCTTAAATATCCGCTGAGAGTATATAGTATCGCCTCGGCAACTATGAAGGCAACAGTAAAGACCTTGTTGAATGCTGTAAATGCTGACCTGTCTTCAGGCTTGCTAAAGTCAAGCCTTATCAGTTCTGATCCAACAAGAAGTTGAGAAATCAGTCCTGCAGTGACTATAGGTCCTATTCCCAGCTCCATCAGAGAACCTTGGGTCGATGCAAATATAGTTCTCAGTATGCTTGCAGTGTTCTGAAGGTTACCTGCTATGGCTACTCCATAAAGAGGTACTTCTGACATGACAAGAAATATCACCAAAGCTATTGCTGTCCATATGAACTTCTCTGTCAGCGAGGGTTTCTTTGTTGGCTTTGGTATTTCTGGAAGGACCGATGCGGCGCCCTTGATTATATCGGTGAAGGCCAATCCGGGGCCTATACCCCCTCTACTGGAATAACCTTTCCTCCTGCTTTCTCTACCTTTTCCTTTGCCCTTTGACTGTATCGAGCCACCCTTACTGTCAAAGGAACTTTTATCTCGCCTTCCCCTAGAAGCTTATCGTAGCCAAGAGAATGCAGGTCCAAGTTACCGTCAGCAGCATGCTTGACAGCTATTTCCTCCAGCTGACCAACGTTTAACCACTTTTCAGCCCTTGATACTGTGGGGTTGTAGAATCCATGTGAACCAAAATAGTCAGGCTGGTATTTGACTACCCAGCTCCATTTATGTTTGTGCAGACCTGCCTTTCCATAACCCCCCTTTGCTCCGTGCTTCCTATGCTGGCCCACCTGCCCCCAGCCCATAGTCCTACTTCCCCGGAGCCTTCTTACCTTTCTGAGTCGAGTAGGCAAAATCAGTATAACCTCCTTTCCTCGCAGAACATTCTACCTTCGTACCCCATACACTTAAAGCATTCGCTCCATCAATTGAGGCAGCTCTGGGTTTTCTGCGAGCATTCCATCAGCTCCGTAGAGGGTTGTGAGCTTTCTCTTGAAACCTCCTCGAGGTGGAGCCAAGTTAAAGGTATGCTTTACCCACTCTATCTTCGACCATTTCACTTTTCCCTGCAGAAGCTGCTCAGCCAGAGCATCTATCGATTCAAAACCAAACTCCTTTACCTCTTCATCAGTCATCTTCCTAACTCTCCCCTTGCTTATAAAACCCCGAGCTCTCAGCAGCTTGACCAGCTGTTCCTTTTCTATTTTGCTCCAAGCCACGAAGGCTGAAGCTGCCCTCAGCATTCCAAGAGTTGTCTCGTCTTCGCTGAGAAGAGTTGCGTTGAACTTTCTGTAGAGCCTGAGCCTCTTCATAGCTTCTGCTGCATTCCCCCTTACATTCAGTGTACCCCTGAGTCTTACAGCCAGAAGAAGAACCAAAATCATCACCTTGTTGTCAGAAGTTTATATTCGTTGAGGAAGGCATCATACAGAGCGTTGCTGATTGAAGATGGCGTGCTTGTGTTACCAAAGGTGACAGTCCAGCAGTCCTTTATCCCTGCTATTGATAACAGGTCCTTCAGTGTCTGACCTGCCACGAGCCCCAAACCTCTGGGAGCAGGCAGGATGACAACTTTGACGCTCCCGCTCTTCCCTTCAAGTTTGAACGGAACGGAATGGTTAGAACCGCACCTGCACTCCCAGCTTCCACACCCCTGCACGACGGGTATTATGTTGAGCATTGCAACTGTTGTGGCCTTATCTATTGCATTTCTCATTTGAGCAGCCTTTGCGTGTCCTACTCCGAACCAGCCGCTTTCTTCACCAACAGCTACTACGGCCCTGAACCTTGTTAGCTCCCCCGCATCAGTCTGCTTCTGAACTATGCCCACGCCTACAACGTTGCTCTTCAGGTTGGGAAGAAGTGTCTTTACTATCTCTGCTTCCCTTATCTTCCATCCGTTTTCGAAAATCTCCTGAAGAGATGTAATTTTACCCGTTGCAACAAGGTTCCCCAGCTTCGTCTTCGGTACCCAAGGGACCTGCTCTTCAGCGCCCCTTTCTGCTACTGCCATGACTACTTCTCCACCCCCCCGACTATCTTGGCTTTAACGGCTTCGAAGACTTCCGCTATCTTTTCAGGGTCGAGCTTTCTAGCTATAAGGCCAGAAAATCTCCTTTCAAACTCCTCTTTCCCCTTCAGATTCTTTGCATACTCAGATATGTGCTTGCCTGACAGCCTATCTTCGCTGGGAAAAGTCTCTTTATCTACCCTTAATTCTATTCCGGAATCGACGAGCCCCTTTGCAACTGCAGAGAGCCTTGAGCCCGGAATGTATGCCTTAAGACCTGTGTAAAGTATAACCTCTTCTTTAAGCCCAGCCTCCTTTGACTTCGTGCCAAGAAGCAGTCCTGTCAGATAGCATGCGGGCAGGCTCTTTCCGCTACCGGTCCAGCCCAGCTTCCTCAGCTGAATGGAATTTGCAGAAGCAACTACCCTATCCCCTTCTGCAGCTGGTCTAGCTATTTCTGCATAAACGTTCCTAGATGATATGAATACATGGACAAAGGGTAACCTGGAGATTATAAGTGCCCTTCTCTTCTTGTAGTCAGTCTTCCCTTCTCTTCTTCTCCTGAATATCTGAGTGTACCTGTTCTTCATGCAATGATCCCCCTTTACTGCCTCCTCTTTTCTTCATCTATCAGTTCCTTGAGGCGCCTTAGAGTTCTTACTTCTCCCCCTTTCACCTTTCTGTAAAACATTCTGAACTGCTCTGAATTCAATTCGTGTTTTGCTTTCTGTAGCTTGAGGTAAGTTCTCAAAGCCCTTACCTGTCTGACCCAGCTTTCCTTTCTGGGCTGCCTTGTAGTGCTCTTTCCTTTCTTCGAACCTACTCCCCTTCCCCTCTTTGACTTCTTTATCTTCTTTAACTTCTTCCTTGCTGAGCTTATCCCCTTTACCTGTGCAGCCCATATATCTCCAGCTCTGATCAACCTTTTCATATCTTCTCTGGTGACAGCATCCTGTATTCTATCCAGAGAGTCTTGGTTGAACCTAACTCTGCCCACACCTACCTTGAGCAGTTTTGCAGCAATCTCCTTTTTATTTGCCAGACTCATTTGGAGCTCACAACCTTACCCGGGTTCAGCACTCTCAAACCTGCCTGCCTGGCCTTCTCGATTATTGCCAGCTTCTTTCTTTTACCTACGCTTGATGCTATCTTTACTGCATTCTTTTTCGGGTCTAGCCCTTGCAGCTCTTTTATATTATGGACAAGCTTCTCGTAAAGACCAGACGGGTGAAGGCCTCTCTTGTTTTTCTGTTTCCCATAACCTACTTTTACAAGGGGTGGAGCCCCCTTTACGCTCAGTCTCACCTTATTGTCTATACCCTTTGGCTTTCTCCAGTTAGGCTTAAGCCTCTTGTACCTCCAGCTCTCAGGCCTTACGAACTTCCTTCTCAATCATTCGTTCACCTTCCTCTGGTATATGTATACACCATCAAGAAAGACCCTCTGGTCCTTACCCCTAACCTTTGTAGCCTGCTCTATATTGGCTGCAGTCTGAGCAACTCCCTCGAGAGAAGGGCCCGATACGACTATGTCATCTCCCTCAACCTTCACCTTCGTCTGCTCTCCAACTATCCTTGCCCTTCTGGGGGACCTCTCGCCATAGAAGTTCTCAAGAAGAACCTCTTGCCCCTGGACCTTTACGGTTATCGGGAAGTGAGCAAAAACAATCTTCAGCCTGTAGGTAAAACCTTCAGTTACCCCCTTGAACATATTCTTTATGTGGCTTCTGCAAGTGCTGATTATAGATCTGTCGAATTTCCTGGAAGAGATTGTCTGGAGTTTCACCTTTCCTGACTCAACCTTAATGCTGATGGGTATCTTTGAGAAGTCTCTTTGCACTTTTCCGTTTGGACCTGATACAATCAATACGCTATCCTTCATCGTCACATTAACCCCTGTAGGAGGTTCCAATACTTCCTCCAATCTTTCTTTCATTTTAGTAGACGTAGCCAAGAAGCCTCCCTCCCAGACCCTTTTGCATTGCTTCGGTATGGCTCATAACACCCTGACTTGTAGTTACAATAAGCATGCCAACATTGACTGCAGGCAAGTACCTCCTCTCCCAAAAGTAGTATTTGTCCACAGATACCGGGTACCTCGGGGTTATTGAGCCACACTTTGTTATCCTTCCGAGAAGTTGTACCCTCAACTTCCCCCTTATTCCATCATCTATAAATTCGAATTCTCCTATATACTTCCCCTTCTGCATAACCCTCAGCACTTCCTGAGCAAGCTTGGACGCTGGAATTACAAGACATTCCTTCCTGTTTCTCAGCTCGTTGTTGTATATTGTTGAGAAAAGGTTTGGAAGAACTGATGAAGCTGGCAAAACAATCACCTCTATTCGAACTTCTGGAAGCCCATCTTTTCAGCTACTTCCCTGAAGCATTGTCTGCAGACCATCAGGTTGTACTTCTGAATTACTGGTCCGTACTGACCGCACCTTCTGCAGGGTCTAGCCCCCTTACCAAACTTTCTCTTCTTGCCATGCCTTATCTTTACCATTTAGACCACCTCAGCTCCCATAGCTGTTCTGAAGAACTCTATCGCTTCATCCCTTGAAACCCTCTGACTTATGTGCACCTTCGACGCAGCCCTTCTTCTTCTCTGCACTCTCATTCCAGACTTCTCCAAAGAAACAGAGACATCCATTCCGAATATACCTATTTCGGGGTCATACTTCATTCCCGGAATGTCAATATGTTCTCTCAGGCCAAAGCTGACGTTTCCCAGCTGATCAAAAGAGCTGGCCTTGATGGAATTTCCCTTTGCCTGAAGAAGTCTCTTTAGCACGTCATGGGCCCTCTGCTTCCTCAAGGTAACTATAACAGCTATAGGCTCGCCCTTGTGTATTCCAAAATCTCTTATTGTTCTCTTCGCATCTCTCTGACTTGGCTTCTGACCTGTCAGGTTCTCAAGAACCTTCGATGCCTTCTCCAGAGCTTCTCCTGACTTACCAACTGCTATATTCAGGGTAACCTTCCCTATTCTCACAGTCTGCATAGGGTTCAACTGTCTCTGCACTGTTGCCATAACTTATCACTCTCTCCTCACAGGAAGAGAAACGAAGGGTTTGTCTTTGCCCACTGGTATAACTAAATTCATAGGAAGTATCACTTCCCCCTCAGAGAGGTTCAGCCTGACGCTTCTGGGATTTGAGAATGTTCCATCTATCAATTCTACGACTTCGCCGTAAGAGCCGAGCCTTCTCCCTCCTATCACAAGCGCCAGATAACCCTTCTTCATGGGTACAACCTCTTTTATTTCCTGTTTTGGTAATGTAATGAGCAGGCTGTCGCCAACTTTGACCTTTGAACTATCATCAATTATGAAAGACCTGCCATCATGAGTACCAACCTGCACCTTTGCGCCCTTTACCGTCAGCTTTCTCAAAACCTGACTGAGTTTGACATTCTTTTCCTCCTCAGGTATGGGAAAAGGATGCACGGGGGAGCCTCTTGTAGGAAGCATTCTGTATGCATTGCCAGTTCCTGAGAATTCAATCACATCCATTAGACCCACCGGGAAGTCTGGCTCTGTTCTAGCCACACCATCGACAAGAAACTTCCTATTTCTGAGAATGTAAAGCGCTTCCTCCCTCGTATCTGCTACCTTCAAGATATCCCTTATCAGAGTTACAGGGTCATAGCTTCTGTTCCGTGGATGAGGACCTGGACCTGTCCTCGTGATGAAAGGATATTTTTTCCTTGGGACAGAGTAAAATGCAGGAGCTGCCTGCCTCTTCAGAACTTTAGAACCAGCCTTTCTTGCCATATTTCAATCACTCTTTTCCCTCTAGAGAGGCCCTCCTCCTCTTGTCGTCAAGGTTGAGGTTTGTCAGCATCACCTTTGAAGCATGAACTGTAAGCTGGACTGTGCCTCCCTTCACCTTCTCCCTTGTAACTCCTTCTACAGCTATCCTTCCCTCCTTAGGATAGACAGCTGTAACCTTTCCCTCTATATTTCTGAAATCTCCCCTCAATATCTTCACAGTATCTCCCTTTCTTACACTCAGGCTTCTTCTCTTGTACTTCTCTCTCAGCGCATCGCTAAGTCTGGCCCTCAGAGTCCTCTTCAGGCCTGAGAAACCCTTCTCAATCAGACTTGTCCTTACTCTTTTGGGTATATGGGAGATTCTCTTCATCACCATCACACTATCATTGGAGCAACGTTTGCTATCCTTGCCCACCTTTCGGCAGCCTCTGCAGCTACCGGCCCCCTTATATCAGTACCCTTTAATTCACCTTCAGGAGTTACAATTACTGCCGCATTATCTTCAAAGCTTATTCTCATACCTCCTACCCTCCTGATAGGATACTTTTGCCTGACTATAACAGCATGCAGTATCTGCTTCTTCAGGTCTGGAGGTCCTTTTTTTACAACTGCAATTACCAAATCTCCAACGCTTGCAGCAGGCATCCTGCTCAGCCTTCCTTTGAACTTCACAACCTGAACTATTCTGAGGGTTTTTGCGCCTGTATTGTCGGCGCAGTTGACTATCGAATAGAAAGGAATAGCCTTGGTTATGTAAGGCTTGAACTCCTGCACTCCCTTCGCTGAAACTGCTCTGGACTTTGATGACATACTGCTTACTCACCTTGTCCTCCAAGCACTACGAACGATATAGTCTTTGCAAGGGGTCTGCATTCTGCAGCAACAACTTGGTCTCCCTCCTTTGCACCTATGCATGGAGCCATATGAGCATGAACCCTGCTTCTTCTTTTTTCGTACCTCGAATATTTTGGAACGTATTGATAATAGTCTCTCTCCAGTACTGCTAGGCCCTTTGCTCTCAGACTTAGAAGCCTTGCATAAAGCAGCTTACCCCTTATCGATACATTACCATGCCATGGACAGTCAGGGTCCCTGCATGACCTGCTGGGTGGCTTTACGTTTGCAATACTCTGCTTTCTCATTTCAAACTCGCCAGCCTATCTATAGGTCTACCGGAAAGTGCTCTTCCCTGTATTGAAGTACCATCATCAAGAATAAAGGTGAAAGATGCCTTTGGAATCTTGACCAGCCTTCCGCTCTTAATTCTGATGAAGACCATATTCTTGGTTTCGTAAACGTACTCTCCTTCAAATTCTGAATTCATCTGCCTTGCAGTTAGGCGAAGCCCCAGTAAAGAGAAATTTCTGTTAAATTGCCTTAATTTCAACCTTTCTTCACCTTCTCCTTTTTTACAGTCTCGAGCATTGCAATAACCCTCCTTATCGCCTTGACCTTGCCTGATTCCTTTCCAAGAGTTCCCCTTTTCGCAAGGGTTTTCAGCCTGACCAGCTCTTTCCTATAGTCTGAAAGCTTCTGATCCAGCTCTTCCTGCTTCAATTTTCTCATTTCACTTGCCTTTGGCTGAGGCATATCAAAGCACCTAAGTTGCAGCCTGATTTCCTTGAGCCTTCTCGGCTTCGACCTTGACCTGTGTGTTATTCTGAGGCTGAGGTTGTTTCTTAAGCTCGAATTCAGGTGGCAATACATCCTTGTAGGCTATTCTGACGTTTATTCCGTATAAGCCCATCTTCAGAAGAACAGACGTTACAGCTTGCTTGACAACAACTTTGCTTGTGTAACCGCTGACAGGAACTACCCCTGCTGTATATCTCTCAAAATGAGACCTTTCGCTCCTTAGCTTACCCCTTATCACTATTATGCATCCCATTGCTCCAGCCCTCATTATGCTGTTCATAGCCATGTTAGCAGCCCTCCTGAATGCCATCCCCCTTTCAGCCATACTTGCAATTCTGCTTGCAACGATCCTTGGGTTCAAGTCAGGGTTGGTTACTTCTTCTACAGTTATGGAAAGGTTTTCGAGCCCAAACCTCTGACTGAGCATATCTGTCAAATCTTTTATCCCGAGACCCTTTCTCCCTATAACCAAACCTGGTCTAACAACAAACACGTGCAGCCTATAGCCTAAAGGAAGCTTTTCTAGCTCAGCCCCACCATAACCTGCTTCCTTGAGAGTCTCTGCAAGAAACTCGTCCAGCTCTGCAAATTTGTAATATCGAGCAAGCAGTGCTTTACCGTATGGCATCTTTTATCACTGTACCTCCTTTCCAACCAATTCGATGTGAACCAGAACCTTCATCGAGGGGCTCGACCTTCCAAACGCGCGTGGGACGAATCTTTCAAGCCTTCTGCCGGGATAAGCTGAAGCATGGATTATCTGCACCTTATCCGTATTCAAACCCTTATGCTCTGCATTATTCTGCAGGTTATCCAGAACACGGAGTACTTCGTCCGCAGCCTTTACAGGGTAGCCCCCCGCATAAAAACCCTGAAGACCTTTCTTATGTCCCCGTTTCAATTTGTACCTTCTGAAAGGTACAACTCTCTTCATGGAGATAACATCTTCTAGAAAACTCCTAGCCTGGGGTATCGTCATACCCTTTATGGCTTCGCAGACTTCCCTTGCCTTCTTCGGGCTTACGTCTACCTCTCTTCCGCTAGCTCTAACATGAACTGCACTATCGAATGCACTGAACGAGTACCCGAATTGAGGCATACATCCAACACGCGCGTACTATTCGCCCCTTGCAATACCACATAAATACTTTCCCCGACATCCTTTCATCATACACTTTGAATGAGGCTATTGCACATTTGCTGCTAAAGTCAGAGCTTCAAGGGTTGCAAGGATCGCCTCTTCCGTCCTGACAGTCTCTACTCCTTGGTTTGGAATCGTGTTTACTATGAATCGTGATACCTTCAGCCATTCATACTTTGGAAACATTTCAAGCAGCCCTCTCTTCGGAGCTCCAAAGACAACCAGCATATTATCCGACGAATTACATGCATTCTTAATCTGTACCCACTTCTCCTCTATCTTCTCTCCCAGTCTCGATGTAATCAGGCTGAAGCTATAGCTCCTGCAGAGCTGCATGATGTCCTTTTCCATTTTCACAACATAGCCCCAGTATTCAGGAATTTCCTTCTTCTTTACCTGTATGGCTAAGAACTCTTCTCCTTCTCTTTTTATCCTAACTGTTACCCTGCTTCCTTTAGCAGCGTTTCCTACAAACCTGATGCTTTTACCAACTCCGACAAATACTGTTTTTGCGTCATTAGATTGCTCAACTACACCCTCCCTGTATTCTCCGTCAACCAGTTTCTGCTCTTTTTTATGAGAGGGTATCTTCAGCGGAGGCATCAGTCCAGCATATCTCAGCTCAGGTCTCAAACGGTAAATTCTCTTCCTTAGATATTGGGGAGTTTCTATATACTGCAGCAGTTCCGAGATGAAAAGAGATTCACTTACATCCATACCTTCCACCGGGTCTTTGAATATGTATACTCTCTCAACCCTGTATATAGCAAGGGCCCTTGCAACAAAACCAAGCTTGATAGTTCTGTCTCTTAGGTCCCTGTCTTCCATCAGCAAACTGTCTGGTATAGCTACATGTATTTCCTTCATTACCTGATTTTGGTACTATTGCTGATATATAATGTGTGAGTTTTTGTGAAGAAATCTTATAAGAGGTGGTTTTGAAAAGTCTGCAGCATGTCGTCGTCAGAGGATTCTGAGCTGAGGCTTCTCATGAACAGGAAGCTGAAAGAACTTATGGCAAAGGCATCGAAAAGCCCAAAGCAGGAAAGAACTCCCAGAGAGATATTGCTCTCTCATCTTGTTGAAAGAGGTGAGGAAGTACTGGCTGCAGCCGAAGCTCAGTACCCAAGGGAGGCCCAAGCTATAATCAACAAGTTAGCAGAGCTGTATTCCTCGGGCAAGATGGAAGGAGATATAAGCGGAGGGGAGCTGCTTTACCTTTTCAGAAGGCTAGGGCTTGATGTTAGAATAGAAACGTCGATCAAAGTAGAGGAACATGGCAAGCTCGTTGACTTGTCCGATAAATTAAAAATCAAGAAGGAAGATTGAACTTTTTAACTTTAAGGTTACTTCAGAGGGACATATAGAGAACTTCTGCTTGCTCCTATGCCAGGAGTTCCATGAACTACTTTCTTTATTGGGTTTGAATACTCTCCAAGATAGTGCCCCACCATTTCTGGCCTTATTTCTATGGGGACAAACTCCTTCCCATTATACACCTCTACAGTTAGTCCCACCATAAAAGGCAGTATCACCATATCCCTTGCGTGAGTCTTTATCTTCTCATCCTGCCCTGACCTGACCCTTTCGATCAACTTCTTCTTTTCGTGGCTGAGCTCCCTGTTCAATGTTCTCCTCTGCCTGCTCGGCATAAGATTTAGAACCTGCTCTAGAGGCATTTCCTGGAGTTGCTCTATGCTGTAACCCCTGTATCTGAACTCTCGAGGCATACATTATCACCTTACCATTTGCATGTATAAAATCATTGCTTGGCTTGCTGTTGTTCCTGCCTTGCAGCCCTGCCTCTTCCAGTTCTCTTTGGGGCTATGTGCCCTACCTTCCTGCCTGGAGGCGTGTTTCTGGATGTTGATGTAGATTTGCCCGGATGCTGGTGTCTGCCACCTCCGAATGGATGATGCACAACTGCCATTGCAACCCCTCTAACCTTTGGATACATTTTGCCCCTTGACCTCATGTATCTCAACCTGTTACCTGCCTTCAGGAATGGCTTTTCAATCCTTCCTCCTCCTGCCACCGTGCCTATAGTTGCCCTTGATGCCGAGTCTATGAAAATGCTCTTACCAGATGGGAATTTCACAACTGTATAATCTCCACTCTGAGAGAAGACTATTGCAGATGAACCTGCAACCCTTACATACTTGCCTCCATCTCCATAATGAGCTTCTATATTGCATACTGTACTTCCTTCAGGAATCCTAGAGAGAGGAAGTATGTTGCCAGTTACAGGGGAAGCCATCGGACCAAGCATTATCTTCTGCCCAGCTTCGAGCCCCGAAACAGCCGGAACCCATGAAATTACACCATTATCAAACTGGAGCTTGGCAAGTGGTGCTGCTCTTCCCCTTTCATGAACTATTGAAACAACAGTCGCTCCGACAGTCAGGTTTTTATCAAAAGTCGGATATCTGACAGGAGATATCTTTCCCTTCTTCGGAGCAAGCCATTGAAGGCCTGCTTTCCCTCTACGCCTTACCAGGATTCTCTTTCCCATTTCAATTCACACCCATCATAGCACACCGAGCTTGGACGCAAGTTCTGATGCAGGATGGTCTGGTGAGAAGGTTATGTACGCCTTTTTGCCTGTTGCTGTTCTCAATACATTTACCTTTATCACCTTTACCTCGTATATCTTCTCTACTGCTTCCTTTATCGACCTCTTCGTAGCCCTATCATCCACAAGAAATACAAGCTTGTTCTGCTTTTCTATCATCGAGAAGGTCTTCTCAGTGACATAAGGGATCTTGATTATCCTGTACGCTTCGTCAACGTCCATTTTCCCCAACCCTCCTCTTCAACTCTTCCAGCGCTGATAAGGCAAATATGCATAGTCTGCCTGGAACAGCCCCCGGGGCAAGATGAAGGAGGCTTAGGTTTCTTGCCAATACAACTTCTACACCGGGGAATGCTTCTGCTGCCCTCGATATACCCTTATCCTCTGATACAACTATCACAGGGCCTTTCCCCTCCTTCTTTGCCCTTCCTCTCCACCTTGCCTTCCCCGCCCTCCTCTTTCTTCTTGCCGCCCTTCTTACATCGTCAAGTACTCCGAGCTTCTCAAAAATGAGCCTGAGCTTTGCAGCTTTATTGACTTCCTGAATTGAATCATCAACTACTATGGGAATTTGAACACTATCCCCTATTCTGTGGCCCCTCGCAACCACATATTCTCTTGAGAAAGAGGCCGAGAGGGCAGAAAGAAACGCAGCATGCTTCTCCTTCTGGTTCAAATGCAGATACACAACCTTTGCGGAAGTTGGTGCCTTTGCAAGCCTTCCCTCCACCACACCTGCTACCCCCGCAGCCTGACCCGCCCTTGGGCTTCTTTCACCCTTTACCCTTGCAACTCTAGAGACTCCTCTACCAGTATTCCATGATTGGGCGCTGGTTCTTTCACCAGCATATGGGTCTCTTCCCTTCCTCTGAAGCTGGTGTGACCAGAGAAGCCAGAAGACTTTGTTGACAAGCCTACTGCTTACTGGTCTGAAGAAATAACCCGGCACATCCACATCAGATACCTTATTTCCCTCAGCGTCAAAGACTGAAAGCTGCATCAACTACTCACGCCCTTTGAGCTGACCATTACAACCTGTGGGGCCTTTACCGGCTTTCCTTTTGGTCTTACAGGCTTTCTCACAATCACAGGCCTCCTTGCAGGTCCCGGCACAGAACCCTTTACCACTATGTAATCACCCAACAATTTTCCAAAGTGTGGAAAACCACCGGGAGGGGTTATTGGGTTACTCTTCTCATCCCCTATTAGCATTATTTTATGGTTGTATTCTATTCTCTGATGGAAACCCATCTGGCCTGCTCTAGGCACAGTATACATAACATCATGCGGATGCCATGGGCTAAGAACACCGACTGCTCTTACGCTCTTTCTGGATTTATGCTGTTTTCTCTTTACACCGAACCTGGTTATGGGGCCCTCGAAGCCTTTTCCCTTTGTTACTGCAGCCAGGTCAACATGCTGCCCTGCAGCCAGCTCCTTATGAAGCTGGATGCTCTTTCCAAGCAACTGCGAAGCAAATTCTATCTTCTTTACCATGTCTGAGCCAATAATAGGTATCTCATAAAGCAAAGGCTTTTTCTGTGAAAGGCCCACTTCTCTTGGATAGATTGCAACAAGAACCTTCAGCTCTGTTATCTCTGCTGAGAGGTCTTTCAACTTTGATATATCCTCCTTGTTCTCTTTTGACTTCTTCTTTGCAAACAATTCGAAAGACGGGTCGTAAATATCTTTAAGCACATAGCTTTCCCCGTCTGCAACAGAATAGGCTCTTATGCCATATACTCTAGCTGCAGGTACTGAGAGTACTGTAGCTGGGACAAAAAGGGGTTTGCCAAAGTTTGGTGTCTTCTCCCTGTCGTCTACAGTTATAAGGTGAAGCATTCCAGCCTTGAAAGCTATTAAACCTGCAATACCAGGAGCTTCCTGTTTGGCACTGGGGGAAGCCCAAGTCCTAATTCTGGGCAAGAGGCTCTTGGCTCTACTTCTTGGGGCAAATGCAAGAGAGCCTCTCCTCGGAGCGCTGTGCTTTCTATGACCCATAAACCAACTAACCCCCGGTGCTCGCTGAAGACGCCCTGCATATACTGAATAAAAAGTTTCCCCAATCTATTTAGTTGATCTCCTAATTTCCTTGTATCAAGACCCAGATACGATTATAAATAGATACACATCGACTTTGAAAGCTCATGAATTACTTCTTGCTCGTAGTTTACTCGCTTTTAACTTTAGTTATTTCTATTTTGATTATACTGGCAACTGTTGCTGCGAGCAGGATGAAGGCTAAGGTTAATTTTTACTCTTCATTATGAGTATTTTTGCATTAGTATTGCTAGCCTCATTCCAAATCGATACATATCCCTTCAGCAATACTGCAATAATATGCTTTGGTGTATTCGGAGGCTCAACACTAGCATCTCTATTATCCAAACGGGGAAAGGTGAACGCATTTCTAACAATAATGTTGATAGTATCAGCTCTAGATATACTATCTTTTACTATTGGCCCGCAGAACTCGAGCACTGACATCCTCCCAACTATGACCTGATTTAATCTTATCTTTTTTGCTCAAACACTCTTCCCTTTATGACACCCCCTCAAGAGGCTGGCACCCAACTATTCGGGGATATCCCCATCATCCATTATTCGCCCCTACGAGGCGCCTTCTTCCTATTCACCACTCGAGGATTTCCTCATGGGAGGAGCCAAGGATGGAGCTCCTCGTAGGTTATATTCCTCTTGAGCATCCAGTATGCATATGAAACTAGTTTTCTTGCAACAGCTATTATTGCCTTTTTCTCTCCTCTCCTATGCTTGACCCTCTCGTAGAACTCCCTTATATGAGGGTCCTTCCTCACAGCAATCCTTGCGCACTCCACAAGGTTCCTTCTAAGCCATTTGTTACCTTTCTTGGTTATATGCCCTAGATGTGTTGTATCGGCACTATCATCAAGCCATGGCACTAGCCCTAGGTATGCACAAGCATGCTTCGAATCAGGGAACCTATCTATATCGTCAAGAATACATGCAAGGAACAATGCGGTATAGGGAGCTACACCTGGGATGGTATCTAGCAACTTCGCCCTATGGTCATCAGCCACTATGCTCTTTATCTGTCTATCAAGCTCCTCTATTGCTGATTCTACAAACTCTAGCTCCTTTAGCCTGAGGTCTATTTCTCTAATATGAAGCTCCTTCACCTTATCCTTCCATTCGTCACTGAATGGTCTTCCTTCAATATCTATCCCTCTTCTCTTCAGGAGCCAGATTATAGTTGTCCTGAGCTCTCCCCTTCTTAGTCCATATGCAACCCTGTCATTAACAACGTAAAGCTTCTCCCTTGTCTCCTTATCCCTTATATGCGCTAATGGTAGATAATTCATCCTCAGCAGGTCACCTAAAATCCTTGCATCATTTCTATCATTCTTTGTGGAGGATTGGGATATAAGATTTAGCTTGTTCGGATTCGCTACATATACCTTGCATCTATCTATTGATGATAGCCTCTCATATATCGGATGTATGAAGCCAACAGACTCTATAGCTACATGCTTCTTTCCTTCGATTGATGAGATAAACTCCTCCAGTTCACCTGTTGGTACTCTATCCTCAAGGAGAAGCTTTCCACTCTTCTCAAGAACAGCAACCTGCGATTCTCTTTCGTGAAC
>Ga0080006_1152556_pt1 | contig 21492 bp, 17 predicted proteins | sample RS3BMetagenome_FD_69209 | JGI IMG/M metagenome (GOLD analysis project Ga0080006, IMG submission 69209) | Ferric oxide microbial mat and aquatic microbial communities from Rainbow Spring, Yellowstone National Park, USA - RS3B (SPADES... ...
CGGCTTAAGACCAACCTTATGTTGGCCGCTGTCGGTGAGGCGAGAACCGAAGTTTGCGCAAGCAAACAGAGGAACCCAGCAATGGGTGCATCTGGGAGAGATCACTAATGCTCACTCGAATGCAACGGTGTTCATAGGTTAGTCGTTGTGATTTATTAATAGAACCAAAGTTATAATATATTAAGCAAGTTTCATATACAGATAAAACTTCGTTCTCCTCTAAGTACGGTGGTAGTTCTAACGCATTGTTAAATCCAAAGACAAGTAACAATTATGCGCTAGCTATTCTTAAAAGGATACCTAATTAATGAGTTAACAAGGATTGCACTTCTATCTAGTAAGGAATTTCTAGATAGCTAAATTGTTTAAGTAGAAAAATATTACTTAGTTATGTTCAAGTAGTTGATATAACGTGGTTCTTTGACAAAGCTTGCGATCGTGAAGGTTGGAGATGACCTCTTGAAAGTCTTGTAAAGAAAATGCTTGACCATGATTAGAACCAGCTGCTCGTGAGATATTTTCCTCAATTAAAGTACCGCCCAGGTCGTTAACTCCGGCTTGCAGCAAGATTTCGAGGCCTTTTTTGCCAATTTTTACCCAACTGGCCTGAATATTTTTAATTGTGTCTTTGTAGACAATGCGGCCGATGGCGTGCATTAATAAGACTTCTTTAAAGGTTGGACCTTTACGTGCTTTACCCATTGTGTAAATTGGAGATCCCATGTGAACAAATGGCAGTGGCACAAATTCAGTAAATCCGTTGGTTTTTTTCGCAAGATCTCGTGTTACTATTAAATGATTTGCCCACGAGTCAACAGATTCAACTGAGCCAAACATGATAGTTACATTTGATTTAAGCCCTACTTTATGGGCAGTTTCATGTACTTCGAGCCATTGTGATGTTGTAATTTTATCTGGGCATATAATTTTGCGAATTTTATCGTCTAAAATTTCTGCAGCAGTACCCGGCAAGCTTTTAAGTCCTGCCTGCTTAAGTAAGAACAAGTAGTCTTCAAGTGGCATTTTTACACGCCTAGCACCTTCGTAAATTTCAAGTGCTGAAAAAGCATGAATATGAAGTTCAGGAATTTCTTCTTTTATAGCTTTAATTACAGTTAAGTAATAATTTCCATCAAAGGTGGGATGAATTCCTCCTTGTAAGCATACCTCAGTTGCTCCAAGTTCATAAGCTTCTTTAGCTTTATGAATTATTTGCTCAATTGATAATAAATATGGTTCTCCTCTTAAATTAAGTGACAGCGGACCTTTAGAAAAAGCACAAAAGCGACATTTAAATGTGCAAATGTTGGTGTAATTTATGTTTCTGTTAAAAACATATGTGACATTAGGGCCGACAATAGCCCTTCTAAGTTCATCAGCATATTCACAAATCAGCCCTATTTCGTGGCTTTGGGCTTTAAAAAGCCTAATTATGTCTTGTTGTGTAAGGTCTTGGGAAGATTCAGATTTTTCAATTATTTGATTAATCTCACTGTTTTTGATTTTGCTATTTGGCAAAGATAAATAAATTATTTCTTTTGATGGATTTATTTCAGAACCACCAGGTGACCAAAGGTCTTCTCGTTTATATCCTAAGGAATCGCATGCTTTTAGAACCTTAGCTTTAACATTTTCAGCTAAAAACTCGCCGTCTTTATTAAAAATAAATTCTGGATATACTGCTAATCTAGGTATTAAGATTAAGCCATTTTTTTCAAGCGTTGCTTTTAGGGTTTCAATGTTGGGCCAAGCTTTCTCGGGATTTACATAATCAATTGTCACCGGTGAGATCCCGCCTAAATCATCTACTCCAGCTTCAGTTAATGCAATTACATCCTCAAATAAATTTGGCGGTGCTTGTAAGTGAATATCTGGTGGCAGAATAATTCGAGCAAGAGCTATAGTATGTAGGAATTCAATTGGATCACATTTAGGATAGTTTGCCATAAGGGTTTTTTGTTTCGGTAAAAAGTTTTGAATAATTACTTCTTGAATATGTCCAAATTGAAGATGAATTTCTTTAATTTTTAAAAGTGACTCAATTCTTGACTTTTGTGATTCGCCAATACCTACTAGCAAACCAGTAGTGAAAGGTACTTTAGCCTTTCCTGCAGAAATTAAAGTATCAATTCTTTTATCTGGTATTTTATCGGGGCAGTTTTTATGGCACTGTAGTATTTCAACTGTTTCTAGCATCATTCCTTGAGATGCGCTAACTTGCTTTAGCTGAGTTAATTCATCAAAGCTTAATGTTCCCGGGTTCAAATGAGGTAAAAGATCTGAATTTTCAAGAACAACTTTGGCAGCATGATAAAGGTAGTCAATTGTTGAACTATAGCCATTGTCTTTAAGCCAGGTTTTTGCTGATTTGTAACGATCTTCTGGTTTTTCCCCTAATGTGAAAAGTGCTTCACTACATCCTAAATTTGTTGCTTTGCTTGCAAGATCCATGACTTCTTGTAGTTGCATATAGGGACTTTTTAAAAATTTCGGAGCCTTGGCAAATGTGCAATATCCGCATTTATCTCTGCAAAGTTGAGTAAGAGGGAAAAATGCCTTGGGTGAGTATGTTATATAGTTACTATAAGTTTTATGTTTGATTTCTTTAGCAAGATCAATCAAAGTTTCAAGTGGTAAGCTGGATAGCTCAGAAATTGGTAGATCATCCATAATAAGCCTCACTATCAACTAACCAAAGTAACTTTTTTGTTGAAACCTTCCCTGCAGGCAAATCAGCTCCTTGCATAATTGCTTTTAACGCGTCATGCTTGCTGTGTCCTGATACAGTAAATATAGCTAATTCTGCGCTGTTAATAACATTAAGCGTTAATGAGATACGTTGATAAGGGTTTGCCAAGTTAGGATCTGATGTTTTAATTAATTTTTCTTTGGTTTCATAGTTGTTAAGGCCAGGAAACAATGATGCCGTGTGTCCATCTGGCCCCATTCCAAGATGGATTATATCTAGTTTGATTTCGCTTAAAAGGTTTTCATAATCCTTTGTATCTTCACAATTTAAAGGATAAAAATTTTTAATCTTTAAAGGTTTTACAAGAGTTTGCAGTATCATTTCAGAATTGCTGTCTTGTTTTGGTGCAAAACAACGTTCATCTGTTAATAAAATAGTAATTTTTGAACACTGAAGTGACTGAGATAACGCAATTTGGGTGAGTTTTTCATAGCAAGCCTTTGCAGTGGGACCACCTGATCCAACAAAGATTAATTCAGGGTTACTCTGTATTTTTTGGGCAATAAGAGTTGCAAAGCAAAGGGCTACGTCTTGAACTAAAATAAGTTCACCGTTCATTATGAAACAAACCAATCCCCACGCTGAGAGGCTCTTAATAATCGATCAGCTTCTTTGGGTCCCCAAGTGCCTGCTTGATAAAATGCCAACGGTATTAAATCTTCCTGAAATCCGTTTAATACTGGATCTACGATCTTCCATGCTTGTTGTACCTCATCAGTTCTAATAAATAACGTGGGATCCCCCATTAGTGCGTCTAAAATAAGGCGTTCGTAAGCATCCTTTGGGGTTGTTTTAAACTCCTCTTTATAAGAAAAGTTCATTGTGACATCTTGAAGTTTAAATTCCGGACCCGGCACTTTAGCTCCAAAGTGTAAAGTGATTGATTCATCTGGTTGTATTCGCAGAACTAGACGATCTTGACGCAGCCCTCGTGAGAATGTTGGTGAAAACGGCAAATGAGGCACTTTTTGAAAGGTTAAAACCACATCTGTTACCCTTCGTTTAAGGCGCTTGCCTGTTCGTACGTAAATTGGTACACCAGCCCAACGAAAGTTATCAACTTCAAGTTCCATTGCTAAATATGTTTCAGTCTTTGAGTCCTTGCTTACTCCTGGCTCATCGCGATAGCTTGGAACCTCTTGGCCATCAATTTGACCTGCAGTGTATTGGCCTCTTACTACTTTATTTGCAATTTCATCAGGAGAAAAAATTTTAATAGACTTAAGCAATTTTACTTTTTCATCTCGAATACCTTGAGCATCAACTACCGGTGGGGGCTCCATTAGGGTAATTGCTAAGACTTGCATTACATGGTTTTGCACAATATCTCTTAAGGCACCTTCTGTTTCATAAAAAGTTCCTCTGTGCTCAACACCAATTGATTCTGCGACAGTTACTTGAATATTATCTACATATCTTCGGTTCCAAACTGGCTCAAATACTGCGTTTGCAAAGCGCAAGGCTAAAACATTTTGAACAGTTTCTTTTCCCATGTAGTGGTCAATGCGATAAATTTGGCTTTCTAAAAAACAATCGTGTAAGCTTTTATCTAGTTGTTGGGCTGTTTCATAGTTTCTTCCAAAAGGCTTTTCAATAACTATCCTTGTGAAAGTATCTTTATCTTCAGTGTTAAGATTATTTGCTTTTAATGCACAGGCCACTTCTATAAACACTTCAGGAACGGTAGCTAGATAAAAGAGCTTATTGTTATGATGGAGTTCTTGTGTTTCATCAAGTATTTTTTTTAGGGCATCAAATGTTTCTGATTTTGAATAGTCTCCAGATATGTAACGTGCGTTTTGAATAATCGTGTCTAAAGTTTTGTTCTGATTTGCCTCAGTGGCTTTTTTAATTAGGTCTCTGAATGAATCATCATTTAATGGTGTTCTAGCTACTCCTATTAGAATGAACCTTTCATCTAATGCACCTTCTTTTGCTAAATTTGCAATTGCTGGAAGTAATTTTCTTGAAGTGAGATCACCAGATGCACCAAAAATCACCATGGCAACCGGAGGGGCTTTTCTAGTTTGTGATATGACATTGGTCATTTTATCTTCTTAGCTTTTTTAGTTGTCGAGCTTGACTTTGTATAAACAGCGTGCCCACCAAACTCATTGCGCAAAGCAGCAATTATTTTATTTGCGAATTCAGAATTACCTCTAGATGCATACCGTTCAAATAACGAAGTTGTTATTGCTGGAGCAGGTATTCCTCGCTCAATTGCTTCTAAAGCTGTCCAGCGACCCTCTCCTGAATCAACGACAATACCTTCAATTAAATTAAATTTACTAGAATCTCTTAAGGCAATTTCTAAAAGCTCTAATAACCATGATCGAACTACTGATCCATATCGCCAAATGGAGGCAATTTGATGCAGATCAAGAGAAAATTCTTGAGCTTTTTCCATAAGTGAAAAACCTTCTGCATAAGCCTGCAACATTGCGTATTCAATCCCATTGTGAACCATTTTTACAAAGTGCCCAGCACCGACAGGCCCGACATGTGCATAACCGTTTTCTGGCGCTAGTGCTTTAAAGATTGGTTCGGCTTTCTTTACTATTGTCTTCTCTCCGCCCACCATTAGGCAATATCCATACTGAAGTCCCCAGATTCCCCCAGAGGTTCCGGCGTCAATAAAGCCTATTGACTTTTCTTTAAGAGACTGTGCTGTTGGTTGTGCATCCTTATAGTTAGAATTTCCTCCATCAATTATGATGTCGCCACTTTCTAAAATGTCTTTTAATTTTGCAATTGTTGAGTTTGTTGGTTCACCAGCTGGTACCATTACCCAAATGATCCTTGGTTTTTTTAATACTTTTTTAAAATCTGTTAAGGAGGATACCACCTTTAATTTGTTCTTTTTAGCTTCTTGAAGCGCCTTGGAATTTAAATCAAAGCCGATTGGCTCATGGCCCTTTTGAGTAAGACGTAGTGCCATGTTTAGCCCCATCTTTCCCATTCCTATAATTCCTAGCTGCATTTATCCTCCTAATATGGTTATTAACTCATTAATATCATTTATCTGAACTCTAATTATTCTACGATTATGAGCTACTAAGCTCTGATAATCACCAATAGATTGTGCTGTTATTAAGGTAGCAAAGTCGTAATCTTTCTCAGGAATTGGCACCTTCCAATTAGTTGGGTTATCAACAATTTGAATGGCTAAAACTGAATTTGGACCGCCTTTGTGAAGTTGTCCTGTTGAGTGTAAAAATCTTGGTCCGTAGCCTTTTGTAGTGGCAATGTTAAATTTAGTTAAGATCTTTTGGCGTAACTGTTCTAAAGCGTTATCGTTCCCGTAGGGCAGATAAGCTTGGATTGAAACATAGTCATTAGGTTTTAAACTTGCCTCAATGAAGCTAGGTAGTTTCTCTGGAGTGCTGCTTGAAGGCGGTGTAATACTGCCTGATTGCAGAACTTTATTTGTGTTTTGTTTTGATTCAGCAACATTTGGTTCATCAAATGGGTCAATCTCTAACACATGACCTGCAACCGCCGTTGCGATTTCAAAATGATAAAAAATGCTTCCTAATTCGTTAGGGTCTTTAAAACTGATCGGGATTATTTGTCTGTCTGGACCGGACTCTTGAATTGTTGTGGGTATTGGGATTAAGCCTTTTGAGTTTTTTCCTGTTGATTCTGCTATGAGTTGTTCAAGCCAAAGCCCTACAATTTCAGATTTTAAATCACAGTAAAAAGTTAGTTTATCCTTACCTTCTTGATAAGCCTTTCCAATATTTAAACCTGTTTGAATTGCTTGGTCAATATCTGTATTCTTAGCGGCCTCAAGTAAGGCAAAAGGATCATATCCTAGTAATATCGCAGGAATTAGCCCAAAATAAGACAAAACGCTGTAGCGTCCTCCAATGTCTGCTGGGTTTCTAAAAATTTTTAAAAAGCCGAGTTTTAAAGCTAGTTCCTCTAGAGGTGTTTTTGGATCAGTGATTGCAATAAATCTTTTAGGATCCTTTATTTTGTCATAGAAGTAAGAAAACATAACATTTGGCTCTAACGTGGTCCCTGATTTAGATGACACAATAACTAGTGAGTCTTCAAAGTGTGTTTCATTAACGGTTTTAGGATGAGTGGTATCTAAAACTGTTAGATTTCTTTTTGGATTTTCCTTAATCTTAGATAACACCAACGGCCCTAGTGATGATCCCCCCATGCCAAGTAATAATACATTTGAATAATCAAGTGAGTCACAAAATTTCACAGCATCTTCAAGTTCTAAGGGCGGATCAAATGGCAAATTAAGCCAACCTAATCTGTTTGAAGACACATTAGGTAAAGGCCAAAGTGTTTCATCTTTTTCAAATAATCTTTTTTTAATATCATTCATTTACACCCCTTTAAGAACACCAGCTTTGTTGTTTAATACTCCCAGTACTTCCTCGTATGATTGTTTAAAAGAAATAACTCCTTGCGTTTCGAGTAAATCAGTTATTTCTTTCATATCAAGTCCTATTTCTTTGGCTTTATCTAGCAAGGTTTTTGATTCTTCAACGTCTTGATCTAAGGTTCTTTCTAGCTTGCCATGATCTAAAAATGCCTCAAGAGTTGAGTCAGGCATAGTATTTATTGTGTTTGGTCCAATTAAATTATCCACATATAAAAGATCTGGGTAGTTTGGATTTTTAGTTGAGGTTGATGCCCAGAGTAGTTTTTGGGGCCTTGCGCCTAGGGATTCAACTATTTTAAAGCGTTCAGAAGAGAACTCCTCTAAATATATTTGGTATGCAACTTTAGCCTGAGCGACGGCTAATTTTCCTCTTAACTCAAGTGCCTCAGGAGTTCCAATGGCCTCTAACCTCTTATCAGCTTCGGTATCGATCCTACTGACAAAAAAAGACGCTACTGAAAACACATCTGATAAATCTGCCACACCTAACTGAGCACGCGCTTCAAGTCCTGAAATGTAAGCATCAATGACCTCTTTATAGCGTTCCAAGGAAAAAATTAAGGTAACGTTAACATTTCGCCCATCAGTTATCATTTCCATAATTGCACCAAGTCCTTGCTGAGTTGCTGGAATTTTAACCAGTAAGTTAGGACGAGAAATATCGTCCCAAAGTGTTTTAGCTTGGGCTAGCGTTTGAGCTTGGTCATGGGCGAATTCAGGGGAGACTTCAATTGAAACAAAACCGTCAGTTTTATTTGACTCAAGGTAAAGGTTTTCAAATAAATCAAGAGCTAAAGAAATGTCATCTTTAACCATTATCCAATAGGCTTGCTCAATTGTTTTATCCTGCCTTATTAAATTAAGAAATTGTTCATCATAATCTGAAGAGCTCTCAATTGCTTTAGCAAAAATCGTTGGATTTGAAGTAACACCTCTTACGCCTTGATCATGTAGTTTTTTAAGTGTTCCATCATTAAGCCACGCTCTTTTTATGTTGTCAAGCCATGGGCTTTGCCCACAGTTTTGATATAGCTCAGTTAATTTAGTCATTTGTCTCCTTTTAAAATTGACATAACTACTTCTACAATGTTTTCTGGTGTAAATCCTAGCGCTTTAAATACATCTTGACCTTGCCCGGAAAGTCCATAGCGCTTTATTCCAAAGCTATGTTTTACATACTTTTCCCATCCTAAAGGATGGGCAGCCTCAATTGACAAAGAAGGAATATCTTTAGGGATTATTTTTTCTTTATATTGCTCAGGTGTTTTATCAAAAAGGTCCCATGACGGCATAGATACAACATTTGACTGAATTGATTTAGTATTTAAAATATCAGATGCCTTGAGGGCAAGACTTAGTTCTGATCCTGAAGCTACCAATGTAATTCTTGGGTCTGGGCTTGATTTAACTAAGTAAGCACCCAGCTCAATATTACAATTAAGGGTTTCAGAAAGCACCGGCACATTTTGTCTTGTTAAGACAAGTGCCACAGGCAAGCTTGATGCAACTGCAAATTCCCAAGCTTTGGCGCACTCATTAGCATCAGCTGGTCTTATTACGCATAAATCAGGTATTGCTCTTAAAGAAGCTAAATGTTCTATTGGTTGATGCGTTGGTCCATCTTGTCCTAGTCCTATGGAATCATGGGTAAAGGAATATATCACGTGGGCTTTTGAAAAAGCTGCAAGCCGCAAAGTAGGGCGTAAATAATCTGAAAAAACAAAAAAGGTTCCACCAATAGGTAACAAGCTTCCATGAAGGGCTATTCCAGTCATGGCAGCGCCCATTACATGCTCTCTTATTCCAAATGCAATTTGATGTGATGCTTTATTTGTCTTAGAGTTAACGCTCTCTTGAAGTGCAACGCCGGTGTTACCTGTTAAATCTGCTGAACCAGCTACTAAAAATGGCAGATAATTTTTAGTAGCATTAATTAAATTTTGAAGGGCTTTTCTTGTTGCAAGTTCTGTGCCAGGCTCAAATTTTGGCAGGGCTTCAGAAAAACCCTCTAGAGGTTTTTTTTCAAGGAAACGGTAAAAGCTTTGCTTAGTTTCATTAGGGCTGTTTTCTAGCAGTTTTTGCCAGTGTTTTCTAGCAGCTATGTTTTTTTCCATGTGCTCTTTATATAGTGAATAAACTTCTTTAGGGACATAAAATTGCTCATCTGGGGGTAGTCCTAGGATTTGTTTTGTTAATTTAATTTCTTCATCGCCAAGAGGTTCTCCATGAGCTGCCGAGGTGTCAGTTTTATGAGGGGATGGATATCCAATGTGTGAACGTATCATTATTAGAGTTGGTTTGTCCTTGATAGATTTGCTTAAAGTAAGGGCGTGATAAATTGCCTCTAAATCATTAAAAGCCTCTCCTATGTCAATTACTTCCCATCCATAGGACTCAAAGCGTTTTTTTACATCATCTGAATAAGCTAACTCTGTAGATCCGTCAATTGTAATGTGATTATTATCATAAATAACTGTGAGGTTATCTAATCCTAAATGTCCGGCTAATGATCCAGCCTCATGGCTTATGCCCTCCATAAAATCACCATCAGAGCAAATAACCCATATTCGGTGATTAACTAAATTTTCTGAAAAGTGCTCTCTTAGAATCCTTTCAGCAATTGCCATACCAATGGCATTACCTAACCCTTGACCTAACGGACCGGTTGTCACTTCAATTCCAGGAACTAAGCCAACCTCAGGATGCCCAGGGGTGCGAGAATTTATTACTCTGAAGTTCTTTAAATCATCTAAAGTTAAACCAGCTCCTATTAGGTGAAGGATTGAATAAATTAAAATTGATGCATGCCCGCAGGATAATATAAATCGATCCCTATCAGGCCAGTCTAAATCTGTCGGATCGAACTTTATAACGCGTGAGAATAAAACGTGGGCAAGTGGTGAAAGTGCCATTGCAGTACCAGGATGACCTGAGTTAGCCCTTTGGGGACCATCCATTGCAAGCCCCCTTAGGACTGCCACTGCTAATTCGTCAGTTGAGTCAAACATTTTAGTTATCTGTGTCATTAAACAAGACAATAGTACTTGAAAGGTTGTTAATAGAAGCCCTTTTGCTGATTTTTGCAAATTCCGTGGCAGTAAAGCATCCACAAGTTGGCTTATAACCAATTGCGTTAAGAATTGCACGAGCATCATGATGTGGCTTTTTAAAAAGATTGGTTCCTCTTAAATGTGATGAAAAAATTAATGCTGCCTCAGCTGTTTTATTTTGTAGTAGGGTAGTTATTTCATTAGAAGCAAAATCAGCATCTCTTACGTAAAACTGAGCTGATTGCCCCACATGAACCGGTAAGCTTACCGCAATAGCGCCATTTGAAGGCATTGTTCCTAATACCTGGCTTAGACTCATGGAATTTTTTTCCCCGCGTTGTTCATCAAATAAGGCCAAAAAAAGCCCATTTGAGTTCACCTCACGTATTTCATAGGGTGTAAGGGTCTCTGATGCCATTAAAATGAGTTTGTCTATTGCTTTTTTACCAGCAAGTTCTTCTATTAAAAAATTATGAGCTTTTGTTATTGTAAGACGTTGTCCAACGGCTTTTGCTCCCATTGCAATAACTTCTTTAACATTGTATTTAGTTGCTATAAAAATAACTATGGCCCCTCTTGAAATTAAATTTTTTCCTAAAAAAAGCATGGATCCTAAATCACTTTGATATGGGCTAATTCCTCCTGCGACTATGCATTGAGCAAATTCATCAACTAAGGCGTCAATTAATTCATTGTACGGAAAATCCTTAGTTGTAAATACAAGGGCCAATGAAGGATCAGTTCCTAAAGCTTTATGTGCTTCAGATAATTTGGAATTAATTAAGTTCTTAATATCTTGAGTAAAAAGATCCCAGCTTGAAAACTCTACCGCACTTAAAGCATCAAAATCAGCAGTCATCAAAGAAATGCCGGGCCCAAACTCGACCTCTTGATTTGTTCCAATCACACCTGTTGAAAGCATTCCGCATAATACATGAGGAGCTAAAATTTCATCTATTAGTGAAATTGCCTTCGTTATGTCATCAATATAATGAGGAGTTACAAATAAAAAAGCAACTCCTTTAAAGCGTCCCATTTTTTCTAAAATTTCCCCTGTTACTTCACCGGCTGCGTTTCTATAATCAGGGTGTTGAGAAATTGCAGAACAAAACTTCATTATTTACAACTTTAGTCTTGTAATTAAGAATTTAACTGAAAAGATTTACAAATAAGATTGTTAAAAGTAAGCAACTGCTATGCCTAAGGCGCAATCACCTTGAGCGATGTTTACGCTAGCGGTTTCAAAAGCTGAAGCTGTTCCAAACGGATATAGCCTGCCGCTTTGGCAAATAAGCCAATACCCATCACCTTGTGGAGTTGAAACTCCTGCTTGCACAGGAGACTGGAGTTCTTCTGGGTCAACTGATCCATATAACTGAGCAAGTCCAAATGAAACTACTTTGCCTTTAGCAGTAATTAACCAATACCCTTCGCCTGATGGATGTGCGATTATATCTACAAACTTATCGCCCTCTTCTAGAAATTCTGATCCTGAACCTAAAAACTCTGCTCGCCCGAAGTTTAAAACTCTACCAGATTCAGTCAAAATCCAATATCCTTCTTGTCTTGCATCAATAGCTACAACTTCAGAGTTAAGCTCAAAATCAAGCCCTGATCCAAGATATTCAGCTGAGCCGTATGTTTTAATTTGCCCCATCTTATTTACTACAATGTAACCGTCACCAGACGGTGTTGCTGCAATGTCCACTGCATTTTCAAGCGGTGTGTCTGACTGTAAAACATATGAACGGACATCTCCGTAACTATAAACTGATCCATTTTGCGCAAGTAACCAATAGCCATTTATTCCTAAAGCACTAGCAATAGAGCGAGCGTTAAGGTCTAATTCAGATTCGGAAAATGAGCCCAGGTGGGGTGCATCTCCTAAGGAGCTAACGGTGCCATTTTGCGTTACCACCCAACAGCCCCTGAGGCTTAGCGTTGGTTCGTACTCAGTTTCACGCTGGTAGGTCGTTACTTGCTCTTCTTGAGTTTCTTGAGTAGATGTTTCCTCGGAACTCATTTTTCCTCCATGGTTGGCAATTATATTATAACTTGTTACGTTTTGGTTGAATTTTCCGGTGATTTTGAAACCGGCTTCTTATGATTTCTCGGCGTTTTTGAATGTCGTTATAAGTTAAATGCTGGACATCTGGTGTTAACCCAAATGAGCTTTTAACTTGATCTATATCAATTGGAACCTCTTTTGGATTAATTCCAATCTCTTGAGCGATACGCTCTCCATGGCGCTGAGCAAAATAAGTTGAAATATCTATAATTTCTTGAAGTATGTCTATATCAGGAGCAAGATTTGCAACTGCAGAGTCCATAAAAAGCATATTTTTAACAAAAAGCATTAGCTCCTTAGGCATTTTGGCACCATAGTTAAGCAAGGCCTTTACTATTTTTTGAACCTCAGTGATGATTTCTTCAGCCGATAAAGTTGTTGGATCAACAACTGGACCATTTAATCCAAGATCATCTATTAATTTATCAATGTTAACATCTAGTGGCAAAGCCCCTAAATCTCTAAAAGCCTCTACTTGGCTTCTGACATCTCCAACGATGCCTGAGACGATTATCTTCATAAAAGAAAGCCTTTGAAACTCGTTTAATCTGCCAGTGATTCCATAGTCTAAAAGAGCAACTTTGCCGTCCTTCATTACAAAAAGATTGCCACCGTGTAGATCACCGTGAAAAACACCGTAAAACATGGCACCCTCAAAGAAAGACACTGTGCAAGCTCTTAAAACTTTACTTGTGTCAATTCCTGCTTTTCTCATGCCTTCAACGTTATCCCAGCTAAAGCCGCTAAGGCGTTGCATAACAAGAACCCGACGGGTAACAAGCGTTGGATGCGGACGTGGTACTACAATAGCGCTTTGCTCCGTTTGTTTTAGTATTTTGGCAATGTCTAACATGTTTTGAGCTTCAACTCTAAAATCAAGCTCTTCTAAAATCGTGTCAGCAAAAAGTTCAACTAAGGCTGGAGGATTTGCAAGTCCTGTTATTGGAATTCGTCCAACTAAAAATGGCGCTAACCAGCTCATAACGGCTAAGTCTTGACGAACTAATTCAGAAATAAATGGACGTTGAACTTTAACAGCAACTTCAGTTTTATCTTTTAAAATAGCTTCGTGAACTTGGGCTATAGAGGCTGCAGCTATTGGTTCAGGATTAAAGTCATAAAATATATCAGATAATTTATTACCTAGATCACGCTCAATAGTTTCTTTAACAACTGTAAAACTTTCAGGCGGAACCTTATCGCGTAAATATGAGAACTCTTGAACTACTTCCTCAGGGAAAATACCTTGACCAGAGGACAGTATTTGGCCAAGCTTTATATACGTAGGTCCTAGTCTTGCAAAGGCTTCCCGTAATCGTCTTGATATAATTCTTCGCGAAAGTTCCTTTTTACGTTCTTTAACATACCAAGGTAAGAAAGCTAAGGAAAGCTCTCTAGTGACAACGCCTAATCGTTTTGAAGGAGGAACTAGCCTTTTTGAAGTTAATCTAGGGACTTCAGCTTTTAGCTCATTTCGTGACCTAGTTGCATCCTTTAGCCAACTAATTTCATTTTCTTTAATGGCCCATGGAGCGACTTCAGTAAAGGCCCAGGTAGTAGTGTCAGGGGGCTGGCTTTTTGTAGTCACGTTTATTGAATAGCGTAAGACCTAGGTATGGCAATTGTCTAATAAGGTATCATATTAGTAAAGGAAAGGAGGCAATATGGCAGTAGAACTCCTGGATCGTAGCAGATCCTTAGGGAAAACCGAGTTGGCCCAATATCAATCCGAACTCAACAGATTATTAAAGCAAACAAATGGTAGTACTAAAGTGGAACTGATTTTTTCCAAGGAGCACGGTAATCACGACAATGTGTTAGAAAAATGTGAAATAATTCTTTTTTCAGACGGTGTCAAACTTTACTGTTCGGCATCTGATTGGACAGCCGCTAAAAGCTATAAAAGAGCCTTAGCACGTCTTAAGCGACTTATGCGAAGCCATAAAGAAAAAATAATTACAAAAAAACGTAGCAATCATAAGCTTAATTTAAGCTAAGAATCTTAAATTAAAGTCAAAAATACAAGCCCTTAAGTATTGTTAATGTGTATAAAAAAACTTTTGTAAACCTTAGTTTATGGTTAGCTAAGTTGGCTCACAAAAAAGCATTGCCTAAAAAAGGGCAACATCTTGGTTAAATCAAGGCAGCTTAACACAGAAAATGTTTTAACAAAGGCCGCTTGATCTACTAATCTTAGTTCTATGAATGATATACTGAAATTTAATTTAACCAAGATGGAGGCACTGGGGGTGGCTGAAAGATCTTTTGATGTTTTTCAGCGGTTGTTAAAAGAAAGAATTGTCTTTCTAGGATCTCAAGTTGATCAAGCAAGTGCTAACTTAATTTGTGCGCAGTTGTTATTATTAGATGCTGAGGATCCAGAAAGAGATATCTACCTTTATATAAACTCACCTGGGGGATCTGTTACAGATGGGTTAGCAATTTATGACACCATGCAATACGTCCGTTGTGACGTGGCAACTGTTTGTATCGGACTGGCTGCCTCAATGGCCCAGTTTTTGCTTTGTGCAGGAGCTAAGGGTAAAAGATATGCATTGCCTCACTCAAGAATATTAATGCATCAACCTTCTGGTGCCCTCCAGGGACAAGCAGCCGACATTGCAATTCAAGCTGAACAAATTGTTTATTTAAAGAAGATGATGGCCCAAAGAATAGCAGAACATACGGGTCAGCCAGTAGAGAAAATAGAGCGTGACTCTGAAAGGGATCGTTGGTTCACTGCTCAAGAAGCCAAAGAGTATGGCTTTATTGATGAGGTTATTACAAAAGCAGGAATTCGTGGTTCAACAGCTAACTAAACAAAAAGCTGAAAGGGTTGTTGCAGCTAAAATTGGTTTAGGTGAGCGCTTCTTAAACTTATTTAAGAGGCGGGATTTGCTTGCATTATTGATTGCAAAAGAGCTTTCAGTAAAGTATAAAAATTCAGTTTTAGGGTTTGCTTGGTCAATGCTAAATCCTGCCTTAATGTTAGCTGTTTGGTATTTCATATTTCAGGTGGTTTTAGGTTCTGCGATTCAGTATTTTGCAATTTATTTAATGAGCGGATTGCTAGCATGGAATTTTTTTGCCTCTTCTGTTCAAGGTGCAACCACTGCAGTAGTTGAAAACGGTGAGATTGTAAAAAAGGTTGCTTTCCCAAGGGAACTGTTAGTCATTGCTAAAGTTGGTCAGAGTGCAGTTTTCTTTTTATTTCAAGCTATTGTCCTAGCAGTTGCAATGGCTGTTATTGAGTATAAGCCTTCGTTGCAGGCACTTTGGCTTGTAATTCCTGCTTTTTTTGCAGCTGCTTTATTTGGCTGTGCATTAGGTCTTATTCTTTCTGCGCTAAATGTTTATTACAGAGACATCCAGCATTTTGTTGAGATTGCATTATTTGCGTGGTTTTTTGCAGTTCCTGTTGTTTACAGTTACACAGCCACACTTGGTCCAAAGTTAAGTTCAAAAGGCGTTGAAAACTTTTTGCACGCTGTAGGCCTTGGATGGTTTCACTTGCCGTGGCTTTACTTAGCTGATCCAATAGCTCCTGTAATACTGTCTTTTTCACGTGCAATTTATGGATTACGCTATGGCAATTTTGGCGGTCAAATTCGCCCGATTGTGCCTCATCATTCACTAGTGTGGTTTTTAGGGCTTGATCTTTATTCTATTTTTGTGGGGCTTGTGTTGTTCTTGATTGGGCTCAAGATATTTAGTCGTATGGAGGCTAATTTCGCAGAGGAACTCTAGTGAGCTACAGCATTAAAGTAAATAAGGTATCAAAAAAGTTTCGTCTTTATGATCAACGCTATACCTCGTTAAAAGAAAGAGTTATTAGGCTTGGCAAAATTCCTCATCGTGAGTTTTATGCATTAAATAATGTTGATTTTTCTGTCAGTGAAGGTGAAAGTATCGGAATATTAGGGCGCAATGGTTCGGGTAAGTCTACATTGCTTAAATGCATAGCAGGTATCTTGCGACCATCTGAGGGTGAAGTGCGGGTACGTGGTAGATTAGCAGCCATGCTAGAGCTAGGTGCAGGTTTTCATCCTGAATTATCTGGTAGGGATAATATTTTCTTAAATGGTTCTCTGCTTGGATTTTCAAAAAAAGACATTCAGCGAAAATTTGATGAAATAGTTGCCTTTTCAGAGCTCTCTAAATTTATTGATACGCAGGTTAAGCATTATTCCTCTGGTATGTTTGCAAGGCTTGGTTTTGCAGTTGCCATTAATGTAGAACCTGATGTTTTACTTATTGATGAAGTTCTTGCAGTGGGAGATGAGGCTTTTCAAGCAAAGTGTATAGAGGCTGTTAAAAACTTCCAAAAGCAAGGTAAGACCATAGTTTTAGTAACTCACGCTCCAGATTTAGTGCGTGCTAACACTACTAGGGCTCTTGTATTAAACGAAGGTGTGCTAATTTCTGATGCTACTCCGGGAGAATCAATCAAGGTTTTTCGAGAAGAGTTAATAGCACTTGATACTGAAAAAAACGATCAAAAGACTAAAAAAGATGATGAATCCGTATGGCAAAAAATAAAGATTAAACACTGTCAGATTGAAGCTCTCAAGTTAGGCGCATCAATTGATTCAAGCTCTGGATTAAAAGTCATTTATGATTATGAAAGTGAATTACAGGGTCAACCAGCTATTGTAAGCATTGAGTTGCATGATTTACATGGAAATTTAATTTTTAGTATTGATTCAGGTGATTTAGAAGAAGAAATTTACTTAGAAAATAACGGAAGAATAATTTTTGAGTTTAGCTCTATGCCTTTATTAGATGGGGTGTTCAGTATTTCTTTACAAATTAAAGCAAAGGCAACAGGGGAGATTCTTGCATGGAGAGATTCTCTAGAAAAATTTGAAGTCCTTAACCGAAGCAAAAAGCGTGGCTTGGTAGATCTTGAGGTTAAATTAATTCATGCGCGTATGGATTCTTATTAACAAAAAAATAAAATTACGCGGCATTGTAATTTTTTTTCTATCTTGTACTCTTTTAACTCAATTTTTCGTTACAACAAAGAATTTAAAAAACAACATTTCTTTAAGTTCAACATCTGGGATTACTTTAATTGGGCACGGCTTTGGTCATGGTATGGGAATGGGTCAGTGGGGGGCATTCGGGGAAGCATATTTGGGTCATGCTAGTTATCAACAAATTATTAACTACTATTATTCACCAGCTTCTTTAGCTTCCATGGGGTCAACTGAGCCTGCTACTGTTAGGGTTTGGATTGCATCACAAGGTTTTGGACCGTATTTGCTATATTCTGCAAGTAGTTTTTATTTAAATTCTCAATTAATTAACTCTGGAGCAATTAAGATAGTGCCAGACGGAGGGGTTTTTGAGGTCTATTCTGCAGCTAATTGCAGCCAAAATTTTAGTTATCTTTTAACTGCTTCTTCAGTAAGTATAAGTGCTAATGTTTCAAATCCTTTTGGTTCTCAGAGCTTAATTTATTTATGCTCCTCAGGCTCACTAATTCCTTATCATGGTCAGTTTGTAGGGCTTTATAATGCCAATTTAGAACCAGCCTTAGTTAATGTCTTAAATACTGAGGTTTATGTCCAAGATGTTGTTCCTGCAGAAATGCCTGCCAACTGGGCTACATTTGGAGTCCAAGGTCCTCAAAATGAGCCTTATGGCTTTCAAGCTTTAGAGGCTCAAGCTGTTGCAGTTCGTTCTTATCTTATTGCATCTTTAGGTAGCTATGGGTTTGCAGATATATGTGATACCACAGCTTGCCAAGTCTATCCTGGAAGCTCTGATGAAAATGAGTTGAGTAATTTAGCAACAGAGCTAACAACGGGGCAGGTAGTTGAAATAAATGGCAAAGTTCAGCCAACATATTACTCTGCCTCAACTGGCGGCTATAGTGCTGGAGGAATTTTTAATCCAGTGCCTGATCCCTTTGACTCAGTTTGTACTTCACTAATTTGTAATCCTTATCATAGTTGGACTGTTACATTAACAGCGGCACAAATTCAAAGCGCGTTTCCGCAAATAGGGCAGTTTGAAGCTTTAAGTATTTTTAAGCGTAACGGCTTCGGGGATTTAGGTGGAAGGGTTTTGTCAGTGGGCTTAATTGGCTCAAGTTCATCTGTGACTGTTTCAGGGGCTCAATTTGCAGCTGCTCTTGGTCTTGATTCTGATTGGTTTGGTTATCAGGTTGGATCAAATGATCAAGAAGGATATTACGTTTTAGCCAATACTAATTCAGGATCGCAGATTTTTAGTTTTGGTAACCTTGGACCAATTAATGACACTTCCGTAGTTGCAATGACTGTTGATCCTGAAAAATTTGGGGGCTGGGTATTAAATAGCAATGGGCAGCTTAATTCCTTTGGTCAAGCGCAAACAATTCCAAATGCCAACAACATTCCAACTAGCTCAATTGTTGCAATTTTGTCGGATGACACTGGTACGGGTATATGGGTTATTTATTCTAATGGGACAATTTACTCTTATGGCGCGGCAAAGCCTTTAGGGTTAGATCCATCTTTATTTTCAAATCAAGGGTGTTTAAGTTGTAGCTCTTTTGGCGGCCTTACGCCGTTAAACACAAACAGTCAAGCAAATATTTACGCTGCAGCTTCAGATCCACAAGGTCAGGGTATTTGGGTGCTTAGCAAAACTTATGGACTAATAGCTTTAGGGCAAGCAAAAAAGTTTTACGTGCCTTCTAATTTAACTTCAGAGCTTGTTTCGATTTGTGCAGCTCCTTCGGGTAACTATCTTTATGGCCTTACTAGTGCTGGTAACATAATTACAATTGGTTTTGGTCCGAGCATTTCTCTTAATAGCCAGTTGCCCCCTGGGGCTTCAGCGGTCTCAATTTCATGTGGTCAGGATGGATCATCTGCGTTGGTTTTAGATAGCTTTGGAGATGTTGTTCCAGCTGGAAGTGCTTCTTTTTATGGATCTTTATCTGAAGAAGGTATGCAAAACATTGTGCCAACTGGTATTTATTTTGTCCCGTCAGTTTTAAGTAATGTAGTTACTCAGCAGTTAGGTTGCCTGGGGGCTACCTTTTCGGTTGTAAAAGGTGGTGAATTATGTTTTGGGTCTTTAAAAAGTTTCTCGTTTAACTTTCATCAGGTACCTGTGGCAATTGGCTCGCTTGAGGGAGTAGGATTATATAAAGAAATTATTACTGAGAAATATAAGGAGGTTAATGATGGAAGTCCGTGACAGGATTTATATTGACGGAAGCTGGGTAAAGCCATCGAGTGATAAATTAACTCAGCTGTTTAACTCTGCAACTGAGGAGGTTTTTGCCCAGGTTGCTACATCTACACCGGAAGATGCAGATAAAGCAGTTGCTGCTGCAAAGAAAGCTTTTAAGGATTGGTCTAATACATCTAAAGATGAAAGATCAAAATATTTAGCTAAGATAACTGAAGGTCTTCAGGCTAGAACGCAAGAACTTGCGAGTGTAATTTCTAAAGAGGTTGGCACACCAGTGACGCTGTCACAACTAATTCAAGTCGGACTTCCAACGACTACATTTTCTTCAATGAGTGAATTAATTACTCAGATTGAAATGGAAGACAGGATAAATAACTCTTTGGTAATAAAACAACCAAGGGGTGTAGTTGCTGCAATTACTCCATGGAATTATCCTTTGCATCAAATAGCTGCAAAGGTAGCACCTGCACTTGCTGCTGGTTGCACAGTTGTTTTAAAACCAGCAGGACTGGCAGCGCTAGATGCTTTTTTGCTTGCAGAAATAATTGATGAAGCGGGATTGCCTGCAGGTGTGTTTAATTTAGTGCCTGGAGCTGGAAGAGAGATTGGTGAAAAACTTGCTACTCATCCTGATGTTGATTTCATTTCTTTTACAGGGTCAACTGAAGTTGGCTCTCATATAGCAGAGCTTGCTGCAAAGACAATTAAAAGAGTTGCTTTGGAATTGGGAGGCAAATCGGCAACGGTTATATTAGAGGATGCAGATTTAAGCAAGGCTGTTTCAGGTGGGCTGTTTATGTGTTATTTAAATTCCGGTCAGACTTGTGTTGCTCAAACCAGAATGATTGTGCCGCGATCAAAACTATCAGAAATTGAAGAAAGAGTTGTATCTGAAACAGCTACATATACCGTAGGTGATCCATTTGACCCAATGACCAGGGTTGGTCCGTTAGTGTCGCGTTCTCAAGCTGATCGTGTAAAGGACTATATCCGGTTGGGCGAGCAAGAAGGTGCAAAGCTAATTGCAGGTGGTGCAGATACACCAGAGGGACTACAAAAGGGTTATTATGTCAAGCCAACAGTGTTTACTAATGTGAATAACAAGATGAAAATAGCCCAAGAAGAGATCTTTGGTCCAGTGCTTTCAATCATTCCTTATGACAGCGAGCAAGAGGCAATTGAAATTGCAAATGACAGCATTTACGGACTATCTGGTGCGGTTTGGAGCTCAGATCAAGAGCGGGCCATAAAGGTAGCCAAACAAATACGCACTGGGCAGGTCGAGGTTAACGGAGGGATGTTTAACCCGCTGGCTCCGTTTGGCGGGTTTAAGCAATCTGGTTACGGACGTGAGCTGGGCAAATACGGCTTAGAGGAGTTTTTCGAGATCCAATCATTGCAGCTTTAACTTAAAAGTCACTCAGCTGGTTTTTGGCCAAGTTCTTTAGCTAGCTCAGGATGGGCTAGATGAAGCAACTTGTGGATTTCTTTAGTTAGAGCAAGTCTTTCCTGTTCTAGCTTGCTGCGTTTTTTAGCATTTCTAACTAAGTGAAGGGTGCCACCAGCTGCAATACATGCACCAATGTCACTTGTGACGTTGGTGTAATTGCCCCCAATTAGTTCGGCAAAAGCACTTACGTGTAGTCCGAATGCAGGTAGCAATATTAAGTAAATTCCAAGGCCGGCTAAAAAAATAACATGTAATTTGCTAGATAGAGCTCTTGGAACATACTGCAAAATTTTGTCAAGTTTTGATGTTGGCTGAGCTAAGTCTGTCAAAGACTCTTTGTGCTCAGGCTCTGACAGATCAACTGGTTCATTGCTCATTTTTTTCCTCCTTTGTTGGCCTTTGTTGCTTTTTTAATTGATTTTAGTAAGTGATAGTAATTTAAGTTGTTTTGTCAGACAGTTTTATAGAAATATTATAACGAGCTTTTTTTAATGGTTAATTTGTTAGTCGTTGAGAACTTAGCAGAACAGGAAACGTTGTTTAAAAATAAAGAGATTTGCTTAAAGTTATCTAAAAACG
>Ga0080006_1126217_pt1 | contig 21472 bp, 17 predicted proteins | sample RS3BMetagenome_FD_69209 | JGI IMG/M metagenome (GOLD analysis project Ga0080006, IMG submission 69209) | Ferric oxide microbial mat and aquatic microbial communities from Rainbow Spring, Yellowstone National Park, USA - RS3B (SPADES... ...
TGGACGACCGAACAGCGCCGCTACGTGGGAACCGAGATCCTCACCAAGGTCGACCAGGCCATCGCCGCCCCTCCAAGCGCTGCAGACCCTCCCTCGCTCGAGCTTCCCGATACCGCCATGGTGTAAGCTCTCACACGGATCACGCGGTGGTCGCGTACACCACTTCCGTGGACGTGACCCGGACGGTGCAGGATGCCACCTTCACGGCCACCCGACTGGACAGCCCGCGCACGCGCAATTCCGCTGCCTACAAGGGCATCTACGCGCTGCTCTTGGCCAATGGAGCGCGCGACTGGCGTAGCGGCACCTCCTTCGATCGCCAGGTCTACGTCGACCTCGAGGTCGACATCTACCACATCTTCCCGAAGGACTGGTGCCGGAGCCACGCCATTGCCGAGGAGCGGCGCGACAGCATCGTGAATCGCACGATGCTCGCAGCCAACACCAACCGTCGTATCCGCGCAAGCCCACCCTCGCGTTACCTCGAGCAGCTCGCCAAGGACGTCGGCAGCACGGAGCGCCTCGAGGAGCTGCTGCGCACCCACCTCGTCGAGCCGGCGTACCTCCGTGCCGACGACTTCGAGGGCTTCTGGCGGGCTCGCCGCCGTGCGCTCGTGCGTCTTGTCGAGGAGGCGATGCTCAAGCCCGTCCAGCTCGACCCTGCTGAGCTCACCGCGAGTCCAACCGTCTCCATGCACGTGGATCCTTCGGCTGCGACCACCTGAGGCCCATCCCACTGGGCCCTGGGACCGCGCGAGGGACCGCGGGAGCGCTCGACGAGCCTCTGGGCATGTCCCAGCACTCACCAGGGCACCCCAACGCACCTGCCAGACCCTGCGCCTGCAAGAACGACCAGCCTGGGCCCCGCTCGTGCCACACCAGCGGGCTCCGGTGCCTCGTGGGCTCGGATTGACTGGCGCTGACTCGCTGGCCAAGATCGCCCCGATCCCCGACCCACCGAAACCCCCACGACCGAACGCATCGACCCTAGCCACGGGCTAGGGTCGCACACCCATGGAGAGCTGCCCGTTCTGTCGCATGCTCCGCGAAGGCGACGACTACCTGGTCGGAGTCGACGCGAACGTCGGGGTCATCCTGGACCGGGCACCCGTCTTCCCGGGGCACGCCCTCGTCGTGCCCGCTCGCCACGTGGCTGACCTCACTGAGGCTACAGACGATGAACTGCTCGCCGTGGCGCGCACGGCGCGCCGCCTCGCGCGCGGTCTCCGTGGCACCGGCCTCGCCGACGGCACGCTCGTGCTCACGAACGTGGCCGTCTCGCAGTCGGTACCGCACCTACACTGCCATGTCGTACCCCGACGACGCGGCGACGGACTGCGGGGCTTCCTCTGGCCGAGGCGTCGCTACACCAGCGACCAGGAGCTCGCCCGCTGGCGCACGGCGCTCGCTGACATCCTCCTAACTCCCGAGCCCTAGCCCTCCACCCGGACGATGACCCAGTCGCGCTTGCCGCGACGCACGAGCAGAGCCCCATCCTCAAGGTCCCCAAGGCCGATGCGCTCCCCATCGCCAACGCGCCTGCCGGCGACGTAGAGACCACCTTGGGCGACCAAACGTCGGGCCGCTGAGCGCGACGGAGCAACCCCTGCGAGCAGCGCCAGCTCGACCACGTCGAGGCCAGCCTCGAGCACGGCACGGGGGACAGACACCGTGGGCGCCCCGGCGTCCGGGCGCCCTTGCCGAAAGAGCGCATGCGATGCCTCCCGCGCCTTGGTCGCCTCCTCCTCGCCATGCACGAAGCGCACGACCTCCCAGGCGAGGCGCTCGTGGGACACCCTGGCACCGGGGTCGCGCGCGTGCGCCGCCTCGTGTTCGGCAAGCTCATCGGAACCGAGGAATGTGTAGAAGCGTAGGTACTCGAGGACCTTGGCATCCTCGGCTCGCACGAAGAACTGGTAGAGCTCGAACGGCGAGGTCCGCTCAGAATCGAGCCAGACGTTGCCCCCCACGGACTTGCCAAACTTGGTGCCGTCGGCCTTCGTCACGAGTGGCCAGGTGAGCCCGTGCACCTCCGCGCCCTCGAGGCGGCGAACGAGGTCGATGCCCGCTGCGATGTTGCCCCACTGGTCGGAGCCACCGAGCTGGAGCGTGCAGCCGAAGCGACGGTAGAGCTGCCAGAAGTCTACCGCCTGCAGGATCATGTAGGTGAACTCCGTGAAGGACAGTCCCTCGCCACCCAGCCGGGAGCGCACCGACTCGCGGCCGAGCATGGTGGCCACCGAGACGTGCTTGCCGACGTCGCGGAGGAAGCTGATCAGCGTGAGCGGCTCGAGCCACTCGCGGTTGTCGACGATGATCGGCCCGCCGGACCCTGACCCGCCGAGCAGACGCTCCAGCTGGCGCGCGATCGCAGCCGTATTGTGCGCGAGGGTGTCCGGATCGAGGAGAACCCGCTCGCTCGAGCGGCCCGAGGGATCGCCGATCATCCCGGTCGCGCCTCCCGCAACCAGGATGGCCTGGTGGCCCGCGAGCATCAACCGACGTGCGGTGACGATGCCCAGGAGGTTGCCGACGTGGAGCGAGTCGGCCGTCGGGTCGAACCCGACGTAGAAGGTCCGAGGCTCGCGCTCAAGCAGCTCCTCGAGCGGGGCTGAGTGATCCTGGACCACGCCACGCCACGCCAGCTCAGCCGCGAGTCCCACCTGGCCTCCCCTCGAGCCCGTCCACGACCTGGTAGAGCCTATCGAGCTCGGCGTTCGAGCGCTCGCGGGAGGTCGCAAGGCGCGCTACGATGAGCGAGCCCTCGCGAGCTGCGGTTACTGCCTCGGCCACGTCGCGGTGCGTGCGCACCTCGACGAGCACGAACCCTAGCTGCGCCAGCAGCGTCGACGGAGCATGGCGTGGAGGGGTCACGAAGAAGGGCAGTTGGAGGGTCTCAGGGAGCAGGCGTGCCGGCGCCACGCGGTCGAAGATGAGACCACCCCCGTTCTCGAGCAGGAGCACGAGCCCTCGGGAGGGATGAGGCAGCTGCCAGGCCGCACTCAGCCCGTAGAGCGCGGCCACATCGCCGATGAGCAGGGCTGTGAGCTCCTCGGCCGCGTGCGCGACCCCGAGCCACGTCGCGACCGTCCCGTCGATGCCGTTCGCGCCGCGATTCGCCAGGACACGTGGGGGCTGCTCCTGGCGACCTGCGAAGGTATCGAGGTGGCGGATGGGCAGTGAGGACGCCACCACCAGGCGCTCAGTGGGGTCGAGCTGGCGCAGGAGCTCCACCGCCACGGCCACCTCCGAGGAGGCAAGCTGCCTGAGTCGTTCCGCGAGGGCAACAGCGATGCGCCGATCCGCGCGCATGAGCTCGTCGCCCGAGTCGCCAGCACCTACCTGCGGCGCAAGTGACAGCGCGCGCTCCACGAGCGCGCCAGTGTCGACCGAGGCAGCCGTCGTCGCGCTGCGGGCAGGGTCGCGCCAACGAGCCCCGCCGTGCAGCCATGCCAGCGGAACCCCCCGCCGCGCGAGATCCCGCACACGCTCATTAATCACCCGCGATGCGGGTGCTGCGCCCAGCACGACGACGACCTCGGGCGCAAGGTCGGGCAGCGCTCGCAGCGCCAGCTCCGGGTGCTCAAGCACCCAGGGGCCGCGTGGAACCCTCGCGAGCTGGTCGGCGAAGAGGGGCCAGCCGAGACGGGCTGCGAGTTCGCCGACGCGTCGACCATCGAGCCAGGGGTCCTCTCCCACGATGAGCCACCCGCGGCGCTCGGGATCGAACCACCGCTCGATCCAGTTGTCGCCAGGCACGCCTGGTCGCAGCGAGAGTGGTTCGCGCGGGATCCACGGGCCGATGCGCACCTGCTCAGCGGCGAGCAGCGGTTCGCCGATGGCCACGTTGAGCACTACCGGCCCTGGTCCCCACGGTGCCGAGGTCGCCCGCACGAGCGCCTCGTGCGCAACGCCAGCCAGCTCCGCGGCGCCGAGGGCATCTGAGAGCTCCACGTCGATGAGCCACGCCACCTGGGCCAGCGCAGGCGCCTGGTCGAGGGTCTGGGCAGCGCCAACACCGTGCGCCCAGCGCGGCCGGTCGGCGACGATGGCGACCAGCGGTACGCCGGATTCCCTCGCCTCAGCGATGGCGGGGGCGAGCTCAAGGGCCGCAGTCCCGCTCGTGGTCACCACGGCGATGGGGGCTCGGCGTGCTCGTGCCCACCCGAGCGCGAAGAAGGCCGCCTCTCGCTCGTCCAGCCCGACGACCGTCGGCACCGACGAGGAGTCGATGGCGACCGCTAGCGGCGTCGACCTGCTGCCGGGGCACACCACCACCCCCGAGAGACCGCCGGCGACCAGCCCATCCACGAGCGCCGTACACTGGGCCGCAGTCCGACCGAACGGCGAGGATGACCAGCATGCGTGCACGGAACCTCCTAGGACCCAGTGGCCTGGTGCTCGAGTGCACCGTCGAGGACGCGACCAGGCACGGCCTCGTGGTGGTGCTGCACGGCTTCACCCAGTCGCGCTGGAGCCTCGTCGACCCGATCCTGCCCATCGCCGACCAGCTCGGCTCGACGATACGCTTCCTCGAGGCTCCCGGCCACGGCGCCGATCGCGGCCCCGACGACCACCACGAGTTCCTCGCGGCGGTGGCCGCGATGGAGCCCACGATCGTGCTCGGCTACTCGATGGGCGGCCGCCTGGCCCTCTGGCTGGCCGCGACCCACCCCGACCTTGAGGCGCACGTCGTCGCGATCTCGGCTAACCCCGGCATCCCCGACGAGCACGAGCGCCGCCGTCGTCGCGAGCACGACCAAGCGCTGGCAGCTCGCCTCGAGGCCATCGCCGTCGAACGCGGGCTGGGGCGTCCGAGTGACGCAGTCCGCGCGTTCCTCGCCGAGTGGGACGCCCAGCCGCTGTTCCGACGGCGACACCTCAACGAGGCCGCGCTGCGAGCACGCTCGCTCGGCACGCCGTCGGGGTGGGCACGGTCGCTGCGCCGCTACGGGACCGGCGAGCAACCCGACCTCGTGCCCCTGCTCGCAGCATCGAGGGCCAGGCTCTCTGTGCTCGTCGGCGCCGACGACGCCGCCTACCGGGCTCACGCGGCGCGCCTCCGCGAACGCGCCGCGATCGTGGTCGTCCCGCTTGCAGGCCACGACGTCCTCGCCGAGCAACCCGCGTTCGCAGCGGGAGCGATCCTCGGCCTCGTCGCCGATGGTGCTCGAGCAGCCCGATGAGCCCCCGAGCCCGCCGAGCGGTCGCTGTCGGGCCGCGCACCTACCTGCGCACTCACAGGGCCGCGACCACCACGCCCACGACGACACCGAGTGCGAGGACGTAACGACCGGAGGCCGCCAGCGCCGCGATGAGCGCACGCCCCGTCGCACCACGCAGCACCGGGCCGAGCGCCGCCGGCGCAACCAGTGCACCGGCCGCGAGGACGAGGCCAGCGGCAAGGGGCCGGCCGGTCGCCATCCACGCGGCCACTGCTGCGAGCACGCCGGCCGCGAGGACCTCAAGGGCAAAGAACCAGCGCGTGCTTCGCTCGCCGAGCCTGACCGCGAGGGTGTGCTTGCCTGCGACAGCGTCCCCGTCGCGGTCGCGCAGGTTGTTCACGGTCAAGATGGCACTGGTGGCAAGACCGAGCGCCGCACCGACGAGCCACGAGGCCGCCGTGAGCGCGCGTGCCTCCACGAAGACCGTGCCCACGGTTGCGACCAGCCCGAAGTAGACGAAGACGAAGAGCTCCCCGAGTCCCACGTAGCCGTAGGGGCGCGGCCCGCCGGTATACAACCACGCGGCAAGGATCGCGCTGGCACCGACGACGAGCAACCACCAACTCGTGAGCACCGCGAGCACGAGCCCTGCCACCCCAGCCACGCCGAAGGCGATGAAGGCAACTCGTCGTACCGCCGGGGCACTAGCAAGCCGCTGGCCAACCAGGCGCACAGGCCCAACGCGCGTTGCGTCGGTACCTCGGATCCCATCGGAGTAATCGTTCGCGTAGTTGACACCGACCTGGAGCGCGAGCGCCACCACCGCAGCCGCGAGCGCCCGTGGCACGTCGAGGTGACCGAGGTGGGCCGCCAGCCCGGTTCCCGCCACCACTGGCGCCACCGACGCCGGCAGCGTCCGAGGTCGAGCTCCTTGCACCCACTGCGCGAGCGTGGCCACGTCACCTCCTCGTTGCCCTACGAAGTCTACGGAGCGCCGTCTCGTAGGCTGGACTCGATGGCACCTACCCCTCGCAACGGACGGCGACTCGTCGCTCTTCCGGCCCAGGCTGGCCCGTGGCTCGTGGAGGCCATCCAGCGCGCCTGGGAGCACGACGAGGCGATCTGCGTCGTCGACACCGCCTCTCCCCGCCTGCGCGAGCGCCTGGACGTCCTACGCCCGCACGTGCTACGCCTGCCAAAGTGCGAGGTCCTCCTTGAGCCAGGGGCGCCGCTCCTCGGCGAGCAGGCCTGGATGGTGCAGGTCACCTCCGGCACGACTGGGACTCCCCGCGCGATCGTCCTCGACGAGATCCACGTGCGAGCCTCCGCTGCCGCCGTTGGGGAGCGCCTTGCGATCACGCCGAGGGACGGCTGGGTCACAGCACTCTCACCGGCCTTCATCGGGGGGCTCGCCACGATCGCTCGCTCCATCGTCGCGGGCATTCCCATTCAGCTCCTGCCTCGACACCGCGAGGATCTCTTCCGACGCGCACTCGAGCAGGGAGCGACGCTCGCGACCACCGTGGCCTCCGCGCTCGCGCGCATCGACGTCACGCCGCTGCGCGCTGTCGTGCTGGGCGCCCAGCCCGCGCGCGGATCCTTGCCGTCGAACGCCATCTCGAGCTACGGCATGACCGAAACCGGCTCTGGCGTCGTCTACGACGGGCTCCCGCTCCCCGGCGTCGCCGTCGCCGTGCGCGAGGGGGTCATCCGCCTGCGTGGCCCGATGATCGCCGAGCGCACGCGTGACGGCTCGCCCGTTACCGATGTGGACGGCTGGCTCACCACCGGCGACGTCGGCGAGCTCGTCGACGGCAGGCTGCGCGTGCTCGGCCGCATCGACGACCTCATCAACACTGGTGGCGTCCACGTGCCGCCCGCGCCGGTCGAGGCGGCCGTGCTGGAGGTGCTCGGGTCCCGCGTGCGCGACGCCGTCGTCTACGCCACCGCGGACGAGCGCTTCGGGGAGGCGGTCACCCTCGCGGTCGTGGCCGACGAGGTGCCGAGCATCGACGAGCTTCGTGCGCTGCTCGCCGAACGGCTCGATGCGGCGTGGATCCCACGCCGCATCGTCGCCGTCGCCGCAATTCCTCGGACCGAGACCGGCAAGCCGCTGCGCCGTCTTCTGCCCGGCGCGCACCGAGGCTCCCGCGAGGCCGCCCGCACTAGTCGGTCATCGCCTGCACCTCACCGCCGAGATCTCCTTCGTGGATGACGCGCTCCTCAGGGCTCGGCGGCCGGAAGTAGGCGCGGCCCTTCGCCCAGTAGATGGCCATCGGCACGAAGCCGAGCAGGATGGCACCGATCCCCACGATCTTGGTCGTCGCGTTGAGGCTAGGGAGCACTTGCTCGAACATGACCGCCATGAAGATGGCACCTACGAGCGGCCACAGGCCCGCGAAGACGAAGTAGGAGAGCTTCGTGAAGAGGAGCTTGCGGTAGAGAATCACCACCGAGAAGCCGGCCAGCCCGTAGTAGACCGCGATCTGCAGGCCGATAGCGTTGATCGCGTCCGAGAGAATGGTGCCGACCGAACCCACGTAGTTCGACGCAATGAGCAGGCCGATTGAGATCACGGCCACGACGATGGTCGCTGCTACCGGCGTGAGCCGGCGCTCGTGCGTAGTGCCGAGGATTCGTGGCATGGTGCCGTCCCGGCCCATCGCAAACAGCGTGCGTGACACCTGGATGATGGTGGTCTCAAGCGTCGCGATCGTCGAGAGCGCCACCGCGACGACGATGAGCTTGCCACCGAGCCCAGGCCACACCACCTGCCCCAGCTTGTCGAGGACGTCACCGGCGTTCTGGTTGATCTCGTGCCCCGTGAGCACCATGTTGGTGCCGATGGTGAAGATCTCGAAGAGCAGGAAGACCACGATCACGCCGATGATCGCACCTTTGCCAGGGGTAACGCGCTCACCCTTGGTCTCCTCGTTGAGGTTGGCAGTCACGTCCCAGCCCCAGTAGTAGAACGCTGCCACCAGGGCCCCAGCGAAGAAACCCGCGCTGCCGTGGAACACGGAGAACGAGAACCAGTGCAGGCTGAACGGGTGTACCTTCGGGTCGTGGACGAACAGCAAGATGGCGAAGAGCACGAGGATGGCAAGCTCGATACTCGACATGGCCACCTGAACCTTGGCCGTGATAGTGACCCCGGCGATGACGGCGCCGACCATAATGAGAAAGACCACGATGCCAAGGAAGGTCACCCACGCGGTCGAGTTGGCCAGGCTCGACGAGAAGAGCCCGAGGATCGTCGAGCCCGCCGGCACCGATCCGGCGACCATGAAGATAAGGGCGCTCACCACGAGGCACCATCCCGCGATGTAGCCGAGCACCGGATGGAGGGCCCGGCGCACCCAGGCGTAGGTGGCCCCGGCGTTGGCCTCGGAACGACCCAGGTAGTTGAACGCCCACACAATGCCGAACATCGCGATGCCGCAGTAGAGGAGGGCAGCCGGCCCTCCGAGCGCTACGGCACCAAACAACGTGGCAGTCGAGGCGGCGATGGAGTAGGCCGGCGCCACCCCGGCAACTCCCATCACCGCTGAGTCGAAGAGCGACAGTGCCCCACGGCGTAGCCGATGCTGGCCGTGGTGCTCGGTGCGAGCCGCGTCCATGGCTGATCCCCCTCTGTGCTGTCCCACGAGTAGCCGTACTCGATTAGCGCGAGATCATAGAACACGCGATGGATTCCTGCAAGGAAATCTGCGGACAATCACGAATCCGTAACAGTCCGGCCGTCGCGCTACGGGGCGAGCCGTCCGATCGCGAGGGTCCCGCCGTCGACGACGAGGTTCGCTCCCGTGACCCACGACGCAGCGTCGGAGACGAGGAAGGCCACCGCCTCGGCCACGTCGGTGGGCTCACCAATCCTGCCGGCCGGTAGGCGTCGGCGCAGTGGCTCCTCAAGCGCCTCGACAAGCACCGCCGCGAACTGCGTGCGTACGAGACCTGGGGAGACCGCATTCACGCGTAGCGGCGCAAGCTCAAGTGCCAGCTGGCGGGTCAGGTGCAGCAGCGCTGCCTTGGAGACGTTGTACATGCCGATCCCAGGCTCTGGCTCGAGCCCACCCACGCTCGCGACGTTGACAATCGAGCCCTTACCAACACCAGTAGCGGCGAAGCGAGCTGCGAGCAGGGCGGGTGCACGCACGTTGACTGCCCACACGAGATCCATCTGGTCGGGGGCCATCGACGCGACCGTCCCCACCGCCGGGCTCGCGGCCGCGTTGTTCACCAGCACTTCGAGCTCGCCGAAGGCGCGCTGTGCCGCCTCCACGATGCGATCGGCCGCCTCAACCTCGCGCAGGTTCGCAGCGACCGTCGCGACGGCAGCACCCGAGCCGCGCAGCTCGCGCGCGAGCACCTCGAGCTCGTCGCCGTGGCGCGCCACCGCAACGATCGGATAGCCGCGCCCGGCAAGCACCTCCGCGATCGCCCGCCCGATCCCGCGGGTCGCACCGGTGACGATGGCAGCTCCGTGATCCATGGCCCCACGCTACCGCGCCACGCTGGCTAGCCTGGGTGCAGAGACGACTTACCATGGCACACCGACTTGCCACCAGCGACAGCCTCTACCTGCGCGACCACGCCCACGACCCCGTCGACTGGTGGCCGTGGGGATCCGAGGCGCTCGAGGAAGCACGAGCTCGAGGTGTGCCGCTGTTCGTCTCGATCGGCTATAGCGCCTGCCACTGGTGCCACGTCATGGCCGAGCGCACGTTTCGCGACCCCGAAGTCGCCTCAATGCTCAATGCGCACTTCGTGCCGGTCAAGGTGGATCGGGAGGAGCACCCCGAGGTGGATGCTCGGTTCATGGCAGCGCTGCTGGCCCTGCAGGGATCCGGAGGCTGGCCCATCACCGCGGTCGCCGATGCCAAGGGACGACCCGCCTGGGCAGCCACCTACCTCCCGCCTCGCTCCACCAGCTCCCAACTCGGCCTCGTTGAGGCCCTCGGCACCATCCTCGACGCGCTCGCTCGTGACCCAAGCGCGCTCGCACGGGCCGCTGACGAGCTCGACCACGCACGGCTCGCCCACGCGAGACTTGCCACGAGCACGCTCGAAACTCGCACGACGGAGGAGCCAGCACTGGCTGCGGCCCTCGTCGACGCGGTCGTCGGCCGCCTCGACCGCCCCGTCGGCGGCTTCGGCACCGCACCCAAGTTCCCCCAGACACACACGCTGCTCGCTGCTTGGGAGTGCGCCCGCTGGGCGGCCACGAACGCTGAGGCAGCGGACCTCGTCGCCCGTACTGCTCGGCGCTACGTGGCCTCGGGCCTCTTCGACCACCTCGAGGGAGGGTTCTTCCGCTACGCCACCGACCGCGAGCTGCGCGAGGTGCACTTCGAGAAGATGCTCATCGACCAGGCCTGGCTGGTGCTCCTGCTCGCCCAGCTGGCCCACGATCTCGCAGACCCCGGCCTTGCCTGGGCGGTGGAGACGACGGTGCGCTTCGTCGCGCGCAGCCTGCAGCGCACCGACGGCCTGGTCGCGGCCTCCCTGGATGCTGATGCCCAGGGCACCGAGGGAGGGGCCTACCTCCTCGGCGCCGACGAGGTGCGCAAGGTGCTCGGCGACGAAGCTGCCTGGGTCATCGAGGCGCTGCACCTGCCGGAACACGGCCCTGGCCCCCCGCAACGGCGCGACCTTGCTGCACTCGTACCGTCCCCGCCGCTCGCGGCCGCGCTCGAGGCGCTGGGTCGCTACCGACGCCACCGCGGCCGTGCGCGCCGAGACGACAAGGCACTCGCGGACTGGAACGCAGCCTGGGCCATCGCCCTCGTGCGCGCAGGCCGTGCGCTCGCCAACCCTGCCTGGACGACCAGGGGCCTTGCCCTCGCCCGGCGGGTCTGGGACACCTTTGCCGACCCCTCAGGAGCGCGCCACGTCACCTGGCACGCAGCGCCGCGCGGGGGAAGCGCCGCCGACGAGCTCTACCTCTCCTGGCTTGCCCTGGAAGTCTGGGAGCTCACCGCCGAGCAGGCCTGGCTCGAGCGAGCCGTCGACTCGGCACTACGCCTCATGGAGCTGCACTTCCTACCGCGCTTCGGGCTGTGCGTGGCGGGCAACGACCCTGGGAGTGCCACCCCGGATCGCCTCGACGGTGCGCACCCCTCCCTGAGCTCGCTCGCACTCTGGCACCTCGGGAGGCTCGAGACGGCGACCGAGGAGCCTGTGCTCGCCTCCTGGTCCACGGCCCTCGCAGGGGCTCTCGACGACGTGCTGACGGCAGCTCCAGCCGCCGCCGCGCTCGGGGCACTCGCCGTAGCAGCAAGGAACCGCCGGCGCAGCATCGTGGTGCCCCGGGCGGGCACCGATCCGTTGTGCGCGACGGCGCTCCGCGACGCCCGCGGGACAGACGTCGTCATCCATGACCACGCCGCAGCGCTGGCTCGCCAGCGCGATCCGAGAGCTGCGTGGATCTGCATCGGCACGCAGTGCCTGCTACCTATCCGCGACGCTGCCACCCTGGCAGCCACGCTCGCCGCCCCCGAGGTCTCCCCGCCGACGACCTTGGGGCGCTAGCCTCGAAGCGTTCCCAAGCCCCGCAGGCTGCTCACCGTGGCCCCGAACGAGGAGGTGTGGTGCGACCAGCGTTTCGACATGTCCTGCTTGCCCGACTGGACGTGCCGTCGCACCCGCTCGAGCACATCGTGCTCGACACGGCCTCCCAGCGGCTGCTGCGCGTGATCGCGCGCAGCGTCGAGGCCACCTGTGAGCTCGCGCACTACGTCATCCTGGAGCACGAGTCCGCGCCGCCCGAGGAGGATCCCTCACGACCGGATCTGCGCCTCGTCGAGGAGCTGCGCGGCACCGACCGTGCGCCGAGGCGGCGTCACCTCCTCGGCTGGTTGAACGAGCTGCGCGCGAGCGAGCGACTCCCGCCGCTCGGCATCCCGGGGCCGTCCGTCGCCTATGCCCGCTTCGACGGTACCATCGCCTCGCTCACCGTGCTCGAGCTCCACGGAGCCATCATCACGCGCGGCCGCTCCGGCGAGGCGGTTCTCGAGTTCGCGTGGGGTCCGACCAGGTCGTCGCTACCCCTCACGAAGGACCTCGAGGCCCGCATCGCAGCAGGACAGCTCCCCCACGACCGGGCAAGCTGGCGAGCGGTGGCCGGGCGTGTGCCCCGCTTCGCGCTCGCAGCCTACGCTCCGCCCGAGCGCGGCTACTGCCGCAAGCTCGCCGTCGAGCTCATCTAGCTCGCCGGTGCAACAGCACCCAAGGAGGAGACCATGCGGGTACCCAACTGGTTCGAACGCGTGGAGCCCGACCCGAACGCGCCCGAGGACGTGCGAGCGCGCAACGACGCCGTCGCAGAGCGCACAGGGTTTCTACCCAACATCTTCGGCGCCCTCTCGTGGCGGCCGGCGGAGTACCGAGCGTTCTTCGGCTACCACGATGCGCTCATGGAGGCGCCGGGATCCCTCACGAAGGCCGAGCGCGAGCTCATTGTGGTGGCGACCTCGGCCGGCAACCACTGCCTCTACTGCGTCGTCGCCCACGGCGCGATCCTGCGCATCCGCGCCCACGACCCGACGATCGCGGAGCGGGTGAGCATCGACCCTGGTCGTGCCGGCCTGGACGAGCGGGCCCTGCGCATCCTCGCGTTCGCCTTCAAGGTTCGCGACGAGGCCTACGCCATCACCCCGGAGGACTTCGAACCGCTCTACGAGGTCGGCCTCGACGACGATGACATCTGGCTCGTCGGCGCCATCACGGCTTTCTTCGCCCTCTCCAACCGCCTCGCGGGTTTCGCGAAGATCCTGCCGAACACCGAGTTCTACACGCTCGGCCGCTGAGGCCGCAGCGCTTCGACGACCTCGCCGCGAACGCGGCGGGCTGGTGCCATCAGTGCTGGTCCTGCCGCGCGGGACCGCATCGCTCCTTCATCGACGTGCTTTGCGCATGTCGCAGCACGCGATCCGGCGCTTGAGCGGCTCGAGAGCGCACCTCGACAGCGGTCGCCCTGGGGTTGCACACCAAAAGCGCCCAAGGGCTCACCGTGAGCTGATTCTTCACGACACTCGGGCAGTAACCGGGCCGAGTTAGTCGCCTGGCACTGTCCCCGGCAGGCCAGAGCCTGCCGACTCCTCATCCGCCCTGCTTCGGGCCTAGGCGCTTGGCTGCCCACGGCCGGGCTTGGTGCGCGCAAGCAGCAGCACGCCGCCGGTGACCACCGCCACGAGCAGCATCATCGGGCGCAGGAACCAGGGCGTCGCCGAGATCACCAGCACGATCAGGTAGACAATCAGCACCGTGCGCAGCACGGCCCCAGGTCCGCGCCGAGGAGCACGCGACGCCGGGACACGAGCGCCACGCTGCTGCTCGACCTTGTCCCCAGGCGCGATCACCGGGTCGAGGAACGGCAGGCTGTGCGGGACATCGCGCACCAGGGGTTCAAGGTCCGCGTAGGTCTTAGCGGCATGCAGTGCCTCCAGTCGCTCGGCAAACTCCACGCCGTCGAGACGGCCGTCTTCGTACGCACGTCGCAGCACGCTCTCGACGGCGTCCCGGTCGCGCTGCGAGCAGCGAACCTGCCTCGAACCCATCACACCCTCACTCTAGCACGCGGCCCCCTCGGGGCAAGGTGGCCGCTCGATCTCGGGTTTGCGACCGAGCCCCGGGGCCTCGAGTCCCTCCAAGCTCGGAAGCGAAGCCGGTAGCGTGGGGCCGATGTCCTCGTTCGTCCACCTCCACACGCACACTGAGTACTCCATGCTCGACGGAGCGGCTCGCATCGGGGATCTGCTCGACGCCGCAGTCGCCGACGGCCAGCCGGCCATCGCGATCACCGACCATGGCAACCTCTACGGCACGCTCGAGTTCTACAAAGCCGCACGCGCCCGTGGCATCAAGCCGATCATCGGCCTTGAGGCCTACATGGCCGCCTCCTCGCGCTTCGAGCGCCCCCAGCGGCGCGGGCGCATCGACGACACGGGCGGCGAGAGCGACCGAGGCGAGAAGCTGTACTACCACCTGACCCTGCTCGCAACCTCCAACCAGGGCTACCACAACCTGATCCAGCTGTCGTCACGGGCTTTCCTCGAGGGCTACTACTACAAACCGCGCATCGACTTCGACCTGCTAAACGAGCACCGCGAGGGCATCATCGCACTCACTGGTTGTCTCGGCGGGTTGGTACTCCAGCACCTGCTCCGCGGCGACGAGGAAGGGGCGCGCCGCGTGAGCTCCACGCTCCGCGAGATCCTCGGCCCCGAGAACCTCTTCGTCGAGCTCCAGGACCACGGCCTTGCGGAGCAGCGGCGGACCAATCCCCAGCTCATCGAGTTGGCCCGCTATCTCGGGGTGCGCACCGTCGCGACCAACGACAGCCACTACACCCACCGGGAAGACCACGAGATCCACGACGCACTGCTCTGCGTCCAGACGGGCTCCATCATCACGGATGCGAACCGGTTCCGCTTCGAGGGCTCCGAGCACTACCTCAAGAGCGCCCGCGAAATGCGTGAGCTCTTCGTCGAGCTCCCCGAGGCCTGCGACGCCACGCTCGAGATCGCTGAGCGCTGCGAGGTCGAGATCACCTTCGGCCACCCCGCCCTGCCCGAGATCGACATCCCTGCCCGTATCCACGGCGAGCGCTACGAGGATCGCGCCGGCGCCTACCTGGCCGAGCTGGTCTGGGAGGGGGCGCGCTGCCGCTACGGGGACCCGGTGCCCGAGCACGTTGGCGAGCGCATCCGCTACGAGCTCTCGGTCATCGCCGACATGGGCTTCCCGGGCTACTTCCTGGTCGTGTGGGACCTCATCCGCCACGCCCGCGAGTCGGGGATTCGCGTCGGGCCCGGGCGAGGCAGCGCGGCCGGCAGCGTGGTCGCCTACTGCCTCGGCATCACGCAGATCGATCCCCTGCGCTACGACCTGCTCTTCGAGCGGTTCCTCAACCCGGGTCGGCGCCAGATGCCCGACATCGACATGGACTTCGATGAGCGCTACCGCGGCGAGATGATCCGCTACGCGGGCGAACGCTACGGCGCCGACCACGTCGCCCAGATCATCACCTTCTCCACCATCAAGGCCCGAGCAGCAGTGCGGGACGCAGCACGCGTGCTCGGCTATCCCTACGCCCTTGGCGACCGCATCGCCAAGGCGATGCCACCGCTCGTGATGGGCCGCGACACGCCGCTCGCCGCGTGCTTGGAGCTCACCCCTGGCTACGAGGATGGCTACCAGCAGGCCGCAGGACTGCGGGAGATGGTGGCCTCCGACCCGGACGTCGCGCGGGTCGTGGGGGTGGCCAAGGGCCTCGAGGGGCTCCGCCGCCAGGACGGCATTCACGCAGCCGCGGTGGTGATCTCCCGCGAGCCGCTCACCACTTACCTGCCCATCCAGCGTAAGCCCGACCCTGGACGGAACCCCTCCGAGGCCCCGATCGTCACCCAGTTCGAGATGCACGGCGTCGAGGAGCTGGGCCTGCTGAAGATGGACTTCCTCGGGCTGCGCACCCTCTCGGTGATCGACCGCGCCGTCGAGCTCATCAGGACCACGCGGGGTATCGACGTCGACATCGACCGTGTCCCCCTCGACGACGAGCGCACCTACGAGCTGCTGCGCGCCGGGGACACCGTCGGCGTGTTCCAGCTCGAGGGCGGCCCGATGCGCCAGCTCATGCGCCAGCTCGCCCCCACGCGCTTCGAGGACGTAGCGGCCCTCGTGGCGCTCTACCGACCCGGTCCCATGGCGGCGAACATGCACGTCGACTACGCCGAGCGAAAGAACGGGCGACAGCCGGTCACCTACCTGCATCCTGACCTCGAACCCGTCCTCGCCGATACCTGGGGGCTCATGATCTACCAGGAGTCGGTGATGCGCGTGGCCCAGCACATCGCCGGCTACTCGCTGGCCGAGGCGGACAACCTTCGCAAGGCGTGCGGCAAGAAGATCCGCGAGCTGATCGCGAAGGAGCGCGAGAAGTTCATCGCCGGCTGCGTCGCCAACGGCTACGACGCCACACTCGGCACGGCGCTCTTCGACATCATCGAGCCGTTCGCCGACTACGCCTTCAACAAGAGCCACGCCTTCGGCTACGGGCTCGTGAGCTACCAGACCGCCTACCTCAAGGCCAACTACCCGGTGCAGTACCTGGCGGCGGTGCTCACCAGCGTCCGCGATGACAAGGACAAGATGGCGGTCTACCTGGCGGACGCGGCCGCGCACCACATCGACGTGCTGGTGCCCGACGTCAACGCCTCCGAGCTCGACTTCTCGGTGACGAGGAGCCCCGACGGCCGCGAGCAGATCCGCTTCGGCCTCGCAGCAATCCGCAACGTCGGCGAGGGACTCGTACGCCTCATCCTCGAGGAGCGCGAGCGCCAAGGCCCGTTCCAGAGCTTCGCCGACTTCCTCGTGCGGGTCGATGCCGTCGTCCTCAACCGGCGCACGATGGAGTCACTCATCAAGGCTGGGGCCTTCGACTCCTTCGGCCACCCGCGCCGGGGCCTGCTCGAGGCCCTCGATGCGGCGCTCGAGCGAGCCAGCGAGCAGCGCAGGCTGCGTGAGCGGGGGCTCGGATCACTCTTCGACGACCCGGACGAGACCGAGACCACGGCGCCGGACTTCCGCGTCGAGGTGGGCACTGAGGAGTGGCCCGCGACCGAGCGCCTCACCTACGAGCGCGAGATGCTCGGCCTCTACGTCTCCTCGCACCCCATGGACGGCGTCCCGATCGCAAAGCTCGGCCGCGAGGTGATGCCGATCCTCGATCTGCTCGAGGCCGAGAGCCCTCCGAGCGAGGCGGTCACGGTCGTCGGGGCGATCACCGCGCTCACCCAACGCACCACGCGTCGGGGCGAGCTCATGGCGACGCTGCGCCTCGAGGACCTCGGCGCCGGCATCGAGGTGATGGTGTTCCCCAAGACCATGGCCGACTACGGCGTCCACCTCGCCCAAGACGCGATCGTCGCGATCACCGGGCGCATCGACGGGCGCGACGAGGTCCGCAAGCTCGTCGCGCTCAGCATCGAGCCGATCAACACCGAGCAGCTCGCTACCGAGTCCGACCCCACGGCCGCGGTGGTGGTCCACGTACCGCGCCACCTCGCGGTGCCGGCCTCGCTGCGTCAGCTCCGCGAGGTCTTCCTCGCCCACGAAGGTCCCCAGCGAGCCGTGCTCGACATCGACGGGATGCGCTTCGAGGTCCCGGCCAAGGTCAAAGTCGGCTCCAGCCTCGTCGGGCACCTGCGCAACGTCTTCGGAGACCAGGTTCGTGTCGGCTGAGCAGCCGGGGCGCCTCGCCCTCGTGGGCTCGGGCGAGTACCTCGAGGCAATGGCGTCGCTCGAGGCGTCGCTGCTCGGCGGGGGCACCCGCTACGTCCAGATCCCGCTCGCTGCCGGCCTCGAGAGCGACGAGCGCTACGAGTACTGGATCGAGCTGGGACGTACCCAGGCCGCCAGGCTCGGGGCGACCGCAGTCACGATCCGAGCCCGCACGCGCGCCGACGCGCTCGACCCTGCGCTTGCCGCCCAGGTCGTCGGCGCCGACCTCATCTACCTCTCGGGCGGCGACCCGCGACACCTCGCCGAGAGCCTGCGTGCAACCCCGCTGTGGGAGGCCATCGTCGAGGCTTGGCGCCGAGGAGCCTCGCTCGCGGGGTGCTCGGCGGGGGCGATGATCCTCGGGTCGGTGATGGGCCGGCTGCGGGCTCCGCATGCAGAGCCCTGGCGCGGCCTCGGGGTCCTGCCTGGGGTCGCGATCCTACCCCACTTCGACCGGGTGCGCACCTGGCTGGGCGACCGCGTGCGACCCGTGCCAGGCGCAGCCCTCACGGTCGGCATCGACGAGCTGACCGCGTTGGTTGGCTCGTCGCGGTCGATGGAGCCCTGGGGTCAGGGTGGCTGCTGGATCGTGCGATCGACGGGCCTCGAGCGCCTCGTAGGCCCACTCCAGCTCAGCTGGCGGCTCGAGGGCGAGGCTGAGCCCCCCGAGCTCGAGGGGCCGCCTGCTGGCTGAAGCGGCACCTCAGTGACGGAAGCTGCGGTGCTCGACGTTGCGTCCCCCATGGTGCCGCAGCAGCGCCACGCTGGCATCAAGGTCCTCGAGGAACAGATGGGCCATATCCTTGGAGAACCCGTTGCGCACCACGACACGGGCCACGGTGACGTCGTCGAGGTTCGCCGCGAGCGGGTAGGCCGGGACCTGCCAGCCGTAGACCCGCAACTCGTGCGCCAGGTCGTAAATCGACCACCCGGCAGCGTCGTCGCGAAGACGCCAGGCCACCACTGGCAACTCCCGACCGTCGCCGACGAGGTCGAACTCGGGGTACTCACGCAGCCTCGCGGCCACGGTGAGCGCTACCTCCCGTGAGGCCTGCTGGACCGCCCGATAGCCCTCGAAGCCCAGGCGGAGGAAGGTGTAGTACTGCAGGAGCACCTGCGCGCCCGGACGGCTGAAGTTGAGCGCCAGCGTCGGCATGTCGCCGCCCAGGTAGGCAACACGGAAGATCAACTCCTCGGGAACCACCGAGGCATCGCGCCAGAGCACCCACCCCAGTCCCGGGTAGACAAGGCCGTACTTGTGGCCAGAGGTGTTGATGGAGAGCACCCTCGCAAGTCGGAAGTCCCAGGCGAGCTCAGGCTCGAGGAACGGCGCAACGAACCCTCCAGAGGCGGCGTCCACGTGGATCGGGACATCGAGACCCGTGCGTGCAGCGAGCTCGTCGAGAGCTGCGGCGATCTCGGCCACGGGCTCGTAGCTCCCAGTGTAGGTAACCCCAAGGATCACGACGACGACGATGGTGCGCTCGTCGACCGCCTCGAGGACCCCCTCCGCGCTCAGCATCGGATGCTCGGGACTCAGGGGAACGAAGCGAGGCTCCACTTCCCAGTAGTTGGCGAACTTCTCCCAGACCACCTGCACTGCCGAGCTCATGACGATGTTGGGCCGCGCCGTGTCCAGCCCAGCGGCCCGCCGGGCCTGCTGCCAGCGTCGCTTGGCGACCAACCCAGCCAGCATGCAGGCCTCGGAGGAACCGGTGGTCGACACCCCGAGCACGTGGTGGGAATCCGGCGCGTGCCAGAGGTGGGCGAGCATGCGCACACAGCGGTCCTCGATCGCGGCGGTCTGGGGATATTCGTCCTTGTCGATCATGTTCTTGTCGATCGTCTCGGCGTAGAGCCGCTGAGCCTCCGGCTCCATCCACGTCGTCACGAAGGTGGCAAGGTTTTGGCGTGCGTTGCCGTCGAGTGCGACCTCATCGTGGACCAGCTGGTAGGCGACGCGAGGGTCGAGGCCGCGCTCGGGAAGGCGGAACCTCGGGACCACACTCGTGATCTCGTCGACGACGGGGTTGATGGCGACCTGGTCAGGGAGCCGACGTTGCACCCTGTGGGCTTGCCACTGCACCATAGCGAGCCTCCCTCCTCTGCGTGCGGCCAACACTGCCGCCTCGACAGGTCCTCACCCGTTTGCGTGATAGTGGCCGGCCACCACAACTGAATCCACCGTCACGATGAGCCTGTGAGGCCCGACGCCGTCACGCTATCGCTCGCTGGCTTCGGATCAGGTTGGCTGCGTAGAACCGGCGGCCACGAGCCGAGCCGGCAAGGGTCGGCGCTGGGCGATGACGTCGAGCGCTCGGTACTCAGCCTGCACCACCCCGGGTTCGGTGCATGCCCCACTGCGCAGCAACGCTGTCGCTGCCGGCCGCTTGCGTGCATCCACGAGAGCGGCGCAGTGAGCCAAGCTGCCTTGAGCCTCCGTGGCAGCGCTGGCGGCTGCCACCGTAGGATCCCGCACGTGGACAAGCTCAGCAGGGCTCACCGCGATGGCCACCACCTCCTGCGCCGGTCCTCGTCGCCCTGGTGTGCGAGAGCACCTGGCGCAGGCTCACCCGGATCGGCTGCGCTCGCTGCTCGCCACGTTCAGCGAGGCGCTCAGAGGCGCCGAGGTCGCTGCGCGCTGGGGCGCTATTACCAACACCCAAGCCCAGCTTGGCACCAACCGCCACAGCGGATAGCGCCGATATCCCGTGCGACACCGGGCTTAGCACTATTGAGCGTTGGATCCCGACGCTGTGCGAGGGGACCGACCTGCCGGACTGGCCTCGAGCGTGGAGTCGTCGCGTCGAGGTAGCCTCGACCAGCTGGCCGCGACCTGCTCAGGCTGCCCGGGGCAGCGTCGTGAGCAATCAACGCGTGCCTGTGAGATCACGAAGCGCTCAACGCCCCAGATGGTGCGCAATGGTCGAGCGCCTCGCAACGGTCCCCTCGACGCTCGCCCGCTTGCTCGATCGGGCGCTGCAGATGCCCTCGTCGTCACGGTGCGCGAAGCTCCTAGGAGCGCGCAGCGTCCACGCACCCGTCGTCACCGGGGTGCATGTCGAGGGGCACCAGGAATCCGCGGTGTCGAGACGGCCTTGCGCGAGGACGCGGCTCGCTCGCTGCGTTGGTGACGCTCGCACGTGGCACGAGGCTTTACCGGGGTCGTGCTCGTGCGCGCCGCTGTCCACCAGGGCCTCGCCCGGGCGATCGCAGCGATGGCGTCCAGGGTCACCCAGCAGCGGTGAGCACACCCACGAGCTGCGGGATCAGCTGGCCACGTCGGGAGCAGTCCGCAAGCCGCAACCCTTGAGCCAGGATCGTCGATGCGCCCGCCCGCCTCCGAGGCCGAGGCCGGTCACGTCCGGAGAAGTGGTGTAGTGACCTCCGCGTGATCCGCCCTCGATCCTATGCCGCGAGCGACGCCGGGAGGGCGTCTTCCGTGCCGTGGCGAGCGTGGGGGAACCTCGCCGGTTGGACCTTGCTGAGGGCTTCGGCGCTCATGGAGCGACGCTGCTCGGCCCACTCCTCGGTGCTGCTCGCTGCTGCAGCGAGCCGATGAGGCGGATGATGGCAGCTCGGTCCGGGAAAATGCCCACCACATCGGTGCGCCGGCGGATCTCCTGGTGCAAGCGCTCCTTAAAGGGTTGGTACTCCAGATCTGGCGCCAGAGCTCCTCTGCGGAAGTGCCGGAAGGCCAGCAGGTCACAACGGGCTTGCTCGAGGTGGTCGCCATCCTTGAGGCAGCTTCCCAGCCAGCGCGTCAACCACTCGTTGGAACTGAGCCTCCACCTCGGTGGTGTCCGGCTGGTCGACGATGGTGCGCACCAGGGTTGCCACGCAAGGGCTGCTTGCGATGTGGCCACCGTGGCGAGCAGATCCCGCAGGTAGTGGGTGCGACAGGCGCTGCTGGGTGGACCCTGGCAACGTCTCCCCGATCGCCTCGACGAGGCCACGGTGCGCATCTCACGATCACGAGTACCACCCCGGTCAAGCCCACATGCCACGAGCGAGCGCCAGCAAGC
>Ga0080006_1190839_pt1 | contig 21472 bp, 18 predicted proteins | sample RS3BMetagenome_FD_69209 | JGI IMG/M metagenome (GOLD analysis project Ga0080006, IMG submission 69209) | Ferric oxide microbial mat and aquatic microbial communities from Rainbow Spring, Yellowstone National Park, USA - RS3B (SPADES... ...
CATGATGGTGATTTCGGTCACATAACAACGTCCCGCTGCAGATAGCTCCAGTAGCCACGCCAAAGCACCGACCCGGAATGCCGACACCACCCCTGCATCCATCATTGCTGGTTGCTGCTCTCGGAATCCCAATGCTTTACATCTAAACGATTCAGAAAGCATCCAAACTCGGGATAAGCGCACATCATTCAATATGCTGTACGCATTGGACTCGAGGGTTCAGTGCACTGCGCCTGACGCGCGCGTTACGCACAAACGCCAGCATGGACTCGATTCGGAATCCACCGCTCATCTACCTATGAAACTGCGCATCTTTCAAAGCATGTAAATCCACTTGCTGACACGGAACGAGATCAAGAGCTTCACGGGTAAGTAATGGCTTGTTCGGCCTATACCCGCGCTTTAACCTACGTTGCTGGTGCCGCTGCTCAGCGTCCCTGGCGGGCTGCGCGCACGCACCGCGGCTCGTGGCGAACGCGTCGACAGCCGCGAGCGCACCCTCGAACATCGACCTGCTTCGCACAGCGAACTCGGTACAGGAGCGTTCGTCTGCAGGCCCCGTCTCCCGAAAATAACAAGAGCAACCGCGCGAACTCGCGACCTTCGACGAACCAAAAAGCGTCGTTGACGCCCAGCTTCCTGAGAGACGTCACTGATAGCAGCTTCTTCGCGGATGTGCCGTACCGGGAGTTCCAACAGATAGGACGGCTCTACCGCACGGTGGACGAATTTCTTGGCCGAAAGGAGAATCTCTTATTCTGGGGCTCGTGTGCGCTGCTGTTCGGAGCGTTTTCGGCTACGTCGATCTCAACGATCGTCGGTGCACTCGCCGAATGGGATCCCATAGCTGGCGCCGTCATCGTCTTTATCATGGAATGGATTGCTACACAGTACTATCGCCGTCCTCGACCAAGCAATATCATTCGAATTTTGAATGCATACCAGGTCGGTCTGACTTTTGGGTTTATATTAGATGCGCTCAAGCTCGCTGGCTAGCTGTTCTTCTCGGAACGATGCTTCGTCTCGTGGCGCAGTTGACGCTCTCGTGGCGGAGCCCGGCACCTCGATACGCATCAAATGCCGATCATTCATGTCGCGTATAGCAGCGTCCAAGCATGTGCAGCATTCAATCAGAGTACGTGTGGAAGCGCATGGGTGTAGGCCCGTTCGATGGACCGAGTCGAAAACGACAACGCGGAGATAAGGTCCAGGCATAGAGCGCCCAGGCGCTGCCGCGTTACCAGACATGTGTTGCCCCATGTGGAACAAGGAGCGGCAAAGGCGCTGTATGCGCTCGATAACGACCGCGGGGAACACATTGATTCGTTGGCCAGGAGCGAGGCACAGGTACGAGTGCCGTGGCGATGCACCCAGGTATCCTGCTTTAGACAGCCGCGGCCGCTGCGATTACGATGGATAGCATGTCTTGGGAGTTCAAAACCAGCGCGCCTTTTACCGTGTAGTCATCTCAGACTGCATCCCTGGTTTTCTGGATATGCCTTCATTCAGCAAAGATCCCAGAGCATCCTGGCAGAAAGGCGTGCGACAGCGACTGCTTTACGCGCGCAACTTTCGATTGCCGCCACGCTCAGCGAGAGTCGAAAGCACCTTGCGCGGCCGCTGTGGGCTTCAACCCTGACGCCGGTGCATAGACGCTGTCAAGCATCTGCGACAGCGGCTTGCGAAGCATCTCGTATGCATAGAACGATACGGCCACGGTAGGCCATGCTTTGAGAATATTCGGAACGAGGCCGCGATAGAGGCCACGAATACCCTCCTCCTTGAGCACGGTTCGAAACACCTGCCGAAAGCGTCCGCCGCTGCCCTCATCTACCTGCATGCGAACACGGCACGTATCGAACGGGTAGGCAGCCATCTGGCCCAGCGTCGAGGCGATGAATCCCGACAGAATCAGGCCGCCAGCAGTCGGACGCCCGCTGCCGTCGTTGCGGCGGGGCATAATCGGACGCAGCGTCTCATAAACTGCAAAGTTAATTCCCATGTAGGGAAAGACACCAAGGGTGCTTGACAGGAGACCTCGGTACAGGCCAGGCACGCCTTGTTGCTTGCGCACTTCTCGCAGGCATTGCAGTACGCCATGGTAGCGCTCGGCAATGCCCCGATGCTGAACGGTTAAACGAGCTCGCGCCGTGTCCAGTGGATACGTTATCGTTGCTGCAACGATACCACCAAGGCCAGCAATCACGACCGTGTCCCAGGCGGCAAAGCCAAGGGATCGTCGTGCATTCTCCGGGCGGTGTGCTTCGATATACTCCTTCGCTAGGGCAATCGTTGCACTCTGGATGATCGTCGCCGGGAGAATTCGGAGAGCATTGGCCCCGTTGCCTCGATACATGCCCAGGATACCGTCTTGAGCAATCATGTTTCGAAATCCTCGCCATACGCTTGAATAAATGCGTTTCGATCGCGGATTCGGAGCTATGCGCTCATCCTTCAACAGCTCCGGCCGTACCTTGACCACGATACTTTCGGTTTGCATGAGCACTTTCAGACGATCGAGTGGTGCAACCAGGGTTCTCGCCAGGACACCAGCAACGGCAACACCGGCCACATGACCAATCAGGACGCCGCGGTGTGTGGGCGCTATTCCAGAAAACTGTGGCGTTCCGGCGAGCAGCGAGCTCGTCGAAAGCAGGATCTCGTCGTCGAGGGCGTTCGACGACGGCGCACGCGCAGCCTGCTGTTGCATATGTGCTTTCAGGCGATGAATATCGGCTAGGAACTTTGCTGGAAGCTTTCCCTCGCTTGCTGCGGTAAAGTCCCGAAAGTTCAGCTTTCGATCACCGCGCTTTCCAAAGAGTTGACGCAGCAGCGGTGATCCATCCTCAACCATGGCTTCAATCTCGCGATCGCCATTGGCGTACTCCAGGAACATCTCCTGGAACTCTTGCATGCCGACTTGCCCGGTGTTATCGCGATCGCATAACCGGAATATGAGCTGGCTTTCGGCATCTGGCTGATTCAGTAGTAGATCGAATCGGACGAATTCCCAAAAGTCGATCAGCGGTGCGCTTTGTTGCGAGGTCTTCCGCTGTGGCGCCGTCAGTGAGCCGCTGTTGTTGTTGCTCACCAGACGCAGCAGCAGATTGGATAGCCGACGGTAGTCCTCTGGTGATTCCTTAAAGGCATCCGCTCGCGCGAATCGCAGAAAGTCTTCGGGGGTCATAAAGTACTCATAGGGGTCGCCATCATCCGTACGCTGTGATTTTTCGCGCTTCACAGACGCGTATTCTTTGAAGATGCGCTCTAGATAGCAGGCTCCGCCTCCTAAATGAAGTCGATGGAAGGATTCGGCGCTGATGGCCCAGAGCTCTACGTCAGTGCGTGCGCGTACGGTCGCTCCACGTGGTGCATTGTACATGAGCGAGAGTTCACCGAAACTGTCGCCAGGTTGGAGCGTACCAGCAAGTTTCGGCTGGTGTCCTGGTTTGGAGATCCAACGTTCCAGCACGCCGCTTTTCACGATATAGAAGTTATCACCCTTTTCTCCTTGTTCGAAGACGGTCTCACCGGGTCTGAAATTCACCGTGAAGAAACTCTCGAGTTCCTTCGGGCCAATACGATCGAGTCGCGAGAAGAGGAAATGCTTCTTCAATAGGGCGCGGAGCTGGCGACTCTCCGCGGCATTCTCGATGACGGATGTTTCGCCAAAGTCCAAGGCGAAACGTTCGAACGTGGCGCGATCGAGTCTCCAGAGCAAGGAGCGCTCGCGGGCTCGGATTGTGCTCGAACGCCCGGCTGCGTTGAAGAAAAGCGCAGTAAGGCCAAACGAGTTGCGAGGACCCAGTGTAGATACTTGAATGGGCTCCTGGCCGTCCTTGGCGATATAGCGATCAAGTGATCCGCTTTCGACCACGTAGAAGGCATCGCCATAGTCTCCCTGGTGGAAGACGTAGTCTCCGGCTTCGACGATGACTGGCCGGAAGCTCTTCACGAGGTGATTGCGCGTGTACTCATCAGGCAAGGCAGCGAATATCGGGGTCCTTTTGAGGGCGTCACGGATCAGTTCACGCGATTCTCCTCGGGGATATGCGGGTTGACCGCTTGCATCCGACACGGGGTTTGCTCCTGCGGCATTCGCGTCGGTTCCGGGTACAGCCTCGTCTGCGGGATTGGTGCCAGTGGCCTCGGTTGTAGTCCTGTCTTGATTGGAGTCGGAGCCCAGCAAGCTGGCAAACCACCCTTGTTTCTGTGTTGGCAGTCGCCGAATGAATTCCTCATTCCCGAGACGAGCATTTTTCAAAAGGTGTACTCCCGGTGGGTTCGCCTGCTCTGTACTGAAATCTTTTGGTACGTAGCTATCCGCCGGCGGAAAGGAGCTCAACAGTCCTAGCCGCTGATACGCCGCCGCCACCAGTTCCGAGCAAAATACACGACTGAGATCGTTCGAGCCTTCGAAGAAGCCGCCTTTCGTAGCGGCAAGCTCGCGACGGAGAACCTCTTCAATCTTCTCCTCCGATTGCAGGAGAATGCGACGTTGCTCGAGAAGCGAGTTGCGCTGGAATGCAGTGAGTGCAGCTTCGCGCAGCTCGCGCTCTACTTCCATGCGCTGCGCACGACGACTCACGAGCAAGGCATGAAGTCGCTCGCGTTCCTGCATATCGGCGGGGTGGATCACGCTTACCAGCATAGCGCCAAGATCATTCTTGTATGGCGTCTCGAGCACCTGTTCCGCAAAGTGCAGCAGCTCGGTGCGAAAGCGCTCCGTGCGAATAATAGAGAGTCTTCGGAACGCGATCTCGTTCGAGCGCGAGCGCCGTATTCTCTCGTCGAGCGGTCGCAATGTTACGCCAGAAAGGTTCGCCTCGAGAAGGTGCAACGAGCCGTCCTCTTTGCGAACAACGATGCCGACGTGGTCCCACCGAGAATTGGACATGGCTTTCGCCACCGCACAGATTAGCGCTCCGAGCGGCGCCATGGCCAGGCAGCGCCGGTTAAAAAGCACAATGTCTCCGGCATCCAACCCTGGTGGCAGCGTCACTCGACGTTCACGTTTCAATTCCGTTCCACCAGTGGAAGAGCGCACCTGGGACTGCACCGTTTCTCCTTGGTGCTTCCGGTCCGGTGGGGCCGGCGGCACCGGCCGCTGGGGTTGCTGCTGCTGTAGCGCCGCCTCCCCTGAGACCCGTTTTTCCGACAGCGCAGCTTCCGGCTTTTCTATTGCCCTGCTATTCTCTTTCACTGTGGAAGAGTCCGTAGAAACCTTCCGAGTCTCGGCTGACTGCCCGTTACCCATAGAGTCCGCGAAAGACGGTCGCTTGCGGAACAATACCGAGTACGAGACATCCGGAGCGAACGCTGTAGCGCTTCGCTTGTTCTCGGCTGCGGAATGCCGCGGCGGCGGTGAGCCAGTGTTCGCGGACGCTACGCTTGGTTGTAGCTGGGAGGCGGCCTACGTATCGTTCAGGAGGACATTCCTGGAGTTGGATTCTCGTTCAGGACAGAGGACGTCGGGGCGAAGTGTTTGCAAGCTGTCGTCCGAGGCTCAGAGCGCTGCCGTCGAGGTTGTGCAGGAGCGTGCACCCGTTGGCTTGCGCGGCCTAGACAGTCCTCGTCTGGGAGCTAGTGGAGCGCTTCCTCAGCTGCGGCCGCGTGCGGTACGGTAGCCGCAGCGCTTGCTCACAAGCGTCTTACACCGGTGCAGCGGATCCGGGAACTGAAGTTCAACCAAAACACTCTCTGATAAACTGCTGGGAAGCGTGTTGGACGGATAGAGGGCTGCGGTGAGCTCGAGCTCTATCGACGTGTTTGTGCGAACGCTTTGCGACGTTCGCGCACGTCCACGAGACTCTCTGCTGCAGCCGGGTACCTGTGTCTTTGAGCGTGTGTCGAAAAGAAGTCCAGTTCGACAGGGCCTGGTTTGTGTGTGTGCGTGCTTTTAGAGCACTTGTCGACTCGTGACAGTGTGGTGCCTCGTACTGGCGGCTCGCTCGCTTACATTCTGTTCTCGGTAACGGGAGCGCGTTGTTTTCTACCGCCGTGCCTGGAACTCGTCAACTTTTAATTTCATTTGTTTCCCGCTAAGACTGCAGACACCTGGACGTCTCTAGCTTCGGTTTCCAACATGGATGGCCCTGCACCCTCTGCAGGGGCGGAGCCTATGTTCCGCCTACCTCAACCACCTCCTCACTTGCAACGATTTTTTGATCCATCGTTCTACACACGGACTTTCTTCTGTATAGGCCCAGTGTGTCTCTGCTCTGGAGCTGGGCTTGGTCTGGGCGTCGGCTGTGGTGCCGGTATCGGTAAGGGATGGATGCCCATTACAGCTTCCACATCGGCAGCGGGCGGCGGCCTGGGTGGCTCCGGCGCGTTTGCGTCCCTGCCGCTGGGCTCGATGTTAGGCGGCATTCCCGGAGGCTACTTTGTCCTTGACCTGTTACGCAATGTATTGCGAAAATTCCCCGGTGCACAACCGGGCGTTGGATGCGGTGTTGGTTTCGGATACGGGATCGGTATTGGGCTGCATTACGGGAGAGCCGGCGCAGCGACGTTTCGGCGGACTTCCTATTCGGTGCCTAGCTCGGGTGCGTACAGGGCAGGCAGCGAGTACGTTGCACCGGCGCAGCCAGCAGCACCGGCACCCGCTCCAAGTCCTGATGTTCTGCGTCGCGTGAACGAACTGGAAAAACGGTTACAAAATCTAGAGGAGCGGCTCAATACCCAGATTCGGCTATTTGAGCTCGAGCAGCGACTGAATCGTCTCGAACGAGACACAGGCGCGACCGGAAAGAAAAAGGGCCACTGAGGTGAGCAAGTGCTCTCAGTCGACACCGACACCGACACCGACACCGAGACCTGTGCCGCTCGTGTTGATTTACATTTGGTGGATTCGCAGCACCGGATCGGTTGCTTGATTTGCATCAACTGAGCCAGAGAATGGCAGCGCTCCAAGTAGGTGACATGCATACACATGCGCTGTTTGGAAATGTCGTGAGCGGATAATACGGACGATAGACATGACGCCACATATAGGCTGAAACAGAGCGCTTCATCAGGTATCTAAAATAGGCACTTAAAGCGTTTACCAGTCACTCGAAGTACTATTTGAGAATATGGGATAGATGAAACGAAGCAGAGGTTTCTTGATGTGCGAACGCTACCAGTCGCCAACGGAGGGGCCAGGGCTCTCCCGCACACGCTCGCACGTGCGACTGGCCAAGAGCACTGTTTTCCCCAGGAACAGAGGTTAGATGCAGGGAGTCCAAGCGTGTCCAGGCGACTGCACACGCTTGCCGCAACCCTGTATCGCTACGGAACCGGAAACGTTCGCTGCTCGTCACCGATGGTTGCTGTTCGGGTGTAGTCGCTACCGGGACCCCTCAGAAACGCCATGTTTCAGCTTATTACAAGAAATCGCCCCTAATTGTCCAAGCTTGTTGGCTCCTCATCGAAACCAAAAACAACAACCGATGCATCTAGCCGCACTTTCCTACGCTCCTTGGTTCATCTCCTCGTTTGTCCTGCTGCTCGCATGCCCGCAAATGCAGGCATGCGAGCACTTCCGTCGAGCGTGTCTGTTCCAGGTCGTATGGCCGCGGGTATCCATATGCGCGTGCACGTGCACATACGAGCCTTTGTGTGCATATCCCGGTGCATATGCGTCTACATGTACGAATGCGTGTTCGCGCGCACGGTGGACGTGCATCCCCTAACGAAACGACCTCGATTCATGCGACAGAAACTCAACCATGGGTGCCCATAGAAATTCCCGCTTTTCCAAGAACTCAGACAGCAACCGGTCGAGATCCTGGCAGATTTCTTCAGGTAAACAACACCGACGGTCGCCAATCTCAGAGAACGACAGCGTCTCGCGCTCGTAGTTCGCATGAAGCCTCTTGATCTGGTCTTCATTCATGATCGATGTGCGGCGGTATAGATCTCTCGGCAGGAGTGCTGCGATCGTACTCTCAAACCGAGATGGATTCTGAACGAACTCATCGTAGTTGATAATATCCCATATATCGCTTGGCATTTGTTCCAACTGCTTGCTGAGATACAGCAGACTCTCTTCCGCAACTCGCGCCAGATAGAGCGGATCCAGTGACTTGCTTCGAGAGGATGTGTATTGAATACAGCGCAGTGGATCGCGCCATAGAACCAGGATTCGCAGGTCAAGCACACCTCGTTGGTGCAAGTCGAGCAAGACCTCGAGATCCGGGCGCCTAGCTGGCTCCCGCTCCGGCCCAATGGGAAACGTACTCACTGCATCAAGGATGCACGGGGTGCGTCGGCTGGCAGACACCAAGTGCTGGTCTTGCAGGGCCAGCTCCAGCGACTCGGAGAAGAACTTGGCATATCGGTGCTTCGGGTCGTCGCCGCCATCCAGATGCAAATTCGGATCCAGTACCTCGGTTGTTGCGCAGGGTTTCAAGACTTCGCGGAGAGTGCCGTGCCCGGCGCCCTCGATGCCAGCAATGAAGAAGTACAGGGGGCGACGTGTCTGGCCTCCGATGAAGATCTCTTCGACACGGAAGTCGTCGGAGGACCGCCTTGATCGAATTACTAGTACCAAGAGCAGACCAAGTGCGCAGAGGCAGAGTAGTAACGCTTTTCTCTGGCGCTGAGTCCAACCCCGCATGAAAGTTGAATAAAGTTCGCGCACGGTGTCCGTTGTGAACGTTTTAGGGAAAACGGCTTTTCGACAATATGCCGCGTGCGATGCAGCAGTGCGCGCGCCGCGCTGTTTGGCGTTCGGCGCGATGCCCTCGCGCCCAGCACATTACGGACGTTTTGGTACGCTCATGCACAAGTGCAGCGCGATCAGGTACACTGCCTTGTCGCACGCTTCCGTGCTACTTTACATGGAGAGATCCGAGCTTCCTGCAGTCAAATAGATTCCCGACGAACGTACGTTTTCACTAACCAATCTCAGATATCCATGCATCCTATCCATACCGCATGTGTAGCTTGCCCGTCCGCGAAACGCTTCACAGATGGCACTCGCAGCATATCCTCGTGGATCGGGTTTGCTCGCACTCACATGATGCGTCAATCATCGGGCAGCGCTTCGTGCGTTGTTTCCTCGGAACGTGAGAATGACTCTTCGAGTTCGAATACTTCCGCAGAAACACGTTCCACTTGGGCAAAGTCATCGATGTGGTACCCCGCGCGCCCCGGTGACCGCGGCACGTCCTTGAACCAACCGATATTATCCGCAATGAGGTGCCGGACTTGGCAACCCGGACAAGTTATGATCACGATTCCATGGCAGTACGCTTGTCGGCTAAAACGTTTGCGAATTCGGGTTTCACAGCGCGCACACGTAAAGGCAATGGCCATTTTCCGAGAACCCACTTGCTCAGCGAAGCGGACACGCTGTTCTGTCACCACCTCTTCGACGACATCCGGTGGGAGTTTCCGCGCGGCTGGGGGCAGGGCACCCGGAGTGCCGGTCTCAGGCCGTGAGGCCTTGTTCGGCTCTTCTGCACGGGCGTACAAGAGCCCTGCAGAGGAGCAATGTTTCCTGCACTGTACCCGGGCTCTCGGCAGATGAGCCAAACTTTCCCTATGGACAGTTGAGGCAAACGTGTTCCCTGCAACATACCCACGAGGCTTCGTCAAGTGCCTCAGAGGAGTCGCGCGTCCAACGCGAACACAGCAACAAGTGCGGCTCAGCGGAAGCGCAAACATGCGTTTTGCACGCGCGCTCTCAGGCGTTTGAGGAGCTTATTTCGTAACCAAGACTCCGGGAGAGGCTCCAAGGGGCTGACGTTCTCCGCAGTGCAGTGCAGTGCAGTGCAGCGCAGCGCAGCGTCGGGCGACGTCACCGCACCTCGGGGCTCGGTGTCGGGCCGAACGCGGCGGATTCCGGTGTGCAGCGCCGAGTGCGAAAGCGCTGCCCGCACTGAGCCGAGGAATGAGGCCGCCGACTGGTGAACGGTGTTGCAACACCAGTGCTGCTCGCCGGTTCATGCGTCTTCTCGAGGTGAGCGGTTGACGACCATTGGCCTCGTCCGTGTCTATACCCGTGCTAGATGAACATGGAACGCTCAAGTGCTTGCTCTGATCCTGGTCTGCGCATTGTTTCCGAGCTTTCTTGGATGTACATTCTCGAGCGTTGATGTGCATCAGGAGAGGCTGGAGGATTCATCCGTAATTTTGGGATTCTCGGTCGTTGCTCCCGAGTGGTGCCTTCGACGCGTTTGTCGCTGGCACTTGTTGCGTTACCGGAATCAAGACGGTTATCGACGATCTTGAGCAAGTGGTTGCAACATATACCATACACTGGTTCCATCTATACATGCAAGCTTCCGCTCTTCTCCTTGACCTGCGCGCGACTGGCTGGCTTCCGGCCTGCTTCAAGTATTCGAGCTTGCGCTTTCAAGACGACTCGCGGGCGCAGGAATCCGCTTAGCTGGATTAGTGTGAAAAGACATTCGGTGTCGAATTTTGCGCATTATTCACCAGCTGATACCGAATATTTTATTTCACTTTCCACGTCAAATAATCGATTCCGTTCCGAAGAAAAATCTTTCTCTGTTTGTGGCGAGCAACGAATTGGCATTCCACCGCAGCACGATGCCTCTTCCGTGGTATGCTCTCGGGCGCTCCGGTCTCTTCTGTTAGCATGCAGAAGGGTAGTGGGCTCGGACTTGGTCATCGCAGCGCTCGCTTCCAATCGCGAGTATATCATCGCTTCGCGTGGAAGAAGTGTAGATGGATCGAAATTTTTCGACGCCCCGCCTAGCCTAGGTTCCTTTCTGGTCCTTGATTCATCACGGGTAGCATCACGTTCCGCAAATCCTCAAACGAATGGAAGAGCGTGCCCTCGCGCATGGAGTGTACAGCGTATGCACCGAGGAGATACCCAGAAGAAGCCCATGATATCAGGGTACAGCTCGGGTCAAGAGGCACGAAGAAGGGCATCGAGGGGAATCTGCTGTACGCTTCAAGCGCTTCTACCGAGCGATGAAGCAAGCGTTCGTGCGCGACAGAGTCACGCTCGGAGGAGTTGGTATGGTAGCCATGTTGGAACACCTGACCACGATCAGGTGTCATCGCTGCGAAGAGCATACTCAGGCTGTATACAAAAAGATGGAAATGACAAGTAAAGCATAGCCTGCAACTACTGCCTGTGCATGCAATGTGTCGACACCGGCCCAAAGCGGCGAAATCGGGATTTAATTGCTGCCATGGACATCATTCGGATGATGACAGCTGAGCTGGCGATAAAAGACAGACCAGCGCATCCAAAGCCGCGGGTAGGAGAGACAAAGGAAGCAGTCGCAGAACAAGTCCGCAAGGGCTTGTACTGATGGCAGCGAAAACAGACCCAGGCATTCGCGTGTACGCCCGAGTTAGAGGATACGTTCCATTCTATACTGATACGGGTGTAGAACGCACGAGCGCGTGCGACTACTGCCCGTGAATAGAGCATAGCAGGGCGCGCGCAGGCACCAGAGCGTGTGCTCGGGAACTTTATGGTCAGTGGCTTGGCGGTCTCGCGGAGCAGGAAAGCCTCCATGCGCTCCTGCTGCCGTGCGCAAGGACCCGCCGATTTCTCTGGGCTTTTCGCCGTCTTGAGAAATGCGCATGCCTGCGCAGCGTAACTGCGTCTGTTGCTACAACAGCCTATCAGTAAACAGGAGGATGATGCATCGTAATCACCAAATCGACTTGGTTTCATTCAGGGAATGATGGTATCTGTGCTTTCGAGTTACACTTTCGACTAGAGAGCGTACCGGAACGAGCGACAGATACAGTGAAGTATCGCCGCGAACTACAAAACCGCCTGTGTATAGCGACGGCATTCAACAGTTTTTTTTGAAGTAGAATCGACGATGCAAACCAGAGATTCCCGGATGCGTGACGGTTACTGGCAACCGCAGAGCCCGTCGCAGCGCCGACCCCGACCCGCTCAGGTCCATTGGCCCCAGAACGAACATTTCTCCCGAAATAATGCATCGTTCAAACGATCTCCTGAGCACCGAGCATACCATGTGCGCCATTTGTGGCGTTCCAGACATCCTCCCGACACCGAACGACATTGCCATCCTTTTGCGGGCGTCGAACGACGGCTTCCGTGGGTGCGAGGTCGCTGCTCCTCGTGCACAGCATCCTTCACTCGTGTTTCCATGGCGTACGGTCCATACGTCGTATCAGATTCGCTTACAAAACGGTAAAGATGCCGCGACTTTGGTGTCTCCAGGGCCAGGCACCCACGCGTCTCTATATGGATTCGTCTGGGTGCAGAATCTTGTGAGCGAACCAGCGATCGCCGAGTGCCTCTGCTTCATGGCAGGCGTCGAATCGAGTGCCGACTCCTGCACGGGCGATGGTGAGCCAGCCGCCACCGGACCATCTTGTCCAAGTTTGGCGATCTCGATTGGGTGCCATGTCTGATTTATACATTAAAATACATACTTGATCTTCATTGTCTAGGTACGTGTCCTGCGCAGAGCCCGCTACACTTCCAGTGGATCGCTGCGCTGCGGCGAAAGCTTCGCGAAGGCATCTAGAATCTCAGGCCGTTTCTCGAGAAGCGCGCACCGAATAAGATTCTGTGGCCAGGATGCAGCGATCGATGCACACTGGTATGACTTGTACAGACTTGTACAGAATAGGTCGACTTGGAACGCTGCTGGTCGATATCGGCGAATGGAAGTTTCGAAGCGCGCCGCATAGCGCTGAGCTCCGGTTACTCGAACTGGGAAGCTACGCAACGTTGACTGTTTTCAGAAGGCTTCCCGGGTCAAATAAGAGATGGACTTATTGGCAAAAGCGGCGGAAACGAGCACTGCTGGAGAAGACTCGGAGAGCTCCCCGAGAAAGTCGACTGGTGACCGTCCAAAACGCTCGGAGCCAACGCCGTTTATCCTGAAGCTGTACGAGCTGGTCTCGGACCCGAGCACAGACGACCTCTGCACCTGGACGGAAAACGGTGACTCGTTTGTTGTCTTGGAACCGGGTCGGTTTACGAGTGAGATTCTCCCACGTTATTTCAAACATCACAACTTTTCGAGCTTCGTTAGACAGTTGAATCAGTACGCGTTCAACAAGTGCTCGTGCGTTCGCCTCGAGTACCGGAATCCGAACTTTCTTCGCGGTCGCTTTGACCTTTTGGCTCAAATAGAACGCAGGCCGAATAGAAAGCCGACACCTCCGAGCATCCCTACTGTGAGCCCTGACACTGGTCCACCGACAACGGCTGGGTCCGGTGCCATCAAGGCCCAGCTACCGTCACCGTCTGCGGCACCGTCGAACCAGGAGGCCGCGTCGTCGTGGCCAGGACCGGGGTTTGCAGCGTGGCGACCACCGCAGGCGAACTGGCAACCCAGCCAGGGCAAGTCTCCGGATATTTTCAACCCGCAAGCAGGTGCTTGCTGGCCCGCGGCTGTGTACGGCCCAGGTGGGTATGTCGGCTCATCGCTCGGACCCGTGCCTGCGCGGCCGGACGTGTTTCCAGGGCGTGACTCAAACTATGAGGCCTTTCGCCTGCGACGTCATTTCTCACCGGAGCTCGCCTCGCGAATCTCTCAGTGGTCGCGTTCCGAGGATGCCCCAGCGAGCGGCCGAATGGAATCCCATCGTGAGACCGCGGAAAGCCCCGCCTGGGGAGCGTACGGAGCTCGCGATACACGACAAGCAGAGCAGGCCACAGCATCCACTGCCTCACAGTCGACGCACAGCCTGCGCGTGGCGAGGTATCCGGCGAGCACGCTGGTCAGTGTCCTACGCGAACGACTGCTGGCCGTGGGATCCGAGTACGTACACGTGGACACCGCTCTGAACCTGGTCGCGGAGCTTGAAGCGCAACAGGAACGCGAACTTTTGTCGATATGTACAGAAACCATCCATGCTGTCGACAGGTTTCGCAGCTGCCTCTGGACGCTGTGTGCGCGTCGCGCCAGCAGAGCGTACGAAAGTGCGGTCGGCGAGCCATTCACGTTCGCCGGTCGCTCGACATCGACCAGCAACCCGACATCCGGACAGACGGACTCGCCTATGGAGCAAGCGCAGAGCTCGGCGACAACGGATGCCCCAGCAGGGTCCTCAAGTGTGCTCGGATCGATGGACATGGGACCGCAGCCTGATGTACCGCTACCAGGCAAGTGAATCGATGGCGCACCTGCCTCCAGGAGGCATATGCGCTGTGTGCTTGTTTGCTGACGCACGTCGATGTACAGTGTTATGATGTGACGAGTAGGTGACTGGTTCGCATCTGTCATGGACGGCTGCTGCCAGAGAGCCACCCATCTCGTTCAGTGGGATCGTTTCATGACGTTTTGCTCCTCTGCACGGGCGGAGCGTGTAGTATAGGATGAAGCGTGGTTCAAAGCTTCACACGAAGAGCGAGGTCTCGTCCACTGGCACGCTACGGGAACGCGCTGACAGTTCAGGTATCAGACGAAATTTTGAACTAGGCCTGATAAGACTCGCGCTTTAAGCGTCTTCATCCAGTATCTTTTGGACGATTTAGGGGATCTATGTTTGTGGATACTTGTTGGAGAAACGGCTCTCCCCTGGGTGCTTCGCATGACAGGCCAACGAGGGGCACTGGCTGCACCAGTGCTACGCTGAAGCGCGGAACCGGCGACCCTGGTGCATTCCTGTCCGAGGGTCACCGATTGCGTTCCAGGTATTGCAATTGACGTTGGTTGTTTTGCCCCCGGGAGCTATTCGAGCAGCGCGCAGCGTTGTGGTGCGTGTCCACCGCCGATTTCGCCTCTTCATGAAGAGGATGGAGCACGATCACAAAACAAAAAAATGGACAGGATCAAAGCTGGAATCTGCACAAATTTAGAGGTGCTTTTTGCGTGAATTCGCCTTTGCACATATTTAGGGAGCGCCGACAATACAAGTCCATGTCAACAGGGTCGATCCACTAATAGATCCGGTAGAGTGGCCGGGCAGCCAATGTAAATGACATGGGAATCATGAGGAATGCGTCCATTCTGACGCAGCCTCCAGTCCTCCAGAGCCATGCCATAGGCAAGAAGAAACTCGGTGGAGACTTTGCAATGATGACACCATACCTGTCTCGTTGAGATGGTCCGAACTTTGCGCATCGAATGAAGTGCGGCATGGATGCCTCGCCACGAGGCCTCGAAAATCACATAGGCCACCTGTCGGGACGGCACAGTGAGCACGGCTTGGATCGGAGCCCCGAAAGCATCGAAATGCGGCCTTATGAGCGCATCGGGAGGCATCCAGCCATCACCGAATTGTAACTCGACACCGTTGCGGCATATGGAGTACGGCTGAGCAGCGTGCACTGGCGAACGGACGCCAGGCGACCACTCGATCCATCCCGCTTGGACGATAAGGTCCGCGACCCACGACTGCCGAAACCGAATCCGCACCACTCGCTCCGCGCCGTACCACAACGGGCCAAGGCGTTCAGGTTCAACCACAAACGTGCCATGTGGATCGAAAACGTCATCATCAAAGCGCTGCGCCAGAAAATCGTGTAGGCGCTCGTTGGTCATATCTCGAGGTGCTTCGTATGCGACGACTTCGTAGCCGTTACGGCGATGGTACGCGGGCCCCAGCCGAATGCGTCGCGAGCAGATGCGTAGACGATGCGCGAGCAATCTGGCACGCTCAGCGTCGCGGCTGTGCTGAAACTCGACGAACCCAAATCCGACACATTTGCCGGTAACCGGATCTCTCTTGATGTAGGCACTTCGAACCGCACCGTAGTTTGAGAAGCAATCCACCAGATCTCGCTCGGAAACGTTCCCACTCAGGTCGCCAACGAAGACCTGCGCCCGCCTGGACGAGGTCGGGCCAGGACCTGCGTTCGGCATCGCCGACACATTCCAGGTCGTGTGGTCCTCGGTTGACAGTATCCGCGGTGGCGCAGAAAACGCCCAGGCTACCATTTCATCAAGACTATGGAATCGCACCACCACCGGAGCAACAGAAACAGGAGACACGCTGTGCGGGCAGTGTGCAGCGCCCCGATTTTCAGATGCGACACCCGTGGGACACGGTTCAGAGTCGCGCTTGTCCGCTGGTGGGTGCGTTTTCGAGAACCCAGCAAGCACCTTCCTCCAATCGAAAAAGCCTCCCTGCTCGGGCAGCAGATCCCGGATATCTGTGTGCTGGTCCAGCGGTCCCGCGAGCGTCGGGCGGAGAGCGCCTACCAGCGCCTGCATCGATCCGCCGCTCTGGTGTTCTTGATTCGGAGTTCGCGACCGTGCTTGTGTGGAAAAAGGCCAACAAGCACAGCAGAACGCATTTCACAGCCTCCAGAGCGCTACGTCACCCATCGAACACGCATGCAATTCTTGCCATGCATGCACGCCAGACACGCATGCCTGCATACATGCATGCATATATGCATGCATGTGATCCCGGAGGCCGCGTTGAACGCGCATCGCCCTCATGCAGTCATGGTGATGCATGATGCGTTTCGCGCGAGCGTTTACGCATTCCGGCCATCGCCGTGCACATTGTTGCGTATTCGATTGATGCGCACATTCCGTGACGAAGCGTGTGTGCGCTTGCATCAGCTGCACCCGGGATCGCAACAGCGGCGCAGGAGCGGGTGCTGAACGGGTGTGAATCTGAAGTGTCCAATGATCTAGCGAGGGCGCACACTGCGCTTCACAGGGCCGCAGCTGACGCGCTCAGGGAGGTCTAGAGAACGCTGCCGTCACGGGTCTCGTCTTTCGTATGCGCCTGTGCAGTGCTGGGTAGCCGACGAGCCCAAATTACCCGTGAGCGCGACCTGAGGCCTTGGGTTGCTCGCTCCGCATAGCCATTGCTCGCTCGCATGATGCAGAAGCAGGGCCCAACCGGACGTACGGTAGCTTGCGGGACAGGAATCAAAGCATTGCCCAGGGACTGTCGATGTTGTTTGGCAGTCCGTATGCGACTGAGGTTGACAGTGCTGCATGGCCACTGTTTTCAGGGCTTTTGGCATTGGCGATTACCGCTGTGTACCCGACACAGAATCCAAGGTGCTTGTATCCGGAGATCTGGCCGTTGGACACCTTCGTCCGATGCCTGCTCAGAGCGTCGGGCGCAAGCCGGGCGATTCTCACATGATTGTCCGGCAGTGCAGCAAAACTGCAGATGGGCGCTGGTGCACAGCGCCCATCTGCGACAAGCGCCGAAGCTCCAGTGCAGAGCACATATGGACAGTAGTCCTTATACCAGAAAAGCATGTTCGAAAGCATCAACCAGCCTGATACGACCTACGATCGCAGTATGTGCGCAGAATTTCAGACATCTCATGGAGCGCGATACCAATGCGTACAACGCTGAGGATTCTCGCGCAGCCACTTGCTCATGTGCGGTGCATCGCGCTCAAACCTGGACCCTGCGTCGGTGCATGTCATGAAATCAAAGACGAAAGCTCACTGAAATCCATTCCAAGTCGCACCTGATTCGGGATTTTGCGACATGTCATCGGCTTGCAGTCGATGTCCGGCTCCGTCGGGGTCGAGTCGTGCACCCGGAAACACATAGCGACTTGGCAGTTGAAAGTACTGTTCTGGGTCGCCAGCCAGCGAACATCGCTCCGTATCACCTATTTTGTCCGACCAGCCCAGAAGCTCTGCTATTAATCGAACGATAAAGTCACAGTCACCAAGGAGCTCCACATCAAACTGGATTCTTGCTCGTGCGACTACTTCCCTGTTCACCAGAATCTGCGGGACGCTTGCGTCGAGGCTGCGCGGCATATCGGCAACGGGCGCCACCTGCAACGATGTTCCAATGACGAGGAGCATATCAGCTCGTCGAAGATCATCTTCGATTGAATCGAAAAACTCCTGCGGCAACGGCTCGCCGAAAAACACTATACCCGGCTTCATGACTGGCTCAGGGTCGAAACCGTCGGATCCGCACGAGTCTTCGCTGTCAGATGCAAGGCCGTCATCCAAGCTTGAGCGCTTGTCATTCGCATGCAACGCTTCCTCTCCGGTACATCGCTCACAATAGATCACGTTGCCTCTTCGAATCTGATGTCGATCCTGTTCACATATCGCACGTGACCGGTTGCACTTGACGCAGCGAAGCGTATCGAAGCTACCGTGGCAGAATATCGTTCGGCTAATTCCCGCTGCACGCTCGAGCCCGTCAATGTTCTGTGTATAACATCGAAGCAACTTGCCGGATCGCTCAAGCTGTGCAATAAACCGATGACAGAAAGATGGTTTTCGAAGCGCCTCTTCTGGTGGGAAAATTTCAGCCGCAAACTCATAGAAAGGCCGCGGGTCAACCAGAAACTGGTCCAGATCGAAAAGCATCTGAGGGTCGTCAAGGAAAGGGTATCGCGCCTGAACCCGTTCGTAGATGCCGCCCTCGCTCCGAAAGTCTGGTATGCCGAGTGAAGTTGATATCCCTGCACCACACAAGACGAGGATGTTCTCGGAATTTCGAAGCAGCGACACCACATCAGATAGGGTGTTGATTTCAGGGAGTTTTGGACGCACGTAGCCTCGTTCGAGGATAGAAGCCAAAACTGTAGCTAGGATAGTTTCCTCGTCCAGCTTTGTTTCCTCTACCAGCTCTTTCAGCCTCTCAGGTCCTATCTCGTCAGCTAGGAGCTTTCGGAGCTCGGTTTCGCTAGCGCCAACCCGTACGTGCCGCTCGCCTCGAAGAAGAGCAAGCGCAGAAGAGTATATCGTCGATCCAGAGGGCGACGAAGCCTCCGTTCCCTCACTTAGTTCCTCGAGGCTTTCACTGGACGGAGATTCACCGGTTTCCATATAAGTAGAGGGAGCTAGGCACGTCAGCGATCTCGCTCAACGCGTGTGCTCAGTTGTTTACCGAGCCGCATGCACAGGTCGGTTGTTCGCTCGAAGCGCGGGTACCTGGCGGCGGCGACGCGGTGTGTATACCCGGTTGCGTCGGAGGCATCACCGCGGCCGTTGGCGCACTGCGCCGCTCTGCAGCTTGCCGGGTGAGTGCGGTGGCGCGCCGGCGCTCGGCACAGAAAGCGGAAGAAACAGGATCTCATCGCCGGCGATAGCGAAACGCGTATGCAGGCGACTTTCGCCCATGATACATGATATGCTGTGACCTGGAGGTTTGGATGCAGCACAGTACATGAGTGCAAGAAGCATCGCAAGCTGCGTATCTACTGTTGGAAACGGAGCAAGAGACTGCCATGCTCTGCACAAGACTCGATATTCCATGAACGCTTGATGAATGCGTCTGTTTGGGATTGAAGCTTGAACAAGAGAGCCATGCAGGGGATGTTGTGCCCTGCCATAGGCGCTACCTGCTACACACTGGCTGTTCTGCGGTGCTCGTCGTTCCGAAATAGTACGGTTATTCGTTGTTTTGTGGGCTTGAGTTCGAGGCTATGATCCGGAGAGGGCCTGCCTTGGCGACGATGCCCTACATGTCGAAAGGGCGTGTTTCTGAAAGTAGTCCTTGACGTACCGTGCATTCGACAGGAAGAGGTCGTGCATTGGCCTCGTGGTTTGTCTGTTCAGGCGCTCCGGAAGGCGATGATACATATCGGAAGCTCATCTGCGGGATTTCAACGGGCGACTGGAGTGCGCGACCATTGATACAACCAATGCATCGAAAGAACCACTTACAAATGGATAACACTCGCGGCAACTGACTATTGACTGCTCCCAAGACTACCCGAAGCTGTAAGGATGCCGTCCCGCTAGTGAATCACTTCAGAAGCACAGCGTTCGACCACTAGACGCCGCCAGGAAACACTGCCGAATGTCGCTGGAGTGCGCCATCCACTTCATTACAAAAGCGAGTTGTCGATGTGGGATCCTACCGGAGTTTCCTATGTATTCATGAACGAGATATCCATGTTCTATGTCGAGAGTTTGCAAACGTATATCAAAGTCTGTGCCCGTTCTGCCCTCCGGAGACTGAATACAGTTCTGCATCCAAGTCAGAATAGAATAGAGGAACAAAGTGTGCTGTCTGGACCCGGCTTTCCATGTTTTTCTCCATTTTATCAAACGTATAGCCTCGGCATTGGAAACGCGTCATTTGGGGTCTCGGCATTCATACGAATTTCTATGATTCTCGTGGGTTGTAATGGAGGAGCTTCTTGCCGTCTTCGCCACTGGAGCCTGTTTAATCACAGAAATCGAGATGATTCGCCCCGCCCTCGAACAGGGCATCGAAGAACGGCCGATATTCTTATTCAATGCACGTGCTCGCGCCCCGACTTGTTTCCTTTCGCGTCACATGTTCAAATCAGGTGCTCGCGAGTTTTTCGATGTTCTGGTTCAAGGCAATTTGTGGGTACAGCGATTCGCGCCACAACCTAAACAAGAAATGAGTTTCCAAAAAAGCCTGTAGAATGCCGTTATACAATTTCATGCCTAGCTTTCACTGATTTTGTCATATGAAACAATCCGCCGCGTTAGAAGGACAAGTCCTTCTCTGGATATAACCATCGGAGAAACGGCCTTTGATGCCATCATAATGTCTGTTAGCAGGTATGCTCTGAAAACCTCACCTCTCTTGTGTTCGCATTGCACAATGACTGGGACCCGTGCTCCCGTCATTGCATTCACTGCTCTGAGAGGAGAGTGCGTCAACGTTTCAGATGCAGTGTACCTATCCATTTCGAAATTTCCGAATTGTTCTCCGGTCAGGATACTCCTAGAGGTACTTGGTCCATCACAGACGATATCGCGCCCCATAAATCCTCTAAGGAATGAAACAGTGTGCGCTTTCGTGTTCCGCGGATAGCCTGCGCGCCCCAGGGGCCCGCCCAGAAGTTATCCTTGATCGTAGCGTGCGGCACAGGGCGCGGGGACGGAAGAGTGCAACCAGAATGGACTCCTCTACTCGGCAAGGGCGTACACCGAGCGATGAATCAGGCGTTCGGGCGCACCAGGCCAGCGCTCGAAGCAGCGCTGTGGTGCACTTATTGAATTGCTCGGGCATAGCCACATACCACCACTTCGAAGGACGTTTTGTGGCTGAACTTAAAGAAGATGATAATGGCGAAGGAAACGCAGATTGCAACAGCTGCCCGTTTACGAAATTTCCGGCCAACAATCGAACGCGATACATTCTTGATTTGAAGACTGCGATCAATATTCTTCGACAATTGATAACGGAGCTACAGCGAGAAGAGAGACCGCCGTACAGAATGCGGGAGATAAGAGAGAGGAAAGGGAAGCAGTTGCAGAAAGGACCCGCAAGGGATCGTTTTCATGACAGTGCGCAGAGACCTGATGTTTCGCGCGTGCATACGAGTCAAAGTGCATGGTCTGCGGTAATCTTCGCTGGGTACGATGTCCGCAGATTGCCGAACCTGACACGTGTCTTTCGGACAGCGCGCACCATGCTCATGAACGCACGCTGACCTTTTTGATAAACAATGTACAGTTAGGGCCGATGTCCAAGTCCGTGCCCCAGCCGCCTCTGATCCAGTCCGTGCAGGCGCGCGCTGCGCATCCGTGGTGCCGGGCACACGCGGCACCCATTCGGGCACACGTCTCATCCGCCGCCGCTTTCGACGACTGCGCGGGAAGCGCAATCCAGTCCGAGGCGTCGCGTG
>Ga0080006_1273822_pt1 | contig 21461 bp, 23 predicted proteins | sample RS3BMetagenome_FD_69209 | JGI IMG/M metagenome (GOLD analysis project Ga0080006, IMG submission 69209) | Ferric oxide microbial mat and aquatic microbial communities from Rainbow Spring, Yellowstone National Park, USA - RS3B (SPADES... ...
CCGCTTTGAGAGCTCCTCTAGGCCAACAACACCTGCAACGGACTGGATGGCGCGAGCGATTTCTAGCTGGTGCTTTTTAGCGCGGTTCCTCTCCCTTTTCGAGTACTTCGCGAGGATCCTCCTCGCCTTCTTCGATTTTGAAGCTTTCCTCTGGACGCTCCTTCTTTTTTCAAATGATGAGATGTGCACCGATGCTAGCTTCGAGGTGTCAATCCTAACCCACCCCGTCTCTGGTGAGTAGCCGTCCAGGGAAAGCAGGTTGAAGTCCCAAGCCACATCTGGTTTTTCTTGGCTCTTATCTTCGTAGTGAACTGGTAGGTGCACCTTTTCAAGCGTGATTATTGGTTCACCAAGGCCGGCTGAGGACACTTCCTTAGGCAGAGGAAAGTACCTTTTCGACAGGTCGATGTAAACGTGCTCGTCAGGTTTAATCGTTAATCTGAGTTTTTCGCCTTCGAGCTTTATGAGCGTTTGCTTCACTCTTGCGAATAGCCTTCTCGCTGTGGGCTTATTCCTTTTTCTCTCTCCTTTGACGTAGTTCTTTCTCCACGATTTGAATATTGAGTACGCTGTCTTTAAGGCCGAGTCAACCCAGTGGGCTGCGTAAGGCCAATCCACAAGCAGGCTGTCCCTGAGCTTCTTCCTGTACTCTCCGCTGTGGATGTCCACCTTGTACTTTGGTAGTAGCCTCCACTGCTTCTTTCCCTTCACCTTCCTTTTTTCCACTCTACGTTTTTCCAAAGCTCTTCGAGCACGCCTTTAACAGCTTGTCTGTACGCTTCGAGGAGCGGGAAGAGCTCCTCTCCGCGCTCATGCTTTAGCGAATAGCTCTTTAGCACGCTTCACGACCTCCTTTTGCTTACTGCTCCTCATTCCGTACGGTTTACCAGAAAAGTAAGATATCATTGCGATCAAGTCTTTGACGAGTTCTTCTTGCGGCGGTTTTACATCTGCCTGGTTTAGCACTTCGATTGTCGTTCCATGCCCTTCAAACACTTTTTTCAATGCGTCGAAACCAAACCTCGTTAGCCTGTCCTCGTGCAATACGGGGACTTTATCGACCTCGTTGTGTAGCACCCGGTCGAGAAGCCTCACTCTCAGGAAGCCCTTTTTCTTCTCGTTCGAGCCTGAGCCCATATCGGTAATGGCTTCTTGTACACCTCTCTGCCTCAAACATTCAACCTGCCTCTCCAAGTCTTCTTTCTGCGCGCTGGAAGAAACTCTTGCACATCCAATGACCCTCCGCATGCCTTTTTCACCCTGCAGCCTCCTGATTTCTGATTCTGGTATTCTCCTGCGACCGCCAGGTGTTCTAACAACCCTGATTTTGCCTTGCTTATCCCACTTCTGAATAGTCCTTGGGTGAAGGCCGAGGAGCAAACACGCCTCTTTCAAGGTATATAATCTTTCAGGCACAGATTGCTATATGACGCGCACCTATATAAAACTATTTATTTTGAAACTGTTTGTGACGGCGTTTGTACGAGGAGTCGTGACGCAATCTTCACATATAAAGGGATGGCGCGGATGTCTCTGCGGAGCCAATGCCCTCCCTCGCTCGATGCCGTTCGCGTCCTCCATTAACTTTTTGAAGACTTCGGTTAGCTTGCCCGAAGCTTTCTTTACCGCTTCTAATGGCGTCTCAGAACCGTCGGTGGAAACCCTAATGGTGGGCACCCCTAGGAGCGGATGTGCGACCCTGTAGGCTGCAAACGTTACATGGGGGTCCTGTCTGAGCTCGTCTACTAAGGCGTTGGCTAGCGTTTGGTCGCTTCCCTCGAGGTCGAACTCCAGGTTTTGCGGGTCGGATTTCTCGATCTTAACCGTGAGCTTTGGCATAAAGCTCAGGTATACGGCTTTTTAACCCTAGTGGCTCGAGCGTTTGGAGTTTTAGCGTTTAAACCGGGTCTTGTGCCTTAAATCGTGCCAACACACGGCAAGGCTCGCATATACTGACGAATTTTTCGGCTCTTTAACTTGAATCACGGGGATGCCGTGGGTTTCTATGCGGGAGGTGGGGTTCGAACCCACGTAGCTATCCGCAGCGGATCTTAAGTTTGGGCCATTACGCCCGCCCCCTTTGTCCCCTCGGGCACTCCCGCGGCTAGTATACTCAGCGGCGCTTTTATGGATATCCCACCCCTCTTGCTTCTCGCCTTGCCTCGCCCATGGCTTGCTCAAGGTTTAAAAAAGTGCACCATAACTTTCCCGAAAAATGAGAGCTGGCCAGCACTTCCTGGTGGACGAAGATTACATTCAAAGGGAGTTGGACGCCCTGTCACCGACTGAAAACGAGTCGGTCTTGGAGATAGGGAGCGGTGACGGGCGCATAACTAGGTTGATAGCTGAGCGCTCGGGACGCGTGATCGCCATAGAAAAAGATCCTGAGTTGATGATCGTTGCAAGGGAGAGAGCCCCGAAAAACGTGCAATGGGTGCTGGGAGACGCGCTGAAGGTAGATTTCCCCGAGGTTGACTTGGTTTTTTCCAATGTGCCTTACTACATTTCATCCCCTCTTTTGATTAAATTGGTTAGGTGGGCTCGCTTCAAAAGGGGAGTGCTGGCCTTACAGAAGGAGTTCGTCAGCAGGGTGATCGCGATGCCGCCTTCGAAGGATTACGGAAGGATTTCCGTTATGTTTAATCTAACCGCCTCCGCGCGGCCGCTTTTCGACATACCTCCTGAGGCATTCGAACCTCCTCCGAGAGTTTGGTCGACGGTTATCGATTTAGTCCCAAAACCCGTGAAACCAAGCGAGGAAGACTTACGCAGGGTTGAGGGTTTAACGGCGGCCCTTTTCTCTCAAAAGAACAGGTTGCTGCCCAAGGCCCTCTGCAAGCTGAAGCTTTTCCATGACCAGGCCAGCGCGGTGCGGGAGGTCGGAAACGATTTGGCCAAAAAGCGGGTAAGGGAACTCCAACCCGAGGAGGTGCTGGATCTCGCCCATAAAATCCAACCGGGGCCATCTATTTGAGCGTCTACCCGCCCTCCGAGGACACATTTCTCTTGCTAGAGGCTTTGCCCAGATCTCTCGTGGGCAAGAGCGTAATAGAGGTGGGGACGGGTTCTGCCTTCATTGCAAGGGAAGCAAAGCTCAGGGGGGCTTCCGAGGTATTGGCAACGGACTTGAGCGAAAAGGCCTCGCTTGCAGCCGCCAAGTCTGGTATTGATGCGTTGGCCTGCGACCTCCTATCCTGCCTCAATCCGCATGCTAAGTTTGACTTGATACTTTTCAATCCCCCGTACTTGCCCGCCGGTGAGGAGGACTCGCCCATGTGGACCGGAGGAAGGGGTGGTTGGGAGATCACGTACAAGTTCGTGCTGACCGCCATCTCCCACCTTAGACCGCATGGATCCATCTTGTTTGTTTCGTCCTCTGTCAGCGCCCAAGCGTTGTTGCCCGCCCTCTCGAGGCGGGGCGTGCCGGCCGAAAAAATGCTAGAGAAGCAGTTCTTCTTTGAAGCGCTTTACGTTTATAGAGCGAAGAGCCCCCTCGGTGCTCCCTCACCCGCTTCGCACCGAATCCGCCCTCCCAGTCCCTATCGCAAATCGCGCAACGCACGCGTGATAAGAGGAATGACAAACCTCGCCCTTTAGGGGGGAGGAGGTCAGCTGCTGGATTGGGTTAAACCATATAGGCCGCGGTTGGCACGAAAACGTTGACGATGAAAGACCTAAAGAACGTCTTCGTTCTGTTGGTTCAGCCCACTGGGGAATTCAACGTCGGCTTATCTGCGAGGGCGGCTGCTAACTTCGGCGTCGGTGGTTTGAGAATAATCAACGCGCCGTTAGGCGTAGCTTCCGCTTCGTTGCGTTATTCTTCGGGGGGGAGGGAACTGCTCAGGGAAGCCAAGTTTTACAGGGACTTAGATGATGCCATATCCGACCTCGACTACGCCATAGCGACAACCGCAAGGACGGGTGGCAAGAGGAACGTACTGAGGGAGACATATTCTCCCTCTTCTATTTTGCCTTACCTCAACGCTGGTAAAAAGATAGGCCTCGTTTTTGGGAGGGAGGACAGAGGCCTTACTAACGATGAGTTGGTGAAATGCGACTTCGCGGTCACCATAGAGGCATACGAGGGATATCCCGTTCTGAACCTATCTCACGCGGTCGCCGTGCTCCTGCATTATCTGTTTACGAATTCCGGAGGGGTACGCGTTCAGCAACACAAACCCCTGATCAGGTTGAGGCAAGCCTTTCTGGAGCAATTCTCGGAAATGATGGCTAAGTCGGGGTATCCCGAGAGGAAGTGGGATGAGACTTGGCTCACCATGAGGAGACTTCTGGTCAGGAGCGATCCAGAGGAGTGGGAGCTCGCGCTTTTGACCGGTGCTTTGCGCGCCGCTAATAGGAGCCTTTCCGGGGCAGCGGGCGACGTTGAAGCAGAGGAAAAAGAAGAAGGAGAAAGGAAAGGAGACGAGGAAGGGCGCAAAGAGGACGAAAAGGAAGCGGAGAAGCCAACGCGAAAGGAAATAGAATGAAAGGGAACGAAACAAATGAGGCCGCTGAGCGATGAAAAACGCGGCCCTTTTGGATCATCTCCTCAGAGACAGTTGCATCACCGTATCCGGCCAAGAGGGGATACAAGGACGACAGGTCTCGCCCTTCAGGGCGGGGAGGAGGTCGGTTCTGAGTCACGTTAACCTCGATAGGAAAACGGCGCCGAAAAGACCATGTGATTCTTTTCGGCGAAATCACGAACGCTCTTGAAGGCCTCGACGTAAGCGGCCTGCGAGGCTTGTGCGAGTTCCAGGGCGCTGGCAAAATGGCTGGCTGGCATCTTGGCTATTATCTCCTCTGCCATGCCCGGCCGCAGGCGCAACTTGTCCACGCTCAGCTCCGCTACTCCGGCTTCGCGAAGTACCATGAGGAGTTCGTTTAGGTCCACATCGGTCCAGCCCGGTATGACCGGGCCCAAGAAAGCGTAAACGCGCACGCCTACCTCAGATAGTTTTTCGATGGCCTTAAGCCTGCTCTCGATACTGGGCGAAGCCGGCTCCAGCGCATCTTTAAAGCGCCCATCCATGCCCAAGACGGTAAACCCGACCTCTACCTCGGCGGAGTTCTCTTTTAATACATCGATGTCCTTTAGGATGAGAGGCGACTTGGTCTGAACTATTACCCTCATTCCGGCCGAGGTCAATTGCCTGAGGGCATCGGAAGAAAGTCCGTACTTGCTTTCCAGGGGCTGATAGGGGTCTGTCGTGGAGGCCAAAAAGAAAGTTGATCCGCGTTTGATCTTCGGAGATGCCAGTTCCTTGGCCAGCCTCGCGTGTAAGTTGACCTTAGCCTTGACCGAGGTCTTCCAATCGGGGTTCCGCGTGATGTATGGCACGTAGCAGTAAACGCATTGGTGCTGGCATCCCACGTACGGGTTAACGGCATAATCTGCCAGCGCCGATTTTGAGATGCATTTTTGGCAGAAAACCTCCTCGAAGCGCATCCGGTTCGCCGGTTCAGGGCTGCCTCAAGGGCCACTTCGATGCCTATGCGCTCGGCGGAGGCAACGGAACTGGAGCCGCACACAAAAACTACGTCTCCCCTTTTTACGCCGAAAGACATCAAGCGTTCGTAGTCAACCTTTGAGACCGATTTTAATCCTATACCGTCAGGGGGTATCTCGAGGTCCTCGCCAAAAGTCAAAGTGGTAAGACCCGTAGCTCCCTTGCTCACGGCAACGTCGCGCAGCCTCAAGGGGTCCACCTTGTTCAGAGGCCGGCCGTCCACTACGATCACCGCGTTGAACTCCCCCATTTTGAGGTATTCCAGCTCTGCCGGTGAAACCCTCTTGAAGAACTTCTTCAGGGCGGATACCATCTGCTCGCCCTTCGGCGTGAGGACGTTCCCCCTTCTTTTCGTTTCTACCAACCCTCCCTCCCTCAGCGTTGCCACTAAGGTCTTTATTGCACCTCCTCCTAGACCAAGGCGGGAGGCCAAGTTTCCCCTGCTGGTCTCCCGGAGTTCTTGTATCGTGAGCAAGGCCAAGACCAGGTGACCGCAGCCGAAGCTGCGCGGCGGTCCCATCTTCTTCTCTGTTAACCGCCTCACGCTCTCCAGGGCCGAGACGACGGAGAAAGCCTGATCGCCTTCTTTTTCCATAAATGATAAATTAAACTTATATATAAGGTATTGACGCCGCTTTTTGGGTGTGGTCTAGGTGCTTTCATGGAATTAGGAGTGTTGGCGGTTTGATTGCGCCCGAGCCTGCCAAAAAGCGGATAAATCTGGGTGAAAGAGTATCGATATGGATGAAGAGACGCTGCAGGGATATTTGAAGGCAGGTAAGGCCTTGGCCGCGACCAGGGAGAAATGCAAGGATTGGGTAAAACCAGGTTTGAAGTACACGGAGCTGGTTAAGCTAGTAGAAGATGATCTCCGCGCGGCGGGCTTGTTGCCCTCCTTCCCCACTAACGTAGACGTTAACGAAGTAGCAGCTCATTATACCCCCTCCTTAGATGACCAGTTGACGATACCGGACGACTCGGTGGTCAAGGTTGATCTGGGATCGCACTACAACGGGCTCATCGCAGACTCGGCCGTCACCGTCTCCCTCTCTGAAAAATATGACGACCTGGTCTACGCGGCGGAGGAAGCCCTTGACAAGGCTATAAAGGTGGTAGCGCCAGGTGTACCAATAAACGAGGTCGGTAAGGTTGTTGAACGGGTGCTAAAGAATTACGGCTACCAAGCAGTCGCGAATCTCACGGGGCATTCAATCGAGTATTACGAGTTACACGGCGAGGTCAGCATACCCAACGTACGGGTAGAGTGGGATCTGGGGAAATTCGAGGAAGGAAAGGTATACGCGATCGAACCGTTCGTGACGTTTGAGGGTAGACCGTCTAAGGTAGTCGATTGGAAACCCGGTGGGATTTACGTCATCAACAAGGACAAGAGAGTAAAAGATCCCGATGCGAGCCTTTTGATAAAAGAGATAAACCAAAGGTTCAAGCGGCTGCCGTTCGCGGAAAGGTGGATCTTAGACGTGTTACCGATATCCCGCCTAGAACGGGCCATTTCAATCCTGAAACGCGAGAAGGTGATCTACGAGTATCCGACGCTCCTCGAGGTAGATGGCAGGCCGGTGGCTCAGGCAGAGCACACCTTCGTGGTCACGCGCGACGGGGCTTTAATAACCACCCAGCGAGGCTGGCACTTTAAACCTTTGAAACCCAGCCGTTTGTCTCGCGTTTTCGGTCTCCTTGGTGTTCTCGAGTCAGCATAAATCCAAATGCTCCAAACCAGCTCTAGGTTGCTCAGCCCCAACTGAGAGGCGACCTCTTGAATCGCGGCCATGACCTCGCGCTCTTTCTTTAAATTTCTTGCCAGGACCTTGGATAGGAAGCCGGCCACTACTCTATCGGGTATGGGTACGTCGAAGCCCAACTGCCCGCGGAGATATTGCACGGTGAAAGTGCCCACTCCCTTAGTGCTTGAGAAGGGGTCGGTCTTGGAGAAGGGGTTAGCCGACGCAGCCCACTCTTTCATGCTTTCCCACTCATCTCTTAGTTCATCACCCGGAGTTGAAAAGCTGCGGACACCCGATAGCAGGACATCACGGCACCTGTTGGAAACGCAGAACCAATTTTTTTCTTCCAATAGCGGTGGCAGTTTCCATAGGGTAAGTCCTGCTGCTAGTGATGATTGGAACCTTTTAACTCTCGGCTCCACAAAGTTGAAATAACTCAACCCTGTGGAGGTCAATGCGGCGTCCAAAAGCACGAGCACCGGATTTCCTCCCCACCGCCTCCCGCTTTTGCACTGAACAGCGTACTCTCTGCCCTGCTGAACGTAGGGGGCGAGAAACTCTCTGGTAGTCTTGATATCCAAGCCTGATCATTTTCAAGAGAAAACTGCAAAAAACGCTTTCGGGTTTTTAGATCCACGGCCGAGTTGCGACTAGAAAAGCTGGGATGCAGTTAGGTGAGCAACCAAGGGTCACGGCACGCGCCATTTGAGGTGGCGAGGAGGGGTTAGGTGCGTTAAGTGGTCTGACACCCCACCTTGAAGAAAAATTCGAGTACGTCAGAGCGTTCAAACAAACAGGCAAATAGATAAAAAAAGATTTAGGAACAAAAATAAAAAGCTTGCCGTTATTGCGATTGGCTCCTCAAAAAGTCCTCGTAAATCTTTTTGACTTTCTCGGCAGTTGGCCCGACACCGGAAACCCCTCTGGTGGTCACGCGCACCCGGTCCGCCACTATTATGAGGCTCCCACCTTCATCTACCTTTACCATTCTGGGGAAGGTTTTTTCCAAGATCTCAGCCAACGCCTTAAGGTCCACCGCTTTTTCCTCGACTATTATTTGCTCAACTATAGTGCCCGGTAAAAAGACCACGGGAAAAGCTTCCCCCCTTTCGTTTTTGGCGTCTTCCAAGTAAACGTGCAAGCGGTCTGGGTCAACGGACTTTAGCGTTCCTTCGAACTGCTTCCCGGTAGTGGTCACGACCTTCACTTTGCGGTCCTGGAAGCCCGTGATGTCAGAGGCAAACTTGTGCGTGCTGATAAAGCTCATGCGTTTCACCTGAACGTTTCTGGTCCATGCTTATAAGGGATTATCCCAAGAAATTAAGTTGAAGTTTGATCTAATTGTAAAGCAGGTGGGAGAGCCGGTGAACGGCATCAAGAAGGTGACGTTAGAGGGAAAAAACGGCTCGGTAACCTTGGACGAACCGGAGAAGCTGTTCTCTTTAAGCACTGGAGAAAGGGTTACCCTTGAGGTGAACGAGGAAGGAGAGGGTTTCTTCACCGCGAATTACCTGCCGGTTTACAAGAAACCCGCTGAAAGGGGGTTCAAATATCTCTACTCGGCCTACGGCCTACTGCTACGCTTTGACGGCCAGTTTGATCTCCCCGAGGAAAAGATCAAGGTCGCCTTGTCGAAGCCGTCAGATGGGAGTGCTTGATAGAAGAACGGAAAACCTCCCCCCTGAGGGGGGAGGAGGTCAGAATCAAATCATTTTATGTACGACGAAATCATTTCGAAGTTAGGCGCGAGGGAAAGGCGAAGCAGAACCCAGGGGAAGCAAATCCGGGGAAAAAGGAAGGAAGGAAAATGAATGAGCGAAAGAAGAAAGCGAGCTGAGGCCGACAGAAGTCTAAATTTGTGAAGCGAGCACGCTGCGTTCGCCTTTTGTCGGCTCTTCGCCACGATAAGGGTAGGAGTATGGAGACGAACCGAGGGCTAGAAGTCGAGTTAGGGCTTGAGGATTTGCTGAATGCTACCTATGCGCCACCGCTTAGGGTAATACCTGTGTTGACCATGGCCTCCTTGAACAGGGGAGCTAAGTGGACCTTGGATGTGGGGGAAGGTATCGAGTCGCTAGAAATTATGTCGTTGACGCCTAGCGACCTTATCTTTTCCAGCGAGCCGTCGGCGAATATCCCATGGGTACAGCCAACTATTATCCTCGAAGGTCCTTCCTCTTTTAGCATTTTAACGGCGTTGATGACCGTAGAACCCGAGCTGATCTCGTCGTCGACCACGAGTACGTCTTTTCCCGTTACTCCCAATTCCCTTTTCTTAGTGGTTACGAGGCCCGTTACGGGATCCCTTTCTTTTATGTAGGTCGTGTAATGCTTGGCTCCCGCTCCCTCAGCCGCCTCCTTTGCCCTTAAAAGGTATTTATCCTCGAGGGCCTTGGAACCTGGCAATACGACCACCGGGTCCACCAAATCGTAGGTCTTCCTAGCGTATTCCCCGATGGCTCTGGCAACCCTAACGTTATGCGCTTTCATCGGGAAGGCCTTCAAGAGATCCGGGTTGTGGTAATCGGCAATGAACAGTTCATCCAACCCAGCTGATAAAAAGGCGTTGATGACCACCGAGGCGCTAACCGCTTCGCCCTGCCGTTGAACGCGATCCTGTCTGCCGTACGCCATATACCCAATCGCCGCGGTTATCTTTTTGGCACCCGCGCGCCTGGCTGCATCTATGGCTAGCATGATTTCGAGGATCTTCTCGTTTGGGTTTGGGTAGGTGGTACCGGCGAGCAGTACATCCTCTCCGGAGACATCCTCGGTTAAGCGCACGTAGATCTCCTCATTGGGGAAAACCTTCTTTTCAACTGGGAGCGCTCTGAGGTCGATCAACCGAGCCAGTTCAGAGGCGAACCCGGTGTTGCTGCCAACGTCGAATACTTTCAACGGGTTCACCTAAAGACGAGCAACCATAATGTATGCGTCCTCTCCATCGGAGTAATAGTTGGTATTAACATCCTTGATTTCGTATGATAGCTTTTTGTAAAGGGCTATGGCCTCTTGGTTGTTGACGCGCACCTCCAAGTAAATCTCGGTTGCGCCGTACTCGCGCGCTCCCTCGTGGGCTTTGCGCATGAGGGCCGTGCCGATCCCCCTCCTCCTATACTGGGGCAAAACTGCCAGCGAAATTATGTGGGCTTTTGTAACCCACTTCATGCCGAAGAAAGAAAAACCCTTTTCTACGCGGGTCATAACGTAACCCACTATCTTTCCCTCCGTTTCGGCGACTATGAACGCCTTCGGAAAGTTGACGAGGTGCTCAACGAAGAAAGACCGGGGATAATTTTCCGGTAGACATATTTCGTTTATTTTGATGACTTCGTCCAAATCCTCTGGCCTACAACTCCTGAACGCCACGGGGGATAGCTCGGTCAATTCCAAGCTATCTGATAACCGTGGATATATGTCTTCCGCGGCGGGATGCCCACGCCTTAAAAGGCCAATTAGCGGTCTTGTTGGTTGTCGGTGGGACGCATGAACGCAAAACGGTTATAAATTCGGGGTTGGTTTCTTACTTACTATGGGTGATCAGATCCAACTGACTGATACCGCCATAAAAATTCTGGAGGCACGGTATCTAATAAAGGATGAAAACGGGAACTTGAAGGAAACCCCCGAAGGCATGTTCAGAAGGGTGGCCGAAAGCGTGGCTAGCGCCGAGAAGCTTTATGGCGCGACGGACGAAGATGTAAGGCGTCTGGCCGACGAGTTTTTTGCAATGATGGCCTCTCTTGACTTCATCCCGAATTCGCCGACGCTGATGAACGCTGGCACGCCCTTGGGGCAACTATCCGCCTGCTTCGTCTTGCCCGTGCCCGATTCCATAGAGGGTATATTTGATTCTCTCAAATACACGGCCATCATTCACAAAAGTGGCGGAGGGACCGGCTTCTCGTTTTCTAGGATTAGGCCGAAGAACGATATAGTGAAGAGCACGATGGGAGTGGCCAGCGGCCCCGTGTCTTTCATGAAGATTTTCGACGCGGCCACCGAACAGATAAAACAGGGAGGGAGAAGGAGGGGCGCCAACATGGGGATACTTAGGGTCGACCACCCCGATATAGAGGAGTTCATATCCTGTAAGGCCGATATGAAAACGCTTCAGAATTTCAACATAAGCGTAGGTGCTACGGAGGAGTACATGCGCGCGCTGAAGAGCGATTCGACCTACAAGTTGGTCAATCCGCGTAACGGTCGCGTCGTGGCGGAAGTCAGCGCCAAAAAAATATTCGACGAGATCTGCAAGCAAGCGTGGTCCACCGGAGACCCGGGTATGGTCTTCTTGGATCGCATAAACGAGTTTAACCCCACCCCACAACTTGGGGAGATAGAGAGCACAAACCCATGCGGCGAACAACCCTTACTCCCTTATGAGTCATGCAACCTTGGTAGTATAAACTTGGGTCATTTCGTCATCGGCTATCCCGACTCACCTCGGGTGGACTGGGATAGGTTGTCTTCGGTGGTGAGAAAGGCGATCAGGTTCCTCGACGACGTTATAGACGCCAACGCCTTTCCGCTCAAGGAGATCGATGAAATGACCAAGAAGACCAGAAAGATAGGGCTGGGGGTTATGGGCTGGGCAGATATGCTGATAAAGCTCGGCGTCCCTTACGATTCGGAAGAAGGCCTTTTCGTCGCCTCCAGCATCGCCGAGTTCATCAACTATGAGTCGAAGCTTGCGAGCATCGAGTTGGCCAAGGAAAGAGGCCCCTTCCCAGCCTTCAAGGGGAGCGTTTACGATGGCGACAACCCCAAGTTGCCGTTCTCGGGAAGGGTTTTTGGCAAACCGTTGGAGCTAGGTAGGCCAAAGCTGGATTGGGAAGCGGTCAAGTTGGGTATCAAACAAAACGGAATAAGGAACGCGGATACCATAACCATAGCACCCACGGGGACGATTTCTATGATAGGAGGTGCGTCCTCCGGTATTGAGCCGCTGTTTGCCGTTGCTTTCGTGAAAAAAGTGAGCGTCGGCGAGTTTCCAGAGGTAAATCCGCTTTTCGAGGACTTCGCCAAGAGGTTGGGCTTCTACTCTAAGGAGCTGATGGAGAGGATCTCCAAGGTTGGTAGAGTGGGAGATGACGCGGAGGTACCGGCGCAAGTGAAGAGGCTTTTCAAGACGGCCCTAGAAATAGACGTGCACTATCACGTGGCCATGCAGGCCGCTTGGCAGGCATTCGTCGATAACGCCGTGAGCAAAACGATTAATATGAGGAACTCGGCCACGGTAGACGACGTCGCCACCGCTTACCTAGAGGCTTACGAACTCGGCTGCAAGGGTATCACCATATACAGGGATGGGAGTAGGAGCGAGCAAGTGCTCTACTCGGGTACCTCAGCGTCAACCGTGCAGTCCCCACCGACCGGGACGGCCGCGCAAGAAAAGAAGGAGCAGGCGGTTGTGGTCGGTATACTACCGGAAGCGAGGCCCGCGGTCTTAACCGGCATGACTATAAGGATGAAAACGGATTCCGGTAACCTCTACGTTACCATAAACGAGAAGGATGGCCGCATGTTCGAAGTATTCACCACTTTGGGGAAGAGTGGTGCTGCCACCGCGGCGTTCACAGAGGCCATTGGTAGGTTGATCTCGTTGGCCCTTCGCATCGGTGCTGACCCGAGCGCAATAGTTAAGGAGCTCGTTGGTATAAGAGGAGGAGAACCCGTATGGCAAGAGGGTGAAAGGGTCCTGTCCGTGCCTGATGCCATCGGGAAAGCAATAAACAGGTACCTGGAGATGAAGGCCGGTAAAACTCAAGGGGAACAAAAACCGCTTTTTCCCGTTTCGAGCAAGCCAGAAGGCGAAAAGCCTAAGTCAATTGAGACGCGTGGTGAGGATACAGGAGATGTGAAGATAATCGATGAAGAGAAGGACTCTTGGGGATACGGTAATCCAACTTGCCCGGAGTGTGGTAGCCCGCTAATAGTTTCCGAGGGTTGTATGACTTGTCCGGTATGCGGGTGGAGCAAGTGCGATCGAAGTACTGGATGCCTTTATGAATGGGGTTTCAAAGGGGCGTAAAACCTCGCCCTTCAGGGCGAGGAGGAGGTCATGCGACTTACCGCAGGCATTCTGTAGTCGTCGGGTTTCGCTCTACGCAGGTGCACGCGGGTACGCATCAGCGCACCTGTGGTACGCGTAGAGCTTGGGCTTCACGGCTTCGCTCAACTCCCTCGCGAGTTCATCGGGAGTCTTCCGCTCCGCCCCCGTCAGGGCGCACCCACCCAGGAGTGAAGGTAGGACCGTGCGGTCGCACCAATCGCGCTGGGAAGCGCCCTCCACCTTCAGTCCCCTTCCTCCTCTGTATGTGCACGTACCCCTCCCTCCCTTTCCAAAGGAGGTCTTGGGTCTTTGCAACCACCCTACTGCCCATGCACACACAAATCGTTCACATCCAAAATTATACATAAAGCTATCAATTTTGAAACTGCTGACTACGGCGTAAAGAGCGAAGCGAGAAGAACGTACGAGGAGAACGCATAGGAAATAAACAAATAAATAAACAAATAAAGAGAGAACTGGGCGCTTAATGGAAACAAGCAAAAAGGATATGGCTTTCAGCTTTGGACTGTTAGGACGCGCCTCGCGGTCGCCAGCCTCAGCAAATGAAGCCAAAGTTTTCAGTTAATCGGCTTTATCGATTTCAGCGGCGGATGCCACGTAAAACTCGCTGAGGTCGGTTGCCAAGTAAGTTTCGGGGAATTCGCGCTTTGCGCTGGCTAGCACATCATCTAAGGACGAAATCATCCGGCCCCCGAAGTTAAACAGTATAAGCCGGCGCGCGCCGGCTTCTTTGGCCGCGCGAACCGCGTCGTACCACGTAGAATGACCGAATTGGTGGGCTTCTTCCTCGTCTTCCTTGCGGAAGGCGGCGTCGTGTATCAAGCAGTCAACACCCCTCGCTAGCCTAGTTATTTCCTCCGAGGGCGCTGCGTCCCCCGTGTACACCAAGCTTGCACCCCTCCTAGTAGGCCCCAAAACTTGTTCGGGTCTCACTACCTTTCCTCCTACCTCTACCGTTTTACCCCTCTGCAATTGCCCCCAGAGCGGCCCCCTCGGTACCCCCAGGCTTAGGGCCGCGGCCTCATCAAATCTGCCTGGTTTGTCTGCTTCATTTACTAGCAAACCGTTGGCCTCAATCCTATGCCTTACTCTGAATGGTTTAATCCGCATTTCGCCGACAGAGAAGTCCTGATTGAGGTCGAAGAACGAGGTCCTATTTAGTACGTCTTCCCCTGATTTAGTAGCTTGAAGGACGGATGTCACGAACTCCTTTAGGCCCGCAGGCCCATAGATGCGCAATTCCCCGTTCCAGTTGAGCAAGGATAAGGTCATAAGCAAACCCGGAAGTCCTAGGACGTGGTCACCATGCATGTGGGTTATGAATATGGTTTGAAGCCCCCTAAGTCCCTCACCGCTCTTGAATAACTGATATTGTATGCCCTCCCCAACATCAACGAGAAGCTTCTTGCCGTCTTTTTCTATCAAGGCTGAGGCCGGAAAAAGACCGGAGACAGGGGATCCCGAAGCGGTGCCAAGAAACTTAACTTTGATCAATTCATCGATCGCCTATTTCTTTCAAGTACCATTTCACTAGCCTACCTAAATAAGTGAGTTGGAGGCCGTCATCTCCAATTGAAACCAGACCCATGTCTTGAAGTTTGCGGCCGACCTGAGGAGAAGGCATGGTATCTCTACTCAGGGCAGAGGCCAAAACCGTCCCTCTTATTTTTTCCGCCTGGCGAAGGGCGCGCCTCTTTATTTCCCTCAAGGCCATTTCTCCCTGCCGCGTTAGGCCATAGTATGTGTGGTGCTTGTGCACTTCTTGGGATCTTTTGAAGGCGTCATCGCTCCTTTTGACCGATGAAGCGCCTCCGCGCTTCACCAGCCCTGTCCTCATCATTTCCTCGAGTTCGCTTTCTACTTTTTCCATATCTAAGTCATTACTCCTAGCTATCGAGTAAGGGTAATCTACACCTGCCTCATGAAGGTGAAGGGCGATTTTAAGCCGAATTGGGTCCTCTAACAATTGATCTGCGGCTTCCCCTTCGTTCAACCCTTCTCCCCCTCACAGCGTAACGCGTGAAAGACTTGTGCGCCCTCATGGGTATGGTGCAGATCACCCTGATACCGGCTTCATCCCAGGGAAGCGCTTCCGGTAAAACCCATTGAGGTAGTAACATGGATATACCGCCTCCCCGCTTCAGCAAATCCCCTGCGTTCAATATGATTTTTGAGAAGAATTCCTCGCTCCGCTCTCCGCTCAGTACTTTTTTCAGCCTGCCAAAGGGCGGATCTGTAGCTATGGACCAGATCGTTTGGTTCGCAAAGGGAGGATGAAGGGCGTCGGCCAGGAATATATCCCAACCGGTTTCGAAAAACCTCTTCATGTTCTCGAAACCCCCTCTTAGCGAAGTGGGATCCAACTCACCTCCAATAGCGTACGCGCCTATGGACGCCGCCTCCGCTGGGATTGACATGGAACCGCCAAAAGGATCCAGGAAGAGTTCTTTCTCTTTTGCCATGGCTAGGTTGACCATGAACCGTGCCATTTGCGGTTGAAGCGCGCTGATCTCGAAATACACCCTACTTTTCTTGCGTTCCCAAAATCCTTTTTCGCCGATTGGCTGCGAAGCAAAAATTATTAGGTCCTTGTGGTGCGGTGCGCAGACCAACAGCGTTTTGGGGTTGTTCAGGTTCACGCTTCCTCCGCAAGACCTCAAAACCCACTCACCTACGCGCCTTTCGAACCCAAGGCGGCCTGCGTCTATTACCCTAAAGCCTTGCAGGTCAAGATCGCCGCAATCCAAGTAGCTCTCCGCACCATCGATCGCTAGTTTTCCGACCACGCGACCGCTGTAACGGGTAAAGGCAGCCCTCCAAGCGAGTTTGGAGGTAGCTGCCGCACTGGCCTCAAACAACAACAACCTACCATTGGCCTCCAAAACCTTGTAGCCATCGTCGTAAGTTTCCAGTATGGCGCGAGCCTCTTCGAAGGCTACGCGTTGGTCCCCGCCCCATAGGTAGGCAGCGCCTAACAAGAGTTGGTCAACCCGGTTTGCACTAATTATATCGCTACCGCTTTTTGAGTTCTTTTGGCACTTGCAAAATGCTAGTATTCGGTCTCGGTTTCGTACATCCTCATGGGGTACCACATCGGATCCTCCCACAACGGTTAAAACCCCTTTTTTCAGTTTCTCGTGAAAGACGCGTTTAGGGTTAGGAGCAAGGACTTACTGGGTCGTATCGGAGACCTATGGACTAGATCAGGAGTTGTTCACACACCAACCCTTGCTCCCGTAATATCGGTTTCAGGAGGGCCTCTTTCGGCTAAAGAGATCAAGGACATGGGTTTCGAATTGGTTATAACTAACGCTTACCTATGGATGAAAAGGGGGGAAGACAGAGACATCCACGAAGTACTCGGGGTAAACGGGCCGATCATGACGGACTCTGGAGCTTACCAGTTGCTCGTTTATGGGAGCGTGGACGTGACCAACGAGCAGATAATAAGGTATCAAGAAAAGATCCACAGCGACATAGGGGTAGTGCTGGACGTCCCTACCGGTATAGTCACAAAGGATGAAGCCGAACGCACGGTCAAGGAAACGCTATCCAGCGAATTGGAAGCGTTAAAGTTGATAAGCGACGAAGACGTGGTTTGGACCGCCCCGGTCCAAGGAGGAACCCACCTGGACCTAGTCAAACAGATGGTTGATCAAGCCAAAAGTCTTGACTACCCACTTTACGCCCTCGGTTCCCCAACCCCGCTCATGGAGGGACACAGGTACGCGGAACTTTTTGATTTGCTTTACGAGGTCCGTGTTCGTTTGCCCTCGCATAAGCCGCTTCACCTGTTCGGTGCGGGCCACCCATCCATGTTTCCATTCGCGGTCGCGCTTGGGGCCGACACTTTCGACTCTGCGGCATATGCCCTCTTCGCTAAGGAGGGAAGATACATGACCTCAACCGGTTCGGAAAAACTTGAAAACCTGAAGGAGTTCCCTTGCGCTTGCCCGGTCTGCTCAACGCACACGCCCTCCGAGGTATTGCGCATGGATAAGAAGGAAAGGGAGAAGTTTCTGGCTAAACACAACCTTTACGTATCCATCGCGGAGATAAGGACGATAAAGAACGCGATAAACGAGGGCAGACTTTGGGACCTAGTGGAGTCAAGGGCGAGGGCGGCCTCTGAGCTATGGGAATCCTTCAAGAGGTTCGAGCGCTATTCAGATGGCTTTCTCAAACACACCGCTGTCCGCAAGATCGGCGCTCGGGGTTTTTCGGTCATCGACGAGATGTCCACGAATCGCCCGGAGCTGCTTTGGCACATCACTTCGGTGCAAAGGATGATTTCTGGCAGGTCGGAACTCACTATAGCGTTAAACGCCGATGAGTTGCCTGAAGGAGAGGGCTACTTCTTAGCCGGTTTTCCGTTTGTACTCACACCAAAGCAGCTACTCAAGGTATACCCTCTTTATTTCGCAAAATACCAGAAGTTGGGGCACGAAGAGGAGCTCGAGTTTCTCGGGAAAAAAATTGTGCCGCTGGTGCGGGGCAAAAAGGTCCACGTCGTAGGCGATCAATCGCTGGTCGACTTGCTTAAGGAGAGAGGGGTTGACGCTGACTTGATCCCCGCACCCAAGTCGGTTCAAACGTAGAGCGTCCCTTGATTCGCGCTCCCGCTTTCCTGAAGCAACTTCTTTTTCTCGGCCTCGCTTATTTCTTGTTCTATTTTCCTGGCGTCTTTTTCCAGTTCTTCAGTGCTTATGGACTTACCGTAGATCTTTGAAAATACCTTTATGGCGTTGGCTGCCCCCATTGGGTCAGGCCTACTCGGATCGACGTAAGATAGTATGGATACGGCCGGCAGTTGGTACGCCTCGAAGAAGGCCATGAGAGTTGCTATGGGACCTACCACGAGTAATCCCTTTTCTATGACTGGCGGAAGGGCATCGCCCTTGGCCTTGGCCTCATACCTGGAGGTGTACGCTACCCTGGCTAGCTCATCCTCGCTTTTCTTAAATTCGTTCATTAGACCTCCGAATAGTACGGCCTCCCTTATCTCGTTAGCTTTGACCCAGCTGCTTATCCTTCTTAGCAACAGTCCCCTCTCTCTTTGTTCGGGGACGACCTCGGGCACTAGGATCAGCAGGTCGTCGGCCAGGTAAAACGTGTAGGGGAGGGTTAGCCTATCGTCTTCCATGGAAACCAGCGGGGGTAGCATATCGGAAAGTATGTAACCTATCGGTTCGGCCTTCAGTTGCTTGACCATGTGAGATACGGCTATGTAGCCGGCGAAACCTATCCCCTGGAAGCCGGTTATGAAGATCTTATCCTTCAGTGCCGAAGCGTCCCGCTTTAAATAAAATTTCACAAACAATTAACCCACTGAGTCAGCCATGTTTTCCTATATAAGGTGATCTCTTCTACCCTAATGGGCGCCGTCCGGCTCCCTACCCTTAAGGTGCCTACGATGGGTTCGTTCGACGAAATTAAATTAAAACTCATCACTCATCACTCGTTATCGATTTCCTGCGGGCCTTGGCCTACCCTACCGTTGAGCGAACCGGACATTGCCTTGAAGGGTACAGCCGGGTGATTTCCTCCGAGGCGCGTTATGTCTCCTCACTTACCGGTCTAAGACAGGAAATGGCAGGCTACGCAGTGCTGGGAAAAAGAAGCCTATGTTTATTTGTAAGTATATTATTTTACTTGTAAATGTCCAGTAAGAGCGAGACCGTGATCAGAATCCACGGTGCGGGTCTTCAAATAGGAAGGGAAGCCATAACGGTTTCCAACGATGGTACGACGATCCTCTTAGACTACGGCGTGCTGATGACGGACAGGAAACCAGAGTTCCCTGAAAGGGTAACGCCCAGTTCGGTGAACGCCGTCTTTCTCTCGCACGCCCACCTGGATCACTCAGGCGGCCTCCCTCTTCTTTACCTGAGAGGGGGACCACCGATTTATACGACGACTTTGACGAGCAGGATAACCGAGCTCCTAATAGAAGACATGCTAAACATATCTAGGTACTACGTTCCCTACGAGGAGCTTGAGCTCAAGGAGATGCTCGATCACGTGCATCCCATAACGTTCAACCAAAAAGTACACGTAAAGAACATGGAGCTTGAGGCTTTGAATGCGGGGCACATACCTGGTTCGCTGATGGCCAAAGTCAAGAGTGGCAAGACTACGATTTTGTTCACGGGTGATTTCAACACAACAGACACGCGTTTGCTATCGGGCGCTAAGGTAGACCTGTCCGACGTAGACGTACTGATAATGGAAAGCACGTATGCCTCGACGGATCACCCGGAAAGGGGCCAGCTGGAGAGGGACTTCGCCTCGAAGGTCAAGGAAGTGGTCGAGGGCGGGGGTATAGCTTTGGTTCCGGCTTTTGCCGTCGGTCGTTCTCAGGAGATAGTTTCCGTGCTGAGGGCGCAGAACTACGACGGACCGATTTATTTGGACGGTATGGCGAGAGAGGCCGCGAAAATCATGAGTGGGTTCCCCAAGTACATCAAGGACTACGACACTTTCCGCAAAGTGGTCAAGAGCGTGAGGCTTGTCAGGGGAAACAGAGAGAGGCAAAAAGCGTTGCAGAAACCCGGCGTTATAGTTAGTCCGGCCGGAATGCTCAGAGGCGGGGCGGTAATGTTTTATCTCGAGCACATAATCAAGGACCACAAGAACGGGATATTCCTGGTCAGCTTCCAGATACCCGGTACCCCGGGAAGGGTGCTGCTGGATACGGGCAAGATAGCCGTAGACGGCAAGTTGGTCGATGCTGGGGACATGACCTACTTCTTCGACTTTTCGGCGCACTCTGGCAGAAAAGAACTCATAAACTTCGTAAAACAGTTGAAGGGAGGGGCTAAGGTAATACTGATACATGGGGAACCCGAGACTACAAAGGCGTTCCAGGATACGCTAAAAGAGATGGGCATAGACGCCGTAGCGGCAAACAACGGTGACAGTTTCGCATTCCCAGGGTGATGAAGCCGCGGAGGGTTGATCGCCTTCCGGCAAGGCTGTCAAGCGGTGGTGCGGCGCCCTTCCGATTCCGTATTTTCTTCAATTTTTGTTTTTTCTTTTTGCGTCTGATGGGGGTCCCATCGGGGTTGAAGGATAAAAGGGTCTTTTTAACTTTATGGGGGTTAAGGGGGCGAAGGTCCCCCTCCGTAAGGTGTGGGATGGATAGCCCCTTACAACGGGTTTTTATATAAAGAAAAACATCGCATTGTTGATGCCCAACCTAGAGAAGAACGCCAAGATCAGGTAGAAGAGGAAGCAAACCTTGATTAGGAGGAGGACTCAAGAGGCAAAAACTTTCGAGCTAAAACTAGATAAGAGTAAGATCTCAAAAACCACGCTTGCCGTTCTTAATCGCTTTTTTCTTGAGGCTAAATGGTTCACTAATTACATCACAGGGAATGGCGTACTCAACTTCAAGTCACATGTGGACTACAAGGTAAAAGTGGTTCAGGTCAAGGTAGGTGACGCGTTTCAGAAAAGAGAAATTAGAGCGCTTTCCTCCCAGATGAAACAAGCCCTGATCAAGAGGCTTCAGGAGGACGTGATGGCGCTCTCAAAGTCAAAGAAAAAAGGCGTGAAAGTGGGTAGGATAAAATTCGTCAAGGCCGTGCATTCAATTCCTTTGACGCAGTACGGCGTGACGTATTGGGTCAAAAAGGACAAAGGGGTTCACGTACAGGGCATTGGAAACTTTAAGGTATCTGGGCTCGATCAGGTACCCGAGAACGCGGAGTTTTCTACGGCAAACCTCGTAGAAAGGAACGCGGGGGGACTACTACCTGCTAGTTACGTGCTTTCTGCCTAAAGAGGACAAGCACGAGAACGGGAAGGCCATAGGCATAGACCTAGGCGTGAAAAACCAACTAACCTTCTCCAATGGGGTCAATATTCATTCAGTGCCCATGAGCCAACGCCTGAGGAAGCTCTATCACTTCTTTTCTCGGGCCAAACCTGGATCAAGGAACCGGAAGAAGCTCCTTTTGAAGATCAAAAGGGAATTCGAGAAGCAGGATAATGAGAAGAATGACGTGATCAACAAGGTGACCCACTTCGTAACGACGAACTACTCACAGGTCGTATTTCAAGACGACGACGTACGCTCGTGGCAGAAGCTATTCGGCAAAAAGATCTACGAGACTTCCATAGGGGGAA
>Ga0080006_1223465_pt1 | contig 21460 bp, 20 predicted proteins | sample RS3BMetagenome_FD_69209 | JGI IMG/M metagenome (GOLD analysis project Ga0080006, IMG submission 69209) | Ferric oxide microbial mat and aquatic microbial communities from Rainbow Spring, Yellowstone National Park, USA - RS3B (SPADES... ...
CAACTTTACGAAATAAAGCGGAGAGGGTGGGATTTGAACCCACGGACCACATTACGCGGTCAACTCATTAGCAGTGAGCCCGATTCGGCCGCTCTCGCACCTCTCCTTAGCACGATTATAATACTTAAAAAAAGAAATTACTCAACCAAATTCATTACTGCCACGAATACAGCAATTTTTAAAAGTTGACACGCAAGATCAATATTTAAGAACAATTCCGCTATCTTAAAACTTTACAAGATAAAAACCTGGATTTGTTTTTTAAATCTTCGGAAGTAGGTAAAACTTTTAACCTTTAGTTATAATTGCAAGTGCTCTTTCTGCTAGTGCAGCGGTTGTAAGTGAAGTATTAACTGCAATAGGAGAGCTCATTATAGAGCAATCAAGAACATACAAGCCCTCATATACGCCCCCTTCAGGATTCCATACTGCGCCGTCATCTCTTACCACACCATTGCTAACAGAGTCTGCCATCCGACAACTTCCCAACGGGTGGATCGTATAGCCATCATTTGGTCTATATTGATCCCAAGTTGGTAAAACCACCCCACCAGCGCCATTGACAATTATGTGTTCAACTGCTGCTCTTGCAGCAGCCCAAACATTTTGGGTAGCAGTTGAATTAGTAAATGTAACAGTTGGAGTACCAGCTGGTGTTAAACTGACTTGTCCGTCCATCCCATCCATTCCCATGACTCCAATTTGCAACATTCTTGTGCCATATTTTTGCATGTAATGCTTTGGACCAAGGCCAAATGCCTCCATACTTGTACTTGCACCTGCTGGATCCAAAGTTAATGCTGCTGCCATGGGCAACATCCTTACTGGCTGCAAGGTGAATTTTTGCCAACCACTTGAGAAACCAGGAGGTGGATTAAACAAGAAGTCAAAACAAGTAACTCCGTCAACCGGACCTACATTCATGTCCAACCCGCTCAACTCTGACGGGAGATTATCTGGCAAAATACCGATTATAAGACTGTCTCCGTTTCTAGAAAGATTCTTACCTGTTTGGCTTGAGATACCGCCTGGTAAATTATTTGCAGAGCGTAAAAGTAGTGCTGCTGAGTTAATGGCACCTGCACATATAAACACTTGGTTAGCAACAATAGTTGATGTATTGCCGCTCCAAGTAAGATTAGGAGTTCTACTGTCACCAGTTACATAAGTCACCTGCCACTGGGTATTGCCATATGGAGCAATTTCAATTGCCATAGAACCCGTTAACACCTCTACTCCTAACTCCATTGCAGGTTTTATGTAACGTCTATCAACTGTATTTTTTGCACCTCTAAGACAACCGTTGTTGCACCATCCCATACCACCACATATATCTGTATTTATGATTTGAGGATGCGGTGTTACACTAACGCCAACATTTTTTGCAGCCCAAGCAAAGGCTCCATCTTTCATTCCAACATCACCCCAGCCAAACTGACCTACCCCTAAGGTATTCTCTGCTAGGGTATAATACGGGTCTAATTCTTTTCTGTTAACTGACTCAGGCCATGGTGAGTTTTCAAATACAAAAGAAGGTGCTCTTAAAGAAACGCCTGAATATATATTTGCGCCCCCTCCAACACCACGACCACTTATGACAGCATAAACAGCATTAGATAATAAATCTACACCGGCTGCTAAGTTCATAAAGTCCATCCAATAACCAATATCTCCATTGGTTTGCTGATAAAGCCGGACATCAAGACCCATATTTTGCCATGCTTGATTAATAACAGAGTCCCAAAAATGACCCTGCTCAAGCACGATTACTTTTTGACCAGCCTGCGCCATTCGAAGCGCGGCTACTCCGCCTCCGAATCCTGATCCAATCACACAAACATCAGTTATTGTCGTCATGGGGCATTCACCAATCCATTCACTACTATGAGATTCGGGTTTGAAAGACCCAAATCTACGTTAAAACTATCTACTGCATAAGGAGTCGTACCGGGAGGCAAATGAGCACCGCAATAAGCGCGTCCAACAGAAATTGTCGGATAGTTGGCCTCAAAATAAAAGTCTCCAAAAAAGGCCAACCTGGCTAACATAATTCCTCCCAAATACTGAAGATCAAATATTGTCTCAACCCCTGGCACCAACAGGTTCATCATTAATCTGACTTTGCCCTGCCTTGTTGATGGCCAAATTATTGAAATACCTAAAGGCAATTGATAATACTCTTGAGTGAACCACGTAGTCACTTGTGCCCAGGCATTAATATCTGCCCCCCAGAAATTTAGAAAATCTGCACTTAACCAGCTAATTGGAGAACCTGGGGCTGTGGCAACTTGTTCAAGCCAGGCCTCAACATAAGTCTGATCAGCTCCTGGTTGTCCCCCGTCTTCTTGATTGCCATTCCAATTACCTGGAACAATGGCATCCCATAGGGCCCTCAAAGCAAGCCTGTTTGCATTAGATATTGCACTGCCTGCTGCATAGGTAACATTTACTGAAACAGTATCTGCTTCAGCTACTTGTTGACCACTTAATGATTTTGTTGAACCAACTAAAGTAGATAAGCTACTTGCAACTGCAGCACCTGTTGCCGCTGCCCCAGAGCCGAGTAACATCACCCTTCTGCTAATTGGTTTTTTAAGCAAAGAGCCAATAGCTACTTCAGTTTCTTTCTGACTTCTTTTAAGCTTAGGCATCTTTGTTTTCACTTCCTTAGTGTCATTCTCTTGAGATTGCATAACTAGCTCCTACTTAGGTCTTTACTATACTTTATTACTACGCTTTCTTACTGCACTTTTTGGCACATTCTTTATATATGCCAAGTTCATTATAACTCAAATAATTCTTAATACCACTGTTACGATGAGTAATTTTTTAAAATTTCTTTGTTACTTTAAGTAACAGTCAACTTAACGCTAGTAATTGGGCAAAATCATGAATGTTTTCAACCTGATTAGAAGGTGGCGCTTTAGTAATAAATGAAACCTGCTTGTACTGATTAAATAACTGTGTAATTGTCATAGATCCTTGAAGCTTTTCAGTATTTGTAGGTGCACCAGGGACAGGATAGCTAACATTATTTAAGTTAATTGTAAATGCGTTGCTTCTAATGATACCACTGCTATCAATACAACTTGTAACGTTTTGCATGTTGGTGTGTAACACTTGAGATGCTTCTAATAAAACTGCTTTTGTCACTCCGGACCAATTGGATGCTGCTTGTTCAATGTTAATAGTGTAGTTATAAAGCGTACATGTTACACCGCTAACCTTTGATTTGCCAGCTATTGAAACGGGCCCTGAAAAGTTTTTTAAATAATTTAGAGAATAAGCTGGATCCATGACAATAAAGAGCTGTGCAATTGCAACCAAAGCAGGATTTTTTAAAGATCCCAATGTATTAGAATCAACATATAACCAGGGCTTTTGACCTAGCTTAGTTCCAAGTAGCACCCCAGGGAAATGCATATAAAAAGATCCTTGTAAAATATCAAGTTCTATTGACCCAAAATTAGGAGTATCTAATGTAAAAGAACCATCGTTATCTTTAAGATAGAACTCACCAATGCCACCCATTTGTTCATTCGGGCTTGTGATTAATGAAAGCGCATTCTTGGGTGCGCCAATAATAGTGACATTGTGAAGTTGTAATTTCGCTAGCATATAAACAGTGCCAGCATTAATTGTTTTAGACCATGTAGCCTGCATGACCTCTTCGGGAGATAAATTATTTGACGAGCATGCATTTAAAGCCATCAAAGAAAAACACAGAACAGAAATTAAAGACCAACTTTTTATTTTAAGCTTCATTACTAAAACCTCCTTAAGTCATTTCTCGCTTAATTGCGAATATATCATTTAATAACATGACATGCAGAGGATTTTAAAAAAATTGTAAATAAAACCCTTTAACGTTTTGACCAAAATGAGAACTTGTTAGCTTACTAACCAAGCTAAAAGTGACCCTAGAGATTATTAAGACAATATCTTAGTAACGAAACTTTTTAATTAAACAATAAAAAAGTCGTTACTATTTTATGAGGCTAAAACACATTAAATAATTAACCAGCTTTACCGTTGAACTTATTTAACATTATTAATTTTTATAACTGCGTTAATATTAGGTTAACTAAAGAGGGTATATCTCTTGCCAGGTATTTAAATCTAAAAATCCGCGCTTAGAAGCCTCCGAATCACGATGCCATTGCCAAAGAGCTCTTTCTAAGTTTCTAAGTTCACAATAAAGTTCTCCAGCAAAATAACGCATCATTGAAACGTATTCCATATACCCATGTCCAGATGGGTGATCCCAAGCAATTTCTTTTTCAGGATCCTTTTCAGGCCATTTATTTAAAGCCTTTAAAGATGCTTTAGATCGTGCATCAATTACCGTAAAATTATATTGATCATACATAGTAACCACAGCCGAAGCTAATGAAAGGCCCACCCCTTTTAAAATCATTAAAATGTGATGCCGTAAAAAGTTAGCTGCATCTTTATCAAAAGCCAATCTACTTATTTCTTGAATGAATTTAGGATCATTACTTTGAATCCAATTAAGAGATTGCAGTCCTCGCCATCTAGCTGCATCACAAAGTTCTTCTACCTTTATAGGGCGCCTTTCAGAAAGTAAACTACCTACTTCATCTAATAACCGGCTTTCCAAATCCCAAAGTGATTCATCACCTATAAAAATTGTCTTAGTGTAACTTCTGTATCTTAACCAGCCAAACTCAACCCATTCCGGGGTCCAAACAAGGTTCTCCATATAAGTTTTTAAACACCTTCTTTACTTGATGATAATAAAAAGTTCTCAGTTGTTTTAGGTAAATCCTTGTAGCTTTCACTTGGTAATAATAAGATCTCTTCCGTTAACAAAGAAGCAAAACGTCTCTGATATTCATAATTATGAGCAAGCCCTTTTATTAATTCAGAGCGCTTTTTAATAAAATCGGGCTCCAAATCCTCACTTAAATAGCCCAACAAAAATGCCCCACACTCAAGATCTTTTTTAACTGGAGCCCTACCAAATAAAGATGCACGCTTAAGAGCGAAAATTACAAGAGCGTATTTTACATCAGCAACGTTTTGCTCTGTTTTTATATTTAACTGATTTATTAACTCATTAGCTAGCTTAAGTGCATAACCCTGATCAGGACCAGGGTTACCAGAAAGTGCCGGAATTGGACTTGGGTTTTGACCACGTAATTCAGCTGGACGAGAAAAGCTCATTCTTTCAGGATTTTCCAATGGATGATAGTGTCCAACTTTATCTTTAATAGTTACTGGTGAAAAGCTAGGTTGAGCCATTAACTTGCCTCCTGTAAATGCAACAACGCAAAGTTAATTGAGTCTAAAAGAGCCTCCCAAGAAGCATCAATTATATTTTCTGATACTCCAATAGTGGACCAAGTTTTCTCGCCGTCACTTGTATCAATTAACACCCTCGTTACCGCAGCTGTTGCTTTATCTGAATCTAGCACTCTAACTTTATAGTCAGTTAAATGGACTCGTTTCAACTTAGGATAATATGGCTCAATTGCTGCACGCAAAGCATTGTCTAAAGCATTTACTGGACCGTTACCTTCCCTAGTTACAATAACACGCTCGTTGTTTATAAATAACTTCACAGTTGCTTCAGTTAAAACATCTGAATGCATTAAATTAAGCTCAGCATTTTCAGAAGGGCGCCAAATTGTCTCAACTCTAAAGGATTCAACAGTAAAGTAATTAGGCTGCCAACCTAAAACCCTCCTCATTAAAAGCTCAAAAGAACCATCTGCAGCCTCATAGTGATAACCAGCATATTCACGCTTTTTTAGCTCATCGACTAATACATTAAGTGCTTGTTCATCAAGTTTAAGGTTTAGCTCTTTTGCTTTTAACTTAAGCGTTGCTTTACCTGACATTTCTGAAACTAAATAACGTGCAGTATTACCAACTAACGTTGGATCAATGTGCTCATAAGCTCCTGCTTTTCTAGCATTTGCAGATGTGTGCAATCCAGCTTTATGAGCAAAGGCTGCTGATCCTACATAAGGTTTCTGGGGTGACACTGCGGTATTTATCAGTTCAGCAATATGATTTGCAACAGGAGTTAAAAGATAAATGTTTTTCTCAGGTATAGTCTCATAACCTAGTTTTAAGGATAAATTAGGAATAAGCACGCTAAGATCGGCATTGCCTGTACGCTCACCATAACCGTTAATACAACCTTGAACTTGTATTGCTCCTGATTTTACAGCTGCTATTGAATTAGCCACTGCACAGCCAGTGTCGTTATGACAATGAATACCTAAAGTTTTAAAAGTTTTATTAACTTGACCAACTGTAGCTGAAATTTCATCAGGTAAGGAACCTCCATTTGTGTCACATAACACAAGTCTTAAAGCCCCCGCATCTTGAGCTGCCTTTAAAATACTTAATGCAAAATTTTTATTTGCCTTATATCCATCGAAGAAATGCTCAGCGTCTAGAAAAACCTTAATATCTTTATCAGTTAAAAATTTAACAGAATCATAAACCATCTTTTTAGCTTCATCAAGGGTCGTAAGCAGGGCATACTTAACATGTAAATCCCACGCCTTTGCCACCATACAAACATACTCACATCCGGAATTTAGTAAGTTTTTAATGTTTTGATCTGTCTCGGTTTTTGCACCTGCTTTTCTAGTGGCACCAAAGGCAACAAGTTTAGAGTTTTTAAAATTTAATTCCTTTAGGGCTCTTTTGAAAAATTCATTATCTTTAGGATGAGCACCCGGCCAACCACCTTCGATATAAGTGACTCCTAAAATATCGAGTTGTTCAGCAACTTTTAACTTGTCATCTACCGTTAAAGAAAGACCCTCCTGTTGAGAACCATCTCGTAAAGTGGTGTCTAAAATCTCAATTTTTTTTAAAGCCTTTAAGCTAGCTGACATAGTCAAGCCAATCCTTATATTTATCTTCTTGACCTTTAACTACTTTAAAGTACATCTCTTGCAATGCCTTAGTTATCCTTCCTGGTTTTCCATCTCCAACTTGCCTATCATCTACAGAGTTTATCGGGACAACTTCAGCAGCCGTACCAGTAAAGAAAACTTCATCAGCTAAATATAAATCAGTTCTAATTAATGTCGTTCTTTCAACATTAAGCCCCATATCATTTGCCAGAGTAATAATTGTTTTCTGAGTTATTCCCTCAAGGGCTGTGCCTAAAGAACTTGGAGGCGTGTAAAGTACACCATCTTTAACAACAAAAATATTCTCACCTGTACCTTCTGAGACATAACCTTGTGAGTTAAGCAAAACAGCTTCATCATAACCAGCTTTAAGGGCCTCTACTTTTGCAAGGGCTGAGTTTAAATAAAGTGCCGTAGCTTTTGATGCCCCGGGCATAATGTTGGGCTCATGACGGCGCCAAGAACTAATCTTGACTCTTATACCATTATTTAATCCACTTTCTCCTAGATACGTTCCCCATGGCCACGCAGCAATTGCTACTTTTACCTCACAATTTAAAGGATTTAGCCCCATCTCTCCGTAACCTAAAAACACAATTGGCCTGATATAACAAGAGGTTAACTCATTAACCTTAACAAGCTCTAAAGTTGCTTTTATGAGCTGCTCTTTTTCAAAAGGTACTTTAATGGATAAAATGTGGGCAGAATCATAAAGCCTATTTATGTGATCTACTAATCTAAATACTGCCGTGCCGCTTGGAGTTTGGTAAGCTCTAATTCCTTCAAAGACACCCATGCCGTAGTGGAGGCTGTGAGTTAATACATGAACCTTGGCATCTTCCCAATTGACAAACTCGCCATCCATCCATATTTTCTTTGTAGCTTCAATTGGCATTATTCCATCCTTTCTTCAACCATTGCTGTAATTTCTTTAGTACCAGGCTTTTGAGCCATAGAAGCAATAAGCTGAGCTACATCATCAACAGCCCTACTGATTTTGTCAGCGCAAGAGGTTTCTCCTAAAAAGTCAAGCATCATAGCAACTGAGGCAATTGCAGCTAATGGGTTAGCCTTATTCGTACCCTTAATATCATGGGCCGCACCATGAACAGGTTCAAATAATGATGGCCCTGTTTTTAATGGATTTAAGTTTCCTGAAGCCGCAAACCCAATTCCCCCACTTACGGCTCCAGCTAAATCAGTAATAATGTCACCAAACAAGTTATCCGTAACAATGACATCATAGCGCTTAGGGTTTTCTACTAAATAAATACAGGCTGCATCTACGTGATTATAATCACAGCTAACCTCTGGAAATTCTTTTGAAATTTCATCAAAAACTCTTTGCCAAAGATCCCCTGCATATGTAAGCACATTTGTTTTATGCACAAGTGTTATTTTTTTATTTCTTTTTTGTGCAAGCTCAAAAGCATATTTAACACAGCGTTTAACACCATGATAGGTATTTACTGAACCCTGAAGCGCTACTTCATAAGGCGTTCCCTTTTTAAAAATACCCCCTTCTCCAACATAAGCACCTTCAGTATTTTCACGCACTACGACAAAATCAGCCCCTTGCCCTACCGAACCTTTAACACCTTTAAAGGGGCGCAGATTTATATAAAGATCTAATTCAAAGCGCATCTTTAACAAAAGACCACGCTCTAAAAGCCCTGGAGGAACTTCTTTTGACCCAACCGGTGGCCCAATAGCGCCTAACAGTATTGCATCAAGTTCTCGCATTTTTTCAAGATCTTTTTCCGGAAGCACAACCTTTTCTTTTATATATGCATCTGCCCCTAAAAAAAACTCTACTAGCTCGTAGCTAACTCCGGTTTTGCTTAACACTGAAAGTGCACAATCAATAACCTCTGGACCAATACCATCTCCTGGGATCACCCCGATTTTGTAATTAACCAAGCTGATAGCTCCTTTTTAGCAGTTCCTTCCTGTTGATAAGTTCTCTACCTATCCCAAAGTTGATAAATTCAACTCTTTACCACGTACTTTCGGGAATTTTAAGCAAATATTCTGCCACAAAGATGTCGAAATTGTAAAGCCAAAGCGCTATTCTTAATTGATTGTGGAGCAAACAGAGCTAACCAGAGAAACTTATGAAAGGCTTAAGCGCGAGCTGCAAGAGCTAACCACTGTTGGTCGTGTTGAGGCAGCAAAGGCAATTGAAGCAGCGCGCGCATTAGGAGACTTATCTGAAAATGGCGACTACCACGCCGCTAAAGACCACAAAAGTAAGCTTGAGGCCCGTATTAAACATTTAGAAAACCTTCTAAAAAACGCTAAGATTGTTGAAAAGGATACACCTGGTGATTGTGTGACCGTAGGGGTTACTTTTGGACTGTGTTACGAAGGTGAAGACGAAGTTGAAATCTGCATGCTAGGTTCAATCGAGGAACAAGTTGAAGGCGTTACAATAATTTCTCCAAACTCACCATTGGGCCAAGCTGTATTAGGCAAGCCCTTTGGCTCTATAGTTTCATATAAAGCCCCTCATGGCTCAATTAGCGTAAAAATAGTTAACATAAAGTAAACTAAACTTGGGTTTATAGGATTTGAACGAGCCTATTAAAAAAGAATTAAGACTGTGTCTATGTCAAATTAATTCAAAAGTCGGCGACTTAAAAGGCAACGCTGAGAAAATTTTAAGCTTTACAAAAGAAGCCTTGGATGCTGAAGCTGATTTAGCGATATTTCCAGAGCTATCCCTTACAGGTTACCCACCAGAAGATCTTGTTTTAAAAAAAGGCTTTTTATTAGATGTTAAAAGCGTCTTAGATGATCTCACAGTCAAGATAATAAAGCCACCAACAATTTTTGGTTTTCCTGAGCTAGCCACAGTTACATCTGATAAATCTGATCTAATAGAAACCCGGTCACTGGAAAAAACCCAACCAATTGCTTACAACGCTTTAGCTTTAGTTTCAAATGGTGAGCTACTTGCCACCTATCACAAACAACATTTGCCAAACTATTCAGTTTTTGATGAACAACGCTTGTTTTTAAAAGGCGCTCAAAGCTTTTTAATGCCAGTAATTTGTGGAATAACTATGGGAATAATAATTTGCGAAGATGCCTGGATCCCAAATGGTCCACTTCAATTACTAGCTAACAATGGTGCATCTTTGTCCATAATTATAAACGCATCTCCTTTTTATGCTGGGCGATTAAAAGAAAGGATTGAGTTTTTTTCAAATACAGCAAAACAACTTAAGAGCGCCATTGCTTATGTCAATACCGTAGGGGGTCAAGATGAACTAGTTTTTGATGGTGGGTCATTTGTAATTAATCAAGATGGAGATCTTGTTGCTTTAGCATCTCAATTTAAAGAAGATTTGTTAGTAGCTGATATATCTGTAACTGACTTACCTAACCAGCTACCAAAATCAGAGGGTAAAAATATTTTAAGGCCTGCTGTAAGCATAAGATCTAAACCAAAACAAGCCAGTAAAAAAGCAAAAATTGGGCAAATTTATCAAGGCGTCCAGGAGATATATCAAGCCTTAGTTTTAGCCACTAAAGATTATGTTGAAAAAAATGGATTTAAAGGTGCATTAATTGGGCTCTCTGGTGGTATTGATTCATCCTTAGTTACCTGCATAGCAGCTGATGCATTAGGTGCAGCTAGCGTAACGGGGATTTTAATGCCATCAAAATATTCATCAGAGGCATCTGTAAAAGATGCACTAAGCTTAGTTAAAAATCTAGGTATTAACCATATTGTTTTTCCAATATCAGAAATTCATGAAGAGTTTCACAGAAATTTTAAAAAATTTGCTTATGAGCTAAGCGGATTAGCTGATGAAAATATTCAAAGTAGAATTAGGGGATTAATTCTTATGGCTATTTCAAATCAAACCAACCAATTAGTTTTAACAACGGGTAACAAAAGCGAACTAGCAGTTGGATATTCAACCTTATACGGTGATACAGCTGGCGGATTTGCGGTTATTAAAGATATCTTTAAAACTCAAGTGTACCAATTAGCAAAATTTAAAAATGAGCACTCTGGTTATGAGGTCATTCCATTAAATGTCTTTAGCAAGCCACCAAGTGCTGAATTAAGAGAAAACCAAACAGATCAAGATAGCTTGCCACCTTATGATTTGTTAGATCAAATTTTGTTTTATTACATTGAAAAAGATTTTGCTGCATCAGAAATAAGCGATCTAGGTCTTGATAAAGATGTCATATCACGGGTTCTTTCTATGGTGGACTCATCTGAATACAAGCGCAGACAAACACCTCTTGGGCCTAGAATAACCCCTAGGTCCTTTGGGAAGGATCGCAGAATGCCAATTACTAACTTTTATAAAGTAGGCAAAAGTCAAAAAATATGAAAAGCCAATTTTTAACCTTTAAGGAATTGTCATTTACCTTATCTGATCTAATAAGGGCTCATCTATTAACAGCTGAGTTTTTTAAAGAACAAATAAATTTAGTTTCAGATCCTAAAGAAAAAATAGCTATCTTTAAAAGCTTTAGAACACATGCAAAACTTGCCCAGCTTGTTTGTGTTTATCTGCCAATTAAAGCAAAAGATTTTCAACAAAATGATCCTGAATTTCAAGCTGAAATAACAAAAGATCTGATGCTTTTTCTTAAAAACCTCCAGCCTGAAAGCATCAAAGATTTAAAGCAAGTTAACAACGTCTTTACCGAGGCATACAAACATTTGTTCGAGATATCTAGTGAAATTTCAGAAAGTTATGTGAAAGAGTTAACTGCTTACGCCCTGGCACTAATGGCTGATTTAGACCAAATAAACCAGCAAATAATTTAGAAAATTACCTAAATTAGGCAAAAGTAATGCAAAAAGTGAAACGAAATATAATTAGTGAGTGCATAATATTTAGAGCTAAAGAAATTAGGTCTTGACGAGTAAGTTACACTTTTAATTTAGACGGGAAAGACTTTTAACAGTGGCAGGCAGGTGATAAAAGGAAGGTCAGGTGACTAAGGAAAGAGTAGATAGAGACGAAGAAGATTTAGTAAGGCTTTATTTAACTGACATAGGTCAGTATCCTTTGCTCACCAAAGATGATGAAATACGTCTTGCTCAAGATATTGAAAAAGGACTAAAGGCAGAAAAAGAGCTTAAAGAAAAAAAGGATTTAACTCCAGCAAAACGCAGAGAACTCCTGCGGCAAAAAAGGGCAGGAGAAGAAGCTCAAAGAGGTTTTGTGCAGTCTAACTTACGTTTAGTTGTCTCAATAGCAAAAAAATATCAAGCATCTGGTTTGCCGTTGTTGGATTTAATACAAGAAGGCAACCTTGGCCTAATGCATGCGGTTGAAAAATTTGATTGGCGTAAAGGATTCAAATTCTCAACTTATGCCACTTGGTGGATACGCCAAGCAATAACTCGTGGAATTGCAAACACAGGAAGAACAATTCGTTTGCCAGTACACGCTGGAGATACATTAGCACGAGTACAAAAAGCTCAAGCGCGCCTTGAGCACAAGCTTGGAAGGCCTGCCACATTAGAAGAGTTAAAAAAAGAAGCTGATCTCCCGGAGGATAAGCTCATTGAGGCTTTAAGGTTCCGCTCTGAGCCACTGTCATTATCAGAGCCGTTGCGTGAAGATGGAGATGCAGAGCTTGGAGATGTTGTGGAAGACAGGTCAGCAGAGTCGCCTTTTGAAGTAGCTGCAACCTCAATGCTTTCATCAGAAATTAATAAGTTACTAGCACCACTGGATGATCGTGAAAAAGAAATACTAAAACTTCGCTTTGGACTTGATAGGGGTGAACCCAGAACTCTCGAGGAAGTAGGTGAACACTTTAATTTAACAAGGGAGCGCATTAGGCAAATTGAAGCAAGAGCAATGTCTAAGCTAAGACATCCCTCAACAGATACTGGGGCACGAGACTTACTAAACGTGTAATACGTAAAGTTACTAAATAGTAAGCATCAATAAAAAATAACTAACAGTTAAGCCTTTAATTAATAATGATTTAGCTAATAAATAGCTCTGTTTAATTTCCTCCTATTGATAAATTTTTGCGTAGCAATTCTAAAAAGATAGATTTACAAAGCAAGTAACAGTGGCCCTTAAAAACGATCTACCTAAGGGCCTTTTTGATGTATAGCATAACTAAGTTAACATCAAGAAATTCTTAAAAGTCTTGGTTAAAGTCATATCCATATATCACTTATAAAAACTTCAAGGCTTAAAAATTTTAAAAAACCTTAAACAGTTAACCAACGATAATGGATAGCCAAATAACTTAAAGCTTCCAACTTTTAAAAAGGTGTTTTTAAAAAGCCGATAAGAAAATTTATAAACTAGTGGCTTTTTTAACTTATTCCGTCTAGTACTGCGCTTTGTGAAGAAATAACCCCAAGTCTTGAAAGGTACTGAACTCTTTTTTCAGCAATTTTTTTCCAGGCATTATAGTCCTTTTCAAAAGAATCGCGATCCCCTTCTTCAAATGCATGTTCTAGTTCATCAAATGCTGATTCTTCTTCATCTAATAACGCTCTGTATTGATCTAAGCTGTGCTGATCAAATATTTGCATTAAAGCCTCCTTTCTCTGCTTTAATCTCTACAATAGCTTTTTTAAAGCAAGCTGTCTCTAAAGCAAATAACTTAACCGACTAATTACTCTACTCTTTTTCGCAACGGATGATCCTCTGGAACCTCAACAATATATAAACGCACCCCATCTGGATCATTTACCCACATTTCCTTTAACCCCCATGGTTCTAGCTTGGGCTTTTTACTTATTAAAACTCCTTTTGAAACTAAATGCCGATATGCAGCTTCTACATCTCTTACCTGAAGCCAAAGTGACACGTTAGGACCTGCTGGAGTGCCAGATCTGCCAGATAATTCTAAAAACCCACCGCCTAGAAAAAAAACTATTCCACGTTCATTGCCAACTCCAAATTCACGGTAAACTGCTAAACCTAAATCATTTCCATAAAAATTTAAGGAGCGCTCCATATTGGTTGGCCGTAAGAGAATTCTGCTAGAGAGAATCTCCATAGGGTTATCCACCTCCTCTGAAAAAGAAAAACTTTGTTTTGCCTTAAGTAGCTCTTCTCTAGCTAATTGCAACACTTGCTGACCATTTACTAACTTCTGTAAATCACCTCTTATTTTTATTTTCCCTTCTGAAATTGCTTCAGCGATACTCAATTTACCACTATAGAGCTCAAGCGCTGTTTTTTTATCTGTAATAATTGTCGGACAAGCTGTATTAGGCGGGCCCCAGATAAACTTAACTGATTTATTTAAAACAACGTGATAAAGGATTTCACTTTTTTCATCTTGGATTTGATAAGCAATTTCAAGTTGACCGACTTCATCATTTGGACTTAAAACAACACCACCAAATTGCTGATTTAAATCATCAACCCACTGAGCTGTAAATGGCTCAGCCAACCAAGTACCCCTTTAAATAGTTAACAGCCATAGCGTTTAAATGTCATTTTATAATATTTTTAGCCAGCAGCTTCAGCTTTACTGAGTTTGCCTTGATTTCGTGAAAATCTTTCTCCCAATCCAGGCAATCGGGTCGTAGTAGCGATCGACAACACGTTCTTTAAGTGGAATAATTGCATTATCAGTTATCTTTATCTTTTCTGGGCAAACCTCTGTGCAACATTTGGTAATATTACAAAAACCTATACCGAAACGAGCTTTAATTAACTCAATACGGTCATTACTATCAAGGGGGTGCATTTCTAAATCAGCTAAACGAATAAAAAATCTTGGCCCTGCGTAATTAACTTTATTTTCTTCATGATCACGAATTACATGACAAACGTCTTGGCATAAGAAACACTCAATACACTTATGAAATTCCTGACCGCGCTCAATATCAACCTGTTGCATCCTATAACCGCCTTGTGGCTTTGGAATTGGTTTAAAGGGTGGAATTTGTTTAGCAACTTCATAATTAAAAGAAACATCAGTTACTAAATCTCTAATAATAGGAAATGTCCGCATTGGTGCAACCACAATGTTGTCAGAACCTAGCTCATCAACTTTAGTCATACACATCAACCTGGGCTTTCCGTTAACTTCTGCTGAACAAGATCCACACTTGCCAGCTTTACAGTTCCACCTTACTGCTAAATCAGGAGCCTGCTCAGCCTGTATTCGATGAACAACGTCTAATACAACTTCACCCTCATTTTTCTCAATTTGATAAGTTTTAAAATCTCCACCAGTTTGATCTCCCCTCCAAATATTAACCTCAAGTGTTTGACTCATTTTACTCCTTTTCTTTTAGTGAGCTCCATCATCAAATAGTGCTTTAAGTTCATCTGGCATTTCCAAGAGCGGCTCTGGGGTTATAGTCACATGATCATCTTTAAAGCGCGACACGTGGTTTATCTTGCCAAAAGCCTCATCCATCTTCGGATAATCATCCCGAGTGTGACCGCCTCGAGACTCTTTTCTTTCTAATGCTGATTTAGCCACAGCTTCAGCTACTGTAACCATTGAATATAAATCAAGCGCCATATGCCAGGCCGAATTAAATCTCTTTAAAGAACCAGCTGATAGGTTAGCAAGTCTTTCTTTAAAGCCTTCAATTTTTTCAATTGCTTCCTTTAATTCAGATTCAACTCTAATTATGCCGACTAAGTTTTGCATCGTGTCTTGAAGTTCATGATGTAGCGAATAAGGATTTTGTCCTTCTTTGTCATTAAGGGGCCTTGTAGCAAATTCTAACGCCCCCTCAATTTCACCTGCAGCTGGCTCCTTGTGGGCTCCAATTCCTTGGGCCCATTCTGCTGCATGCCAACCTGCTCGCCTGCCAAAAACTAATAGATCTGAGAGCGAATTACCACCTAGCCTATTTGACCCATGCATTCCGCCAGCTACTTCACCAGCTGCAAAAAGACCATCAATAGTAGCTTTTGTGCTATCGGCATCGACCCTTACTCCGCCCATTACATAATGACAGGTCGGACCAACCTCCATTGGAGTAGTAGTTATATCCACACCAGCAAGTTCCATAAACTGATGATACATAGAAGGTAACCTGCGCTTAATGTAATCAGGTGAACGCCTTGAAGCAATATCTAAGAAAACTCCCCCATGCGGTGAACCGCGGCCCGCTTTAACTTCAGAATTAATTGCCCGTGCTACCTCATCCCGAGGTAATAGCTCTGGCGGTCTTCTATAATCTTTTTTGTTGTCATACCACTTATCAGCTTCTTCTTCTGTATCTGCAGTATCTGGAGCAAACATTGGCGGAATGTAATTAAACATAAAGCGAATGCCGTCAGAATTTTTCAACACCCCCCCATCACCACGAACTCCTTCAGTAACTAACAGTCCTTTAACGGATGGCGGCCAAACCATCCCGGTAGGATGAAACTGAACGAACTCCATATCGATTAAATCAGCACCTGCCCATAAAGCTAAAGCATGACCGTCACCTGTTGACTCCCAAGAATTTGAGGTAACCTTCCAAGCTTTGCCAATTGACCCAGTTGCTAAAACAACTGCTTTTGCCTTGAAATGAATGAAATCCCCATTTGCTCGATAGAATCCAATCGCACCACAAACTGACCCATCAGTTGCCCTAAGCAAACGAACAATTTTTACCTCCATGAAAACCTCAATGCCCATTGACACAGCTTTTTGCTGAAGGGTACGAATCATTTCCAGGCCAGTACGATCTCCTACATGGGCAAGTCTGGCATATTTATGCCCACCGAAATCTCTTTGAAGAATTCTCCCGTCATTTGTTCTGTCAAAAAGCGCACCCCATTCTTCCAGCTCTAAAACACGCTCGGGGGCTTCTTGAGCATGAAGTTGGGCCATACGCCAGTTATTTAGCATCTTGCCCCCCCTCATTGTGTCACGAAAATGAACTTGCCAATTATCCTCTGGCCAAACATTTCCCATTGCAGCTGCAATTCCCCCTTCTGCCATAACAGTATGGGCTTTTCCTAAAAGCGACTTACATACCACAGTCACATTAGCACCACGCTGTTTTGCCTCAACTGCAGCCCGCAAACCTGCCCCACCAGCCCCAACAATTAAGACATCACACTCATGTACTAAACTAATCTCATTCATCTAAAAAAACCTCGGATCCGTGATGTGACCAGATGCGACTAACCAGATGTAAAAATCAGTAAATGCCACCCAAAACAAGGACAACCATGCAAAAAGTTGGTGATGGCGGTTAAGCGGCGTAATTAAAGACCATAGTTTGTGTCTGATTTTATGTTTTGAAAATTGATCAACCTGGCCACCGCATAAATGCCTACAAGAGTGACAAGAAATTGTATAAATCCAAATTAATACAGCATTTATAACTAAAACTAACGTGCCAAGCCCCATTCCAATTGAAACACCGTGGCTTGAATTCGGGAACCTAAAGGCCAATACTGCATCATAAGTTAAAATTCCTGCAAAGATAAGGGCAAAATACCAAAAGTAACGATGAATATTATTTAAAATCAGTGGAAACTTTGTTTCTCCACTGTAACTTCTATGATTATCAGCTACGGCACATGCAGGAGGTGATAACCAGAAAGAACGATAATAAGCTTTTCTATAGTAATAACAGCTAAGGCGAAACCCCATAGGGAAAATTAAGATTAAAAGAGCGGGTGAAATTTTCCAAAATACTAAATCCCATCCAAAAGTGTGAACAGGACAGCTATTTGTTATACATGGCGAGTAAAAAGGGCTTATATAATCACGTCCCAACTGGGCTCCAGCGTAGTAGTTACCATCTCTAAATGCAGCCCAAACCCCATATAATACAAATCCAAGCAGACCAAAATAAACCATAGCTGGGTTTAACCACCATAAGTCTTTGCGCAGAGTAGACTTATCAGGCCCACCCCTGGTTCCACCTAAAGAAACCGCGGAAACTAAAGGCTCACTATTTTTCTCTATTACAGCCATATGCTCTCCTAATTTAGCTTTTCAACAAACTAACTGATCACGACAATAGTCAAGATTTTCAATAAGGGTCAAACTGGATAAAGCTCAAGTAAGCAAGCCCCTTTTCCAACTTAATAAAAAACAACGCTTTTTAAAGCCTTTAAAATATTAAAAAACTTATGTTGGCATGCTGTTTGGTTTCAAACAACTATAAATCTAGCTAAATTGGCCCGCATTATTTTTTACTTATTTAAGCCCTTAAAAGAATAGTGGTTAATATTTAATAAGATTTTGTCACGACAAATAAATCACCCAGCCTAAAAATTCCTTAGTGTCATATAATAATTTATCAAAACATGCTGGTTTTTGATTCGTCTCTGACTTACTAACTGCACCCAATTACCTACCCATAAAGATAGAAAATTTAGTGTAGTAACTATATTAAAAAACAAAAAACCAAGCTTTTTTCTAGCCCAGAATTTAAATATAGTGCTGTAAAACTTCTTAATTTAAAGTTCAAGATAAGTATCTCAAATAGCTAATAAACTCAGAGTTTCCTTAAATTTCTTTAACAACCTGGGTAAAAAAGCGAAGTTGTAATAATAATTCATTAAATCAGCCAAATTATCTGAAGTTGAGATAAAACTCCTTAGATAAGCAATTACCGAGCTTAAAACAAAGCCTGAAATCTTAAAAGGATTTGTAACCTTTTATGTAAAGGAGACAAACGGGTTAATATTTTCATCTATGCTTTAAAAGGCTAATTTTTCTAGATTAAGTTACTCTGTAGAGTATGAAAAATCCCACGTCAGTATTATTTTCAATGTTTAGTAAAAAAGGGATTTTTTTCTATAAGAAAAAACAAGCAGAGAATAATCTTAAAAAATCATTTTACAAAACTATATTAACTAAAGATGCAACTATGATGCCTTTAAGCTAAGTATTTCATTTAAAGAGACCAGTATGATATTTCTAAGCAAAAAGTAGCTAGATTAATGGTAGAACTTGGCATTTAAGGTGCAAGTTTTAAGAAAATCAAATAAGAGCACTAAAAGAGATAAAACAGCTACTTTTTGCTTAAAATAGCTAAATAGAAATCTTAAGATAACTAAGGTAAATGAGCTTCTGTCAACTGATTTAACCAATATAGAAACTAAAGAAAGATAGATATTTTTTATCTGTATTTTAGGTAAATATTTTAAAAGGATAGTTGCTTAATCTATGGCTGATAAGTTAAGGGGGTGATCTTTTTTAGATGCCCTCAGAATCAGGAGTAATTAACTATTTACAGACACAACTTTGTATAACCATTAAGGATCTTACTACAGCATAAAGGAATTTAAAGCAGTGCTAAAAGCTATAGCTATGACTTAATCAAAAGACAGTGTAGGTAATAGTTATGATAATGCACTAACTTAAGAATCTTTGGTTAGTTTTAAAAAGAAAGTCAAATTACTTTGAGAGCTTTGAAAGCATTGATCAAGCCAGAGCTTAAATATTAGAATAAATTATTTGGTATAACAATAAAAAGATTGAAACTTTAATTAACAATTTGGCACCAGTTAAATTTGAGCAACAATTTACAGAAATGACAGGAGCTAAAGTTAATGATAAGCGTTTGCGGTTTTAGGGGCAGATGCAATATAACTCTTTTACTCCAATTGAATAATTGGTTTGTTACAGTTAGTTACTTAACCTTATATTCATGATTATTTTTTGCCCTGATTGTGCTAATCTTTTTTTCTATAGATATTGTTTTATTAGTTAAGTTATTTTCAGAATATTTTGCAATCTCGTTTTCAAAAAATTCTTTAATTTCCGTTAGTGTTACCTTAAACTTTGGTTTTAAATGATTAATATGTTCTTCTTGTATTGTTTCTATATACGTTAACGCATTGCAAAATACCTGCCAAGTAATTCCCAGCAGCAATGCCTTTGCATGTTGAAATAACTCATCTAAAGTCATGTAATCCTTAACCAAAACATAAAGGTCATAATAATCTCTAAACTTAGCACGTCTTGTTATTGTATAAGCTTTCATTCCAGCTATTTGTTCAATTGTAGCCACGTAAATACGACCAACTTTATTATCTTGTGATGTTGGTTTTAGAAACCGCCATTCAGAATATTTCCCTGTAGGAACAAAGGTCACTTTTACACCATTAAGTTTTATATCAAATTGATCATCATGTGCTATCCCAAGTGAAGATGTAGATTTATTAAATAAATCCCTGATCTCTGAAATTGTCTCTGTATTAAACCAATCTGTGTAACTAAAGAAATCTAAATCTTCACTTTCTCTATGCCCAATTCTTAAAGCTAATGCTGAACCACCAACCAAAACGAAATTATCCAAAAACCTCCTTTTGCTGTTAGCTAATTTTAAAAGAACTTCTCTAGTATCAGCCCTTAAATTTTCTAATGATAAAAGGTTATTGTTAATCATTATTTTCCATACCGCGCTCTCTCATCATCCTCTCAAGGCGAGTTTCAACCTTTATTTTTGAAATATCTACTTTAAAAAAATAATCAGCTAAAAAGTTGTTAATTGATTTATACCATTCTTTATTAGATAAAATATGTAATAACCAAACATCATATATTTGTTTATACGGATAAACTTTAAACAACAAAATTAAATCATCGATATCACCATAGATAAGTAACTGTTCAATAATTATATCATCAGGCATTTCATCTACAGTTACATCTTTACGATAAGACCAAAATAAATGTTTTTCTTTGCAAATGTTAAAAACTGTTTCTTTTCTAGGAGTTGCTGATGCTAAAGCAATTTGGCGCTCTTTTATATATTTATCTATTTCCTTACTTAGAAACTTTCTAATTTTTAAAAGATCAGTTTCATATTTTGGCTTTAAATGGCTAATATCTAAATCAGATTTAACCTCTTTATAATAAATTAAATGATAAATAAATGTTCGCCAATCAACATGGGCAATTATTTTTAAGCCATTTTCATATACTTCACTTAATTCTAAATAATATTTTACAAGAGTGTATATATCATAATAACTTGCAATATCTTTACTAAGAAATAAATTATCATATGCTATTGTTCGTGCTGTTTCTTTTAATGGTAAAACTTTAATTGCGCCAATTTTATCAAGATCATCTCGGCTTATCATTAAATAATCATTATTTAAATCTTCGTGTTTGCTAATAAAAGATACTTTTACGCCATTGCATTTAAATTCCGCTGATGTTTGATTAACCTCAATTATTTTAAAGTCATTAAATGATTTAGTTATTCTAAGTATTTTTTTGTCATGTTTATGAAACATATCATAATAAGTAAAAAACTCAAGATCATCTCCTAACCTGTGTCCAATGCGCATTGCAAGCGCTGAAGCCCCTCCTAAAACAAAGTCATTTAACCAATTAAAATTACTATTAGCCAGTGTCAGTAACACATCTTTTGTTGACGGTAATAAGTAATCTAATGACAGTGAATCAGTTGTAAGTGTTTGAGTTTTTGTAGTTATCACATTATTATTTTATCATAATTACGTGATAAAGGATAAGTTGACTCCTATTGCATCTGCACCCAATTACCTACCCATAAAGATAGAAAATTTAGTGTAGTAACTATATTAAAAAACAAAAAACCAAGCTTTTTTCTAGCCCAGAATTTAAATATAGTGCTGTAAAACTTCTTAATT